>Ga0334885_1001713_pt1 | contig 25429 bp, 24 predicted proteins | sample GraSluR1_MG_8_FD_207233 | JGI IMG/M metagenome (GOLD analysis project Ga0334885, IMG submission 207233) | Sludge microbial communities from methane-producing bioreactor in Wageningen University, Netherlands - Granular Sludge_31_05-R1 | ecosystem: Engineered > Bioreactor > Anaerobic >...
GGTTTTCCTGGGAAGCTTGTACATTCTCCCTATTAGTAATAAAAATCCGGATGTGAAATTTGACTGGCCGGGAATAATCGTTTTAGGACTATTGGTTTCATTCCTGGCCTATGGAATAAACCAAATAGACACCAGTCACCTGATATCCAGTTTCCTCTCATTTTCAGTGTGGCCATTTATAGTGTTATGCTTAATATTAATACCCATTCTGTTAAAAGTAGAAATGAATTCTATGGATCCTTTGATTCAAATTGATTTACTCCGCAGTAAAGAGGTTAAACTAGTCTCCACTTATATGATCGGCACCGGCCTAATCCAGGCAGCCACCGTATTTATCCCTTCATTGGTTATTGTTGCCCTGGCATTCGGCTCATCTGATGCCAGTTTGATGTTAATCCCCGTTGTCCTGACCATGGCTATGGGTGCTCCTATTATAGGGAGACTCCTGGACAGTTTTGGTTCCAGGAATATAATGTTTGTAGGTGGAATTATCATGATAGTGGGCCTTTTCATAATTAGCATATTTTCAGAATCATTTTATCCTTTTATCATTGGAAGCATTCTTGTTGGGATTGGTATGAGCACTGCCATTGGCTCACCACCACGTTACATCATGCTGGTGGAAAGCCCACCTAAAGAGAGAGCCTCTGGCCAGGCCCTGATAAATTTAATAACCAGCGGTGGGCAACTGATAGGAGGAGCTCTTATTGGAGCAGTTATTGGATCTTATGCCGGTAAGCTGATAGGTTATGAATATGCATTTATATTCATGGGATCTGTAGCCTTAATCATGACAATTCTAACACTTGGCCTTAAAAGTAAAGACGAACAACAAAAGACGAGTTATTAATGTTAAAAATAGTATTTTATAAAGATTTCAGTAAATTTGAACTAGTAATCTATTTTTGATTGTTTTGAAATATGATTTTAACCAAATATGATTAATACAACTTGGGACATATATACATATATTATTAAAGCCTAAAGGATAGTAATCCAAGGCCTTCAAAATGGATAGGAGGGATGTTATATGAAAAAACAGGTAGTTATGCTGTTTTTGATAGTGATGGTGTCTGTTGTACTTGTCTCTGGCTGTGCCATGCCTGGAGGAGATGGTGGAGACAGTGGAGATGGAGGCAGTGATAGTGGAGACAGTGATGATAGTGGCGATATGGAAGGAGATGATTCATATCAGGGCGGTACTATCTCGTTAACTGTACCAGCGTTTGTTGAATTAGAATAATCCTCAAAAAATCTTTTTCTATCTCTTTTTTTGCTTTAATTCCTTTTTTTAATGTTTGAATGCAATAAAGGATAACTTTAAATAATATGTTACTTAAGGTAACATTAGTTACTTATGGTAACATATTTGTGCATAACACAATCAAACCTTTTAAAAAATCCAAAAATCTAAAATGGTGGTCCTTTGGCATTATCCAATCGAAGAATACGAGAAAGAGAACGAAAAACCAATGAAATCATTGATGCTGCTCAAAAATATTTCTGCAAAAAGGGATATGATAAAACAACCATGGATGAGATCGCCTTTGAATTAGAACTCACTAAACCTGCTCTTTACAGGTATTTTGTAAATAAGGAGGATCTGTTCTTTGCAGTTGTCCACCGTGGAAATGAAATCTTGAGTAAAATGATGAAAAAAGAAGTTGAATCTTGTGATATCGGCCTTGAGAAAATTTTAGCCACCGGATATGCATTCTGGAAATTTTATGATCAGTATCATGATCATTGTATGGTAATGCTGGAGGCACGCAACATATACCCTGAGTGTATGGATGCACCTTACTTTCAGAAAATTAGAAAACATGACCAGGATTACTTGGGAATAATGTGTGGAGCCATAGAAACTGGGAAAAAGGATGGTTCAATCCGAGAGAATATTGACACATTCCTAACCGCCCTATACTTAGCAGAATCAACCATAGCAGTATTAAGATCATCAGAAGCTACAAGTGATGTTTTAAATCTGTTAGGGGTGAAAAAAGCAGAATTAATAAAACATTCATTGAATTTGATGACTCTTGGCATCTCCCAACAGCCATTAAGAAAGAATGAAAAGAAAATTTCCCAAAATGATAATCAAAAATCCCCAAATGACAACAAAAAAACTTTAAATGAATATTTGTAGGTTTTAATTATGAAAGCTGTAATATTAGACGGTTCTAGGAACATTACAAATCCCACTGGTAAGGATATCTTAACCCGGAAACTAGAAGAAAACGGCTGGGAAGTTAATTTTTACCAGCTCTGTCAAGAAGAAATTGCAACATGCACCGGATGCTTTGGTTGCTGGCTTAAAACACCAGGACAATGCATAATTAATGATAAAGGCCGGGAAATTGCAAAAAAAGTGATCCAATCAGATTTAGTAATACTTTTATCCTCCATTACCTTCGGTGGTTACTCTTACCATCTAAAGAAGATTGTGGACCGATTCATACCCAATATCCTCCCATTTTTTGCCATGGTAAATGGAGAAATACATCACCAGCCCAGATATGATAAAAATCCTAACATATTAGCCATTGGTTACTTAAGAGACAAGGATCAAAAAAGCGAAGAGATATTCAAGAAACTTATAAAACGCAACGCTATAAACTTCCATTCCCCCTGTTATGCTGCTGAAATTGTGGTGGGGGATGATCAATCAATGGATATGGATAAAATCTCTAATTTCCTAAAAGCGGTGGAGATGGTAGTATGAGTAATTTAAATAATGTTTTAATTCTTATTGGAAGTCCCAAAGCTCAGAGTAGTGCATCGAATAACTTTGCATCTTACTTAGAAGATAAATTCAGTATGAAAGGTATTGACACTGATAAAATGTACATAGTTAGACACCAGAAACCAGAGAAAATGGAAGAACTGGTAAAAAAAGCATCAGGAAGTGAATTAATGGTATTAATTAATCCCCTCTACATTGACAGCATCCCAGCTATTACCATAAACTTCATGGAACAGTTCTGTTTATACCAAAATTCCAGGAAAGACTCTGAAAATCCGAAAAAACAAAAATTATTGGCAATATTTAACTCCGGATTCCCGGAACCTCATCATAACGATGTTGCTGTTGCGATGTGTGAAAATTTCGCACAGCAAACCAACATGGAATGGGTAGGGGGTATAACTATTGGAATGGGTGCCGCCTTCGAATCCCTGCAAGTTAAGGATTCTGGGGGTATGTCCCGAAACTTAAGAAAAGGGATGGATTTAATAGTTGATTCTCTATCCCAAAATAATCAAATCCCCCCTAATGCTATCCAAATTGCTTCTAAACCTTTAATGCCCTTATTTTTAGCCAAATGGGGAATGAGATTTTTAGGTGGTAGGATGTGGAAAGGTCACCTTAAGGATAAATCAGTTATAAAGAAGATGTATGATCGACCCTATGAAATATAGATCGACCTCCAGTTTATTGTAGGGTTTTATATTTTATCCCTTCGTTCCATAGAGGATAAACTAAATAAAAAGTCAGGGATATTTAGTATTATGTCTGGAAAATTTACATCCAATGAACATGTTGAAATTGATTATGTTGATGAGTATGATAATCTAGCCAGTCAAGCAGAATCCCATTCAGCAGAGATAATATTTGGAATGGTCTATGAGTACATTCAACCGGGACAAATGTTATTGGATATTGGTATTGGCACGGGATTAAGTTCATATCTCTTCTATAAAGCTGGTATGAATATTTATGGATTGGATAACTCACCAGAAATGTTGGATGTGTGTGAAAATAAGGATGTTGCTGTTGATCTTAAACTATTTGATTTGGCCCAGGGAACATTGCCCTATGCCAATGAGAAATTTGATCATGTAATCTCAGTTGGGGTGTTCCATTTATTCCAGGATCTGGATTCTTTTTTCAGGGAAGCTAAAAGAATTATTATACCTGGGGGTACCTTTAGTTTCACAGTTATTGTATCTGAAGATGGAATTTCTCATGAGTTCAATGAAGAATATCAGATAGATGTTTATGGCCATAATCAGGAGTATCTGGAAGATTTAGTAAAGAAATATAACTTTAAGCTTCTCAAAAGAATCAGGTTTTTAACTTTTAAAGATGTAACTAAAAATGAAAGAATATGTTTCGAGGCTTATGTCTTGGGGACTGATAAATAATTAGATAACATTTTTAACTATGTATAATAATTAAAGGGGAAATTAAAGTGACAAAACCACCTCAGTATCCTATAGAAACTGCTGGCAATAATATGGTGAATAATATTCCTATTTTCGATGCCGATGAAACATTAGATGTGATAGAAAAACGGTTGATTGAAAATGCTTCAGATTACGTTAGTTTAGATTACATTTATTTTACTGACCAAAACAATACACTGGTTGGTGTTGTATCAATAAAAAATCTAGTTAGAAAAAAAGATGAAATGATTAAAGCAAGCCAGATAATGGATAAAAATCTGGTTACTGTTAGTGCGGATACCAGTCAAGAGAGGGTGGTTTATCTGGCATTATCCCATGGTTTAAAATCCATCCCGGTTGTTGATGATGAAGGCGGGCTTATGGGGGTTGTTCCATATGATACTATTCTCCAAATATTCAATCATGAGGTTCAGAGTGATATATTTAATTTTGGTGGTATTTTCCATAAAATAGGGGATGAATACACATCCATCAATTCCTCCGCATCCCACATGATACGTTCACGCCTGCCCTGGCTTATTATAGGAGTAGTTGGAGGAACACTTGCTGCTTCACTTATCGGCCACTTTGAAGAGCTTTTAAGCAGTTTCATTGCCCTGGCCAGTTTCATACCAGTCATGGTTTACATGAGTGATGCTGCTGGAGCCCAGACTGAAGCTTTGATTATACGTAGCATGGCCCTGGACACTAAACTCAACGTAAGAAAGTATTTAACTCGTGAGATAATAGTTGCCACTGCCCTGGCAGCCGTTTCTGGAGTGTTTGCTGCTTTTTTGGCATATATCACTCGTCAGAACTTAACCCTGGGACTTATAATATTTTTAGCACTCTTTTTCAGTATCATTGCCTCGGTGACCATCAACACCTTCGCACCCCTAATTTTGAAAAGATTCAATTATGACCCTGCACTGGCCACTGGCCCACTGGCCACAATCTTTTCGGATATCACAACCCTTGCTATTTATTTGGCAGTGGCCCTAGCCCTTCTCCAAAGTCCTTAATGTATTGATACAACAGGACATGAGAATTCAATATAATATAAAAAATAGTATTCAAAAATGTAGGGGAATGGTTATTGATCTTGATTTTCTTTATCTAAGAATATTTTTAAAAATAATGGGTAAACTTCCCTAAAAGTTTTATAATATATTGAGTTAATCACTTTTTTTAAGATTCGGATCCAGATTTAGTTTGTAATCCATGCTTTCGATATTAAATTAAGGGTAATTATTACTTTCGTTATATATTTTAGTGAATAAAACGAAAATTAATGTTATATAACAATAATGACCTAATATTACAATTAATTTGTTTTTTATGTTAAAAAAGGGGATTATGGGGGTTAATACATGGGTGCTGTTGTTGACGAAATAGATTATGCGGCACAGGGAAATATTGAATATCTGATCTCAGCCCTTAATGATAAAGATTACTGTATTCGGAAAAGGGCAGCCAAGGCATTAGGCAGTTCAGATGATGAGAGAGCTGTTTTTGGACTCATTAAGTCTTTGAAATATCATGAATGGTTTACCAACCATAAAGTCATTAATAGTGTAAGGATTTATTCTGCTGAATCATTGGGGATCATTAGGGATTCGCGTGCTATTCCCTACTTAATTCAGTCCTTGGAGGAAGATCCCGTGGTTGAAGTCCGGGCTAAAGCAGCCTGGGCACTTGGAAGCTTCGATACCTCAGAATCAATTGATGCTTTGACCATTGCTTTATATGATGATCATTGGAAAGTTAGAAAGTCAGCTGCCAGTTCACTGGGAACAATCAACGCCACCGACAAATTGCCCTTCTTAAGTGAATTGTTAGAAGATGAAAACGAGCTTGTCCGTCATGAAGCTCTATTATCAATGGGAAAAATGAGTGATACTCAGGCTATAAATATTCTTTTAAAATCAATAAGTGACAAAGACACTGAAGTTAGCTTGAGATCCCTGGCTGCATTCGAAGAAATTGGGGAAAATGCCTTAGATCCAATTAAAAAAGCCTTAAAAAAGGGTGACTGGCAAACACGTGTTAGTGCTATTGAGGCATTAGAGAAAGTTAGTGGAGAAGCTGCTCAAAACGCATTGATTGGTGTTATACAGGGTTTTTTTACAAAAGATGATAACTTTTTTGTTCGGGCAAAAGCAGCCGAGGTATTGGGAATAATTGGCAATGAAGATGCTTTAAAACCTCTTAAAAAAGCATTTTCTGATAATCACGAAATTGTGCGATATAATGCCAAACAGGCCATAAAAGAAATTATCAAGAATATCAATAAATACGATATATGGAGTTTTGATAATGGTGAGATCTCATTCAATTTCACTCGTAATTGGGAGGTGGTAAGCACTGCGGACCCTAAAAAAGTGGTTAAAGGACAGTATGACAATAACACCATCACCCTATCTATAACCCGGAATGAAGATGTGTATGATATTTCAGTTAAGGAATTTTCAGAAATGCTCAAACATGTTTTTGACATTCAGAATACTGAGCTCATAGATGAAATAGAGTTTACAAAGGATGGTATGGAATGTTATTTACTTTTGGGGGAAAACGAAGATGTTTATCCCACCAAAATCATGATAATTTCCTTTAAAAAGTATGACTTACTTTACTATATGTGGTTTGCTGGAGATTACTTTGCATTGGACAATTCACAGGATGAGATAAACCTCATGGTGGATAGTTTCAATATTAATGGTTAAAATTTCAAAAAAAATCTGAAAATGGATAAAAATAGTATATAACTTATTCTTTTTGGAAAAATGAATTTTAGATCAAACAATGGTTATGTAACTCTATTTTGAGGGCTTTTTTTAAAAACCAAAGAGGTTACGAGTTTTCGATTTTATAATATCTTTAGCAGAGAATTGTTCTTCCACATAATATTCTTCTTCATCTGCATATACTTCTTCCAAGACTTCATCATGTTCCTGGTAAGTATCTTCATTGTATTCATCAGTTATATGGTAGTATTTTCCACTTGTTTGCGTGTCGTGTTCTTTTGACCCGTATTGTGGTGAATAATATTTTCCCATCTAACGCCTCCTACAATATATTGTTCCTAATAAACAATATGTCAATCAAGTATAAATAACTTACTAACCCTATGAATATTCATGAGAAAATGAAAAAATCTTTAATTACATTAATTAGTAGTGGATTTTTAGAAGTTGGTTATCTTAGGAGGGAATTAATGGAAAATAAAGAAACTATAATCTTTGTCGCACTATTTGTGGTAGCTTTAGTAACTGGAGTGGCAATGTGTAATATTTAAGTTCAATTTCTTTCTACACCAATTTTTTTATCTTCATTTTTAGAAAAATTCTTGGAAAAAATAACCCAAATTATAAAATTGAATCTATGCATATATATCAACTTGCACATATACCCTAAATGATCAATAAACACCCATTTTTAAGATTTTCTAATTTTTTAAAAGAAAGTAATAATTATCCGCGATTTTATTCATATCAATATCAGTGAACCATCATTGACAGAAAATGTGATATAACTGCCAAATAATCATCTTGATCTGCAATTTTATAAAAAGATCTTGGTGAGTTTAAAAAAAAACCTCGTTTCTCTAGACATCCTGATTTTGTAGAAATTTATTACGTTGTAAATTTAATATAATAATAAGAAATCTACAATCTACATAAAATGTCCAGAATGCCGTGAAAATGGTCTGCTCATTGAAAGACAGGGCAAATACTTCTGTGCCAATTGTATGTACGATTACACCTAACTCAATGATGACCGAAGCAAACTTGATGAGGTCTTGATAGAAAATCTTCAAGTAAAGGGTTTCGGTCCATTATTTGCCATTGCCCTCTATGAAAGGGTTACTCTAACTCCTCCAATGGAAGCTAGGGATTATGTCTTCAGATTAGCTGAGGATAATAATATTGAAATAATGGAACCTTCAAGTAAGCTGGATTTCCTGAAGAATCCCATTCTACTGATATTCATAGTAGTTTTTGTTATTGTGATTATTGGCTTAGCCTTATTGTCTGTTTATGGATAAGTGGTTATTTTTTTGAGTTTTTCATTAGTCAATAATAGACCAGTAAAATATTTTTAGGATTATCCGGGTCAACCATTACCTGAATCTTAGCACCTTCGGTTAAATTTTCCACATCCAGTGGGTTTAAATATTCGTTGTGTTCTAATTGGTAAGCTCTATCACCAGGCACAGTTAATTTTAAAACGAATTTAACCTGTGGATGCTCATTGCGATAAAAACCAGTTTTTTTCAGACTTAATATTTCTGCTTCACACCTTAAACCGTCATTTATGAGATAAGATTTTCGAATATCCTTCTTTGTTTCGTAATAATATAATCCCAGCCCTAAAATAAGAGGAAAAATTATAAAAATCGCACCAACGACGTAATTGACAACGTTCATAGATTTCGTGACAGTTACATAAAGTAAATAAATCCCTGCGATAATGGGAAGAAAGAATGGCACCAAACTCCACAACAAATCAGACACTTTCCACATATAATCTACTCCAAACATCAATTACTTAATTATAAATTAATATTATTGAAAATAAAAGTTATCCTTGTTTTAAAGTGATATTTTTATGATTCTTCAAAATTTTAATATAAAAAAATTTACTACTTCGTTATAGAATGGTTTAGCGAAGTAAATATAATAATTTTATTAAAATATTTCCAATTTATTAATAAGACTAGATTTTTTTTATTCACTATAACCAAAATCTCAGAAACTGTTATGTTTACATCATCAAGGGCATATGTGCCAACAATTTTAGCATAATCTCACTGATTATTTTTTTAATCAATGTTTATTATTAGATTGAGATGCAATGGTAATAGCTGGTAACTTAATCTTTTCCTAAACACTAAAAATTGAAATTCCAAATTTTATCTTTGATAGTTAGGATATGACAGGACTATCTTGAAAAAAACATTGTTACACCTTTCACATGAACCTTTAAATGTATGTGAAGAAACTAAAGATATTGTTCACTAAAAACAATATTGGTTTATAGTGTTATTATTATCATCCAGTATTGTATGAGAATAATCCACAATGATAAATCAAAAACCTATTCAGGTGAAAGAAAAAGTGGGTTATAACTAAATCAGTAAGGAATGAAATCTTACAAACGATGAACTAAGGAGGTGTCCACATGTTTTTATCAGAAGACATTGAACTATTTGAAAATGAAGAAAATATAAACGGCCTTATAAATGCCTTAGATGCCATGGATCAAAGCGTTAGAAAGTCAGCAGCAAGTGCACTCGGACGCATTACTGCAAAAAACGCAGAAGAAGATCATCTAAAAGTAATAAACCAATATCAGCAGAAAGTTCAGGATTTCAAGAAAGCTACAAAAATACTGGAAAAACAATTGTTTGTGGTGTTAAACAAGTTAAGTGTAATGAAGCCCGATGAAATCCTCATCAATGGATATTCAGAAGATTTCGTAGAAAGTTTATACCGGCATGATACCAATCTTCAAAAGCTCTATGCAAATTTTAACAGTATAAATCCACCGGTAGGTTTTGAAACTGCTCATAAACTATATCTAAAAGCAATTGAATACAGGATCCTGAAACACATGTGTGATATTAAATATTATATTGCAATACACAATAATAATGAGAATGATTATGAATTGCGTCAAATATCCGAATCTTTAAACCAAAAGGTGCTAGAAGCAGATAGAACCGCGCAAAAGGCATTTTATATAGCAGCAGTGAGTTTATAATTATTATTACCATTTTTATTTTGATTCCTTGGATACTGTTTCTTTCGGCTGTTTTAGTTTCTTAATTACATTGGTGATCATAAATGCAAAAATGAACATTCCCACAACATTACCCACCACCATAGGGACGTAGATTTTAGTAACTACTTCCACTGCCTGGGCAAATGGAGTTGCCAGGATCAGAATCAGGACCATATGTAAAGTTTCCATTAAAATGGCAAAAATCACTGCCCCCCATATGCCAATGAATTTTTTCTTATTTTTAATGTAGATTAAGCCGGCAATGAGCCCTGCAAGGATAGTGGATAATGCACATGGAACTGCTGTGAGCCCTCCCATTGTTAAACGATGCAAACCACCTATCAATCCGACTCCAAGACCAGCAACAGGCCCACCAACCAGTCCAGCAATCATTGGCGCCATATCTCTTATGTTGGCTATGGCTCCATTTACCTGGAACCCAGCATAGGTACAGAAAATTGCCAAGCCTCCAAATATTAAAATTAGAATAATCAGGTTCTTCTGGGTTAATTTGCCATCAAGTACTTCCCTGAAAAATCTCAGCCGGGTTAGGGCATAGGCAATGACGATTATAATTAGCAGTTTAACCAGCAGGTCCGCAAATATATTTATGTTTATTAAATCCATGAAAATCACTTATTGTTTTATACTTTAATCAGATGATATATCATTTAGGCTAATTTCTGGATTATAAAATATTATCAACTAATCTCCCTAATATAATAAGTGATAGTTATGCAACTGTTAAAAAATTTCAAAATTAAAGCAGGTGATACACATCTATACCAGTTGGCCTTTCTTCACGAGTCCTACTCTAATGAAAATAACCTCACAGAATGTTATGAAAGATTAGAATTTTTAGGAGACGCAGTTCTGGATCTAGTTGTATCTGAACAACTATACAACAGAGACCCGAATCTAACAGAAGGCGAATTAACCAGGCAGCGTTCAAATTACGTGTGTAAACAGGCTCTTTACACCTATTCCACAGAACTGGGATTGGACCAATATATTAAACTAGGTAATGGAATGGAAATGACCAAAAGAGAAATTGATTCAGTTGTTAGTGATGTGTTCGAATCATTTATCGGAGCTTTATATCTGGATCAGGGCATGGATACTGTGAAAGAATTCCTCTCAAAAACAGTCCTACCCCACATAGAAAGTAGAGATGTTTTTTTCCATGATTATAAATCAGAATTAAAACAATTATGTGATCAGGAAGGCCTGAGCATCGTATACAATTTAGTTAAAGAAGAAGGGAAACCACACGACAAAACCTTCCAGATGGCTTGTATTATTGATGGAAAATCCCGGGGTACAGGTAGTGGGGGTAGTAAAAAAGAAGCAGAACAAAAAGCCTCCAGAATGGCCCTGGATAATCTGCCAAATCAATAAATAGATTTCTATATGACTGTTACCTATAATCATCATCCTATTATAATAGTATTAAAAACACCAGTAAGGAATAACTTAATTAATCTAAAAACAAGTAGTAATCAAACAAGCAGTGTGAAAAATGATAATTGAATGAACTGTGTGTGGTGATCGAATGGAGAATAAAATAAAATTATCAACTGACATTAATGGCCATAAGGTCTGCGAATTTGAAGATGACAAAATTTCAGTTACCATCGTCCTTAAAAAAGATTACTCGGATGTAGAAAAAAAACTCAGAGATGTGGACATCCTAAAAGATATTGAAAAAGCATTAGAATCTGTTACCGCAACTGATAAATTCAAAGAACTGGTGGACAGTTATGGATATCTGAATGTAGATAGGATCGAAGGGTAGAAATCGAAAATAAAACTGATTTTTAGGGTAACTATCCAAACGATAAGGTTCCTTTTCTTTGGTTTAACTTCATATGGCCTTTTTCTAAATAGTTAGCCAGGAGATTCAACAACCATGATGGAAAGTATTTACCAAAGTTCTCTTGAGGGAACTATCACCAGGGACGATGCATTGAAACTCGTTGATACCAATCATTTCCAGTTATTTGACACTGCAGACCATTTGCGGAAGGAAATTGTTGGGGATGAGGTTACCTTTGTTCGTAACCGAAACATTGACATCACCGACCACTGCATGATCGAATGTAGTTTCTGCTCCTTCAGAGACCATATTGGTTATGAGATGACCACTGAAGAGATACTGATGAGTATTAATGAGGCTGTGGATGTGGGTGCCACTGAGATCTGTCTTTTCGGTGGTGTAATGCCCTATATGGATGTGGATTATTACTGTGACCTTTTCTCCGCCATCAAAGAGCATTATAACATTCACCTGCACAGCCTATCACCGGTGGAAGTTTACCATGCCGCCCAAAATTCCAAAGTGACAGTTGAAGATTCATTATCCTCTTTTAAGGATGCGGGGTTGGATACAATGACTGGTGCTTCTGCAGAGATATTGGTAGATAGCGTGAGAGAGAAACTCTGCCCCAATAAGGTTACCACCAACCAATGGATCGACATAATAAAAAAGGCCCATAAACTCAAGATTCCCACAACATCTACCATCATGTATGGGAGCATAGAGTCCTGGGAAGATCGCATTGAACATTTATTCATACTCAGGGATATCCAACGTGAGACCAAAGGATTCACTGAACTGGTGCCCATGACCTTCCTGGGAAAAAACAACATTATGGGTGAACAATCCAATGGTGCCAGTGGTCTGGATGATCTTAAACTACACGCCATAGCCCGTATAATATTGGGAAGGGACTTGATAAATATTCAAGCATCATGGATTAAAATAGGAACTCGTATGGCTCAAATAGCCCTATGTTGCGGTGCTAATGACATGGGAGGCACCATGATGGAAGATAAAATTTCAATAGCCGCAGGATCATCCCATGGAGAATATTTAACCCGTGAGGAGATGATCTCCACCATAAAGGGCATTGGAAGGATAAGTGCGGAGCGTAACACTCTGTATGAGATAATAGGTTAACAAACCACTAGCTTGATTCACTAATAATTGATTATTTTTCTTAATCATAAGAAAGTTTTTAAGTGAGATAAATGTCCAGGGAAAGTATTTACAAACGTTATGAACTTATAAACATGCCCCAAAAAGAAACCAGTGCCGATGCCTACTGGTTCATCTTTAAGGACCATAAGATGCTGGTTGAAGAAAATCACAACCAGGTGGATATTCCATTTACCAGTAATCTAAAAAGTTTAGGCATATCACCATTACGAACCCAGTATCTGGGTAAACTTGAAGGCCGTCCCTGTTTTTCTGCAGAAGTTACACCAGGAACCTGTCCCCCTGAAGGAATGATTTTTAAGGATCTTCGCTTATTGTATAATAATTTGGAGGAAGATATATATCTCTTGGCAGGGAGAGCTATTCAAATTGTTAACTGGGATTCTAGTCATCAGTTTTGCGGGAAATGTGGATCACCAACCCAAACCATGGATGATCAAACAGCCAAGATATGCCCTGAATGTGGATTCACAAGCCACACCCGTCTTTCACCTGCAGTGATAACTGCAATTATAAAGGATGATAAACTACTCATGGCCCAACACGCCCACGGCCCTGAAAACAGGTACGGGCTTATTGCTGGATTTGTAGAAGCTGGTGAAACTCTGGAAGAAGCTGTAAAAAGAGAAACTGCTGAAGAAGTAGGTTTAGATGTTAAAAATATTAAATATTTCGGAAGTCAGCCCTGGCCATATCCTAATTCACTGATGATCGGCTTCACAGCCCATTATGCCAGTGGCGAGATCAAGGTTGATGGCAATGAAATAACAGATGCCCAGTGGTTTTCAAAAGATGAAATTCCTCTTCCACCTTCTAAAATGAGCATAGCCAGCGCACTCATTGAATGGTACAAAAAAGTTTAACTTTTATAAAAAAAATGATTTCATGATATAGGGACTATAAATGATAGGATGCTGTTTTAATATCTAAAAAAATCATATTGGCCGGATATCACTGGAAAAAAGCTTTATTGGAAAATATCAATTAATCTAAAAAGTTATATGTTAATATGTATCATATTTAAATTATATTAGAAAGTTTAGATTTCAATGTGATGGGGTTAATGGTGATAATATGGTAGGGGAGAGAATTTTGGTGGTTGAAGATGAAGGTATAAGTGCCATTGAGATCCAGGAGAGCTTAGAATCCCTGGGATACCATGTTCCTGCCATTGCCAAATCAGGAAATGAAGCTATTCAAGAGGCTTTTGCCATTAAACCCGATTTAGTTCTTATGGATATCACCCTACAAGGAGACATGGATGGTATTGATGCTGCTACTATTATTAAGAGTTTTATGGATATTCCCCTGATATATTTAACTGCACTGGATGATAACGAAACATTCCAACGGATGATGGACACCAGGGCAACTGCATACCTGATCAAACCAATTGATGAGGCCGAGCTCCGAAACAACATTGAATTGGCTTTGAAAAATTATGAACTGACCAAGAAGGAGCTCGAAGAAGAAAAAAAGGCGGGTCTTAAAGATGTTCATATTTTCATGCGCAGCGCTCTCCCTGAACTTGTGTCAAAAATGCCCATACCTGAGAGAAGTGTTTTCCTTTCACGTTTCATGAGGCTTTTTGAACAGAATATGAAGCCACTATTCATCAGTTATGCTCGGGACCATAGTCAGACACCCTATGATGAACTGGATGATCCTGAAAAAATGAAAATATACCTGTCCTGGATTTCACAATTGTATGAAAATTTAGGCTTCAGAGTCCAGACCCGTTCCCGGGCCAACCGGGGTGCAATGACTGTTAAAAAATGTTCATGGTCACCAAACAAACCCCAAGACATATTTTTGTGCCTAATTTGCCAGGGAATAATGAAACTCACTTATTCCTGGACAAAACTCCCTGGAAATGTTGAAGAAGAACCAACAACCGGTATCCTGCAATCAGTGTGCAAATTTGATTATAATATGGACAGCTGAAATAATAAGAAAATAACTTTTTTTAGATTTTTTTCATTAAAAATTAACACTCCCCTTATTCCACCACTTTCTTTGTGATATCCATCACCAAGATCATGAGTAATATTTATTCCGATGTGAACATGATTTCTATATTATAACAACGGCGGTAAATAAAAATATTTTTGTGGCGGTATCCCACTAGCACGTCTACGTCTAAAGGGGATAAATAATGAAAGGTAATAAAACTGTTTTAAAAGGAAAATCAAACACCCGAGAAGAATTAAAAGAAAAAAATAGAATATTAAAACATGAAATTGCCCTTAAAAATAAGATTTTTTCCATCAGTCCAGATTACCTGTTCTTGTTAGGGCTGGATGGCAAAATTATTGAGGTATCCCGATCTGTTGACAAACTCCTCAGCTCCGAAAAAAAGGCAATAGGTAGTAAACTTTCGCAGACCAACATTATACATATTAAAGATATCCATAGATTCATTAAATCAATCCACTCCCTTCTTAATGGGAAATCCATTAACCCATTTAGATCTGTTTTTTTAACTCCGGAAAAGGAAGAAATACATGTTCAGGTCCAGATATCACCATTAAAATCTGATAACGAGATTATTGCCATTCTAGTTCATGCAACTGATATCACAGCCCAGCTACTATTGGAAGAATCAAAAAAGGAATCTTCATCCCTCCAAAAAGCTTTGAATGATAAAGAGATGCTGGTTCGGGAGATTCATCATCGCACCAAGAATAATTTGATGATTATGGCCAGTCTGTTCTCACTAACCTCTGCTGATATTGAAGATGAAAATGCTAAGGCCATTTTCAACCAAACACACTCCCGTGTAAAGTCCATGGCATTAATCCATGAGAAACTGTATCGTTCTGATGATCTTAAATGCATAAACTTCGGGGACTACATTCGCAACCTGGCTCAAGATCTTTCTAACCTATTTTTAAGTGAAAGCAACAATGTGCAGTTGATAATGGATGTTGAAGATGTGAAAATTGACATAGTAACTGCCATTAATGTAGGTCTTATCTTAAACGAACTTTTAACCAACAGTATCAAATATGCTTTCCCCCATGGCGAAAAGGGAAATATTTACATCGATTTTCACCAAACCGCCAACCATTATGTCATGATGGTTGCTGATGATGGTGTGGGATTACCCAACGATTTGGACCTTGAAAACTGTGATAGTTTAGGGTTGAGCTTAGTCAGGAACATTGTAGGCCAAATAGAGGGAGATTTAATCGTTAAACAAGATTTTGGTACTGAAATAACTATCTGTTTCCAGTAATACTCTTCGGATGGGCAGATTTTTAGGATTTTTTTGAAAAATTAGGTCCCCTCACACATTTCTTAAGATTATTAAAATTGCTGAATAAACTGAATATTTACCATAAATTAAAATAGGAATATGGTCTAAAATATAATCATGGACGGGGTTGAAAAAATTTTCAAAAAAAAGAATATCCTACTTATAATCTTGTTTTTAATAATCGTTTGTATGGGCGGTGTTGCAGCTGTTGAAGACAATAATCTGAATAACTCTCAGGTTGCGATAGAATCTAACAATACATGGAACACAACAAACTCTTCCCATGATAATGATACATCCCTAGGATATGATGAAACGGAATTTGAATTTACAGAAAATATAAATGCATCTGCAGATGAATTGGATTATTTGAGTGGATGTTGTTCTGTTATACTCCATGTTCGTGATGGGTATGATGTATTTGCATACAGGAGAGACTCAACCTATGCAGCCAACCTTTATATTACCGTGACCAATTGGTATGGTAAAACTGCTGTCAAGGAATATAAGACAACTAATAGCTATTTTTTCCACACTATTGTAACACTGGATGGATGGATGGTAGGGATTGGTGGAGCAGATATTCCAGGTGTAGTCCAACAACTGGAGAGCCTAGCAGGTAATACTGCTGCTTCTGGTAAAATAACCTCCTCTACCATAAGTAGCGCTTTAAGTCTGGTATCAAGGTTAGCAGGAATAGGACATTTTGTCATTAAAGCCCCCAATAATGTGGTGGGTTATGCTATTGTTAATGGGGGAAGAAGATCTGGTCTTTTTACAATGGGTAATGGTCAATATCTAGCAGTTCCCAACAGCCCTTCATGCTACCGGAGTGGTTATGTTTCTACGTCAGCCCCTGTGTCGAAAACCATGAGCCTTGCATATAATAACCCATGGGGAGTTAATCATCGAAATGTAATTGCATATGAATACGTTAGAACTTCTGATGTATTCAATTATATTACCAAAATTAATGTTTATGCCTCAAAAAGCTTAAGATCCGATAACATAGTTTTCAGAGGTAATTTTATAAGTGGATCATCCTTGCCCACCACTCCTTCCAAAAGATACATTGGACAAATCGTCAAGAAGGTTTCCCGTCCAACCACCCAGTTCGGCTATGAAAACATGATTTACACTTACAGTAAAATACTGGATACCTTCAGCACCACAGGCAAATTATCTGGAACTGTCGGTGTTGGTCCGTGGATGGTTACAGTGCAAGATGTGATAGCTAAAGCAAGTGATGTTAAAAATTATATTGAGGCTAATCACAATCTACCATCTTCTATAACTATTAATGGAATAAGTGTGAGCCTGGCCAGCTTCCTTAAACTTTTAACTACCAGTGTTATTCAGATCAACAAAAATGATCTGAATACTCTTTTAAACCCCAAAAGTTTCGGAACTGCTCCCCTACCCAAAGATACCGTGAGGACAGGAGACCTGAAAAAGAGTGATTACATAGCCATAGCACAGAATGTAAATAAGTTTATGGATTCTAAGGGAAGAGCACCTAACTTCGCAGTAAACAGTGCATTCACTGCATATACCACCAGCTTAGGCACAAACCTCGGCTACCAAAACATGATATACACCTACAGCAAAATCCTCGACAACTACAACACCAACGGGCAACTACCAGCAAGCATTAAAATAGTACCATGGAACTATGTAAAAAATTTCGCAGGAAAATTCACCATCCAACAAACCAAAACCGCAGCCAATTATCTAAAAACCTACGTTGAAACCAATAAAAAACTACCCAGCAGCGTACCAATCACCGGAACCAACATCAACGGACAAATCACAAACACCCACATACCACTCCCCGCATTCCTCAAACTACTAACCACCACCACCCTGAAAATCAAAAACAACGACAACACTCCCACCACCCTCTTCAACACTTACAAAAACCCCACAACAACACCACAAGACACACAAAAAACCGGGACCATAACCCAAGCCAAATACATAGAAATCGCTGGAAGAATCGAAGACTACATGATCCGCAACCAAAAAGCACCACCATACTCATCATACTCCCCACTCGGAAAATACTTCGGATACGAAAACCTCATCTACACCTACAGCAAAATCCTCGACAACTACAACAAAACCGGAACACTACCATTTAGTGTAACTGTAAATTCATGGTCTAGTGTAACTGCAAAGCCAGGAATTACTCCCGTCACCGTTAAACAAGTAGTAGATGCAGCAAAGGAAGTTAAAAAATTTGTTGACTCTAATCATAAGCTTCCTTCCTCAGTGAATATAGGTGTGAACATAATTAACATGCCAACCTTCCTTAAACTAATAGTAACCAGTGTTCTTCAAATCGAAAAAAACGATTTAAAAACCCTTTTAAAGTCGCAGATTTACTATGCTCCCTCTAAATCACAAGATAAAATGAAGACTAGGAGCATGGTTAAAATTGAGTACATTTCAATCGCCAATAAGGTTAATAGTTACATGAACACTAACGGGAGAGCACCCGGCTATACAACTGCCCTTCTATAAATAAATCTAAAAATATGCATTAAAATAGTGACTATCCGTTCGCTCTTATTATTTTATGCATAAAAATTTTTATCTTTTGAGAATACACTATCATATTTATTATGTTGGTTAGTTTAATAACTCATTAAAATGAAAATATTCCTGAGAAATAGTAAGAGGGATAATTTTGACTGATAATAAAGATTTAGATATTTTAATAGAGAATCTGAAAGATGATGATCCTGATAAGAGGAAAGAAGCAGCAGACAAGATGGGGGAAATCAGTGATAGTGCTGGTGTGAAACCGCTTTTAGGTGTATTAACTGATGAAAAACCCCAGGTTAGGTTTGCAGCTGCAAAAGCCCTGGGTAAAATCGGAGAACCCGCTATTGACCCCCTGGTACTGATACTCAAAAATGAGGAAGGAAACATCCGCAGGTATGCTACTCTTGCACTGAAGGATATCAAAAGTGATAAAGTGGTGGATCAACTGGTTGAATCACTTAATGATGGTGATTGGAGTGTTCGCAAGTTCGCATCCAAAGCTCTGGGCGAAATAGGGAACAATACTGCAGTGGACCCCCTTATTGACACCCTTACTGATGAAGATTGGGGTGTGAGGGTGGCAGCAGTTAAAGCTCTTGGAGATATAGGTGATGAAAATGGCATTGATCCTATTAAAAAAGCACGTCGAGCTGCCACTGGAGATAAAGAATTTAAAAAAGCATGCAACAAAGCCTTGAAGAAGATTCAGAAATAAACTCACAAATCATCTAATCTTATTGCAAATAAGATGGATGAAATGTGAGTATGATCCTAATTAATTCATAGGATCAATTATCATTTTATAGATTATTTCTTAATTTTTTCTTATTTTTTTGCCCACAACATGGTATATTCCATAAATCCCGAATTTCCATTGGGTTGTTCTGATTTAATCACAAAGCCACATTTTTTATAAAATTTTACCGCATTCTCGTTTTTTACATAAACATCTAATTCTAAATGTGAATATAAAGATTTACAGTGATTTAACAGTTTTTTTCCAATGCCTTTCCCTTGGTAATCTTCTAAAACAAATAAAGCACCAATAAACGAATTATCCATAGCACTAATAAATCCCCTAATCATCCCATCTTCTTTATAGGTAAAAGTAGTCGAACTGGGCAAATAATCCTCGACTACTACATTATAATTTTCAATCCAATAATTTTCAGGTATGAAACTGTGGGCAGAAATATTGGTCTTTAACCAAATGCTCATTATATCCTTAATTTCATGATATTCCAATTCTTTAATCATGGTTGCCCATTACTCTACTAATTTTAAATTTTAAAACTTACCCAGTAAATAGTTTTTAACATAACATCAAGTACAACTAGAAATCTTACCAAATTTCATTATTTGTAAGGGAATTATTTTCTCTTTAGTTGATAGAGGTCTGTTCGCCGGTTTTCAAGTAGGGGGAGTTCTTTCCTAATCTTTTTAATTTCAGGAAGGTTAATCTGAGTGTAAATTATTTCTTCACCCGTTCCTGCCTCGTTAAGGATGTTTCCCCAGGGATCTGCAACCATTGAATGGCCGTAAGCAACATAAGAAGCATTTTCATCTCTTGCTGGTGATGCAGCAGCCACATAAACCTGGTTATCAACCGCACGTACTTTTATGAGGGATTTCCAATGGGCTGGACCTGTGGTCATGTTAAATGCTCCGGGAACAACAATCAATTCTGCCCCTTCCAGTGCCATTAAGCGCAGGAGTTCAGGGAAACGGATGTCATAACAAATACATATCCCTATTTTCCCAAGCTCAGTGTCCACAACTGTGACTTTGTTACCTGCAGCCAGGGTTAAAGACTCCTTGAAGCTGATGGCATCTGGCACATCAATATCAAACAGGTGAATTTTACGGTGGACTCCTATTATCTCTCCTTCAGGGTTAATAAAGAAGCTGGAGTTATAGGTTTTGCCTTCATATTTTTCAGGGATGGAACCAGCTAAAATGTAGGTTCCTTCCCTTTTTGCAGCATTACTGATTGCGTTGAGAGTGGGACTATTATCCATTTGCTCGGCATATAATGGAAAAAGTTCAGTTTGATAGGGGCAGTTCCACATCTCTGGTAATATTATAATATCAGCCTTTTGTGCTGCTTTTTTGATCATATCCAGAGCATGGGCCACATTATCATTTTTATCTTCCACAACCTGCATCTGGCAGAGTGCTAATTTAAATTTATCTTTCATTTTGCCACCATCATAATAATATTACCCGATAATCATATAATTTTAGTAGGTTATTGATATAGCATTGGAATAGGTGAATGTTGAGTTAATAATGATGGGAGTATGATACTATGAGCTGTTACCTGAGATATATGAAAGACGTTCTTGAGGAAGCAAATTTGCATCCTGAAGGTCGTGCTGAGCGTAAAGAAGTAGATTTAACAATAAGGAAGGTAGTGGGGATGAAAACAGGAGATAAATGCAATGTTGTCTGGAAAGAAGTGAAGGTATGGCTGCAGGATGAGGATAAAAAGAAATTATTAACCGAAAAGTTAAAAAATTAATCAATCCACCTGTTTCTCCCCTATTTTAATCTTATTATTATGGTTTTTTAGTATCATTACTGTAAATACCGACATAGTCTAAAAAGGATATCATGTACTGGTAGGCGAGATGGTCGCTTTTAGGTTGCAGTTTACCGTGAGGGGATAATACTTCACAAACAACTGAAGTGATGTTGTTGCGGTTGCAAACCGTTGTGAGAACTCCAGAATAGTTACCCACTTTCATCACTGGCGAGTTGGTCTTATTATTTATATAAAGAGCTAGTTTCAAGCTTTTCTGGTTTTTAGGATCATAAATGATGCAATTTTTCCCGGGAATATCATGGGGGCGGGTAGAATGGCAATCCAACAGCAGGGTTATATTTTTATTTTTTGAGGTGCGGATGATTTTGTTAACTGGGGTTCCAGGGATATTTGCCACTCTATTGGGATCGGTTTTATTGTGAATTCTGGTACTGGTTGCTGTGTCACGGGGAATGGCAAAGGGTATGATATAGATGGTTCCATTAATCTTTTTACCATTTAAGGTGTTTATCAGTTTCGTGGCAGCTATTTGGGGTGGTAACTCTCCTCCGTGAACACCAGCGACGATCATGACCCTGGGGCGGCTTCCATTACCAATAGTTATCATTGGTGTTCCATTTTCCGAGGCCGCTATAAGTTCAGTTATCAGTGGTGATTGATTGATCCTATCCATCAGGACCGTGTTGTTGGTTATATCTCCACCTGTTGAATTATCTATAATGGATATTTTATATTCTAGTGATGCCTGTGCAACTGATTCATTAAGAGGAGGGGTTTTGGTGGTTTCAGCAGATTCTGGTTTTTTAAAATTTTCAAAAATAAAAATGCCGGAAAGCATGAGAATTAATACTCCCAATATCAAGAATCGTTTCTTCACAATTATGATTTTAGGACCAGTCCCCGTTCTTTTCTTGGGACGTAAGGATGGTCGTTTTTTCATTAAAAAACATTCCCCCCGACAGGATGTAAACATTTAGTTATGCAATCCTGTATTAATATATAGATCCTTGTATTATATATTCTATGACCATATAATGAACAAATTTTTATTTATTAACTAAAATTTTATCAAATAAACATTCGATCCCATAATAGGATAGTAAAAAAATCCTGTTTGAAAAAAATCCATTTGATATATTTATTAATTTACACTATCCATTATCAATTGTTGAATTGAAAAAAATATTATAACTCACCATTGTTTAGCACAAAATAACACATCATCTTAAAATAAATAAAGAGGGGATTTCCATGTTTGAAGACGACTACCTGGATGATTTGAAAGAATATAACTTATTCATAAGCCATAATGGGGAAGGTGATGAGGAATATCTTGGATTTATCAGGAGACTTATCGAAGCCCCTGATTTTGAATGGAAAGATCATGGAATTCCAGGGAAAAACAGTCCTGATGAACTCAGGCAACAGGTCCAGAATGCTGAAGTTGTAATCATACTAAGTGGTCTTTATAACAAACACCCTGATTTAATAAAAACCCATGTGGATTTAGCCCGCCAGTTAAACAAACCCATCGTTCTTATTCGCCCTTATGGCCTGGAAGAAGTCCCAGGCGAGTTAGAAAAAATAGCAAAGGGTGTGGTGGGATGGAATAGGGTGTGTATTGTAGAACGGATCCAGGAATCTTTAGAAGAAGAATAAAGTTTTTTAGCATGTTTTTATTCAATTAAATAATAATTAACCTATATTTTTCATTTACACTATATTTTTGGAATTTAAATTAAATACTTATATTTTTCTATTTGCCAATAAAGTGCTTAGTTTATTATATAATAACATGTAAACAATATTTCATAATAAGCATAATGGAATAAATTGGGCATAAAGGGGGTGAAAATATACGAAAACAAAAATCAACTTACACAAATTACCGAATTATTTTCCTTTTAGCATTACTATTATTAACAGCAGCGACTATTTCTTCTTCCAGTGCAGCCACCACTATTTATGTTAACAATGCAACTGGAAATGACGACTATGATGGAACCAGCGCCACAGTTATTAGTCTTACTGTGGGCCCTAAAGCAACCATACAAAACGGAACCAACACCGTCGATAACTCGGGAACAGTATACGTTGCTGATGGAACCTACCAAGAACATATAACCATTAGTAAAAACTTGAGTCTCATAGGACAAAGCACAACAGGCACCATAATTGACGGAACAAATAACGGACGACCACTAACTATTACTTCAGGATTATCTGTTAACTTGACTAATTTCTCAATAATCAACGGATACTGTTTCTTTGGTATTGTTACTTGGTCTGCTCCAGGTGCAGGAATCTACAACAGCGGCACATTAAATATGACTAATTGTAATGTAGAAAACAACACAGCCGATGGTCAGTCTGAAGGTGGGGGAATCTACAACAGCGGTACATTATACATGACCAATTGTAATGTAGAAAAAAATAGAGCCATCGATTTCGGTGAACATTCAAGATCCAACGGTGGAGGAATCTACAACAGCGGTATAATTAATATGGCAAATTGTAATGTAAAAAACAACACTGCCGATGCCACCATGTTAACTTATGGTGAAGATGCAAACGCGAATGGTGGAGGAATCTACAACAGTGGCACAATAAATATGGCAAATTGTAATGTTGAGAACAATATTGTCTCCACAAATTGGTGGCGTTATGATCTTAGTGGTGGAGGAATCTTCAACGAAGGTGTACTGAACATAAGTGGAGGTAATATAAAAAACAACCTTGCCATTTGTACAAGTTCAAGTAATAGTCATTGGAACTATGGTGGCGGAGGAATCTACACCACGAGTATATTGAATATAACTGGATGTACTTTAGAAAACAACACCTTTATCTGTAATGATCCAAATCCTAATGATTTTGGTGGAGGAATCTTTTGTTATTCTGGATTAGTAACGGCGAATTTCAATAGAATAATTGATAATTCACCCAATGCTATACGTAATGAAGGAGGTACAGTTAATATCGAATACAATTGGTGGGGTTCTAATGAACCGGTCTTTGGCAGTTTACTGTCAGGGGTGTCTCCTCCAACTAATTGGTTGTATATGACCATCAATGCCACACCAAGCACCATCAATAACACCGAAAACAGTTTAGTAACAGTTAGTTTCAACAACCGCTACAATGGAACCACAATTACTCCGTATATTCCTGGTGTTGGGGAGTATATTCCTGATGGTACTCCAGTGACTTTCAGTTTAACTAACGGACCTTTCGGAACGTTAACAGCACCACTCACAGTAAATACTCTCAGTGGAATAGCATCCATAATATTCACTGCATCCAATGTTGGTGTTCAGGTTGTTAATGGAACCCTTGATTACCAAAACGTCACTGCCAGTATAACTATCCTGGCTGCTCATGTTGATCTGGATACATTCTACGCTGATTATGATGAATTCATAAACAACAACCACAACATTGTACCCATCACAGGCCCGGTAAACTACCTTGACCATGTAATCGTTGTGTTTACCGCAACCAACATGGGCCCTAACCCTGTCACAGATCTGGTATTACGTGAAGACTGGCCCAGTGAATTGACTGGTACCGGTGATGTTTGGCATACCTTTGACGGAGCAAACTGGATTCTAGATTCATATTTAGCACAAGGATCATTTAACCTGTATCCAACGTACGATGGACCTCTAGATGTAAGTGATGTGTGTTTGGTTGTTTTTGGAGCAACAGTTAACGCCAGTAACACCATTATAACCAACACCGTCAGCACAACAGAACAGGACCCTATTGATGATGAAGGATTTGACACCGCCTCCGCTGATCTAGAGGTGAATCCAGAAGTAAACGTAACTATTACCAAAACAGCTGACCACATTCGGCCTAATGTTGGTGAAACGGTAGTTTTTACCATTGTAGCCAACAATAATGGACCAGGCACTGCAAATAATCTAGTGGTAACCGACACACTACCAACTGGTTTAGACTTTGTCAGTTGCACTGATGGAGGTGTATGGGATCCTGTAACCCGTACTGTTACCTGGCGATCCTCTGTTGTTTTAAATGGTGCGAATGTGACTTATTATCTCACTGCACTGGTAAATTCAACCATTCTAGCAGGTACAAATGTCACCAACGTGGTAAATGAAACCCATAC
>Ga0334885_1001715_pt1 | contig 25369 bp, 28 predicted proteins | sample GraSluR1_MG_8_FD_207233 | JGI IMG/M metagenome (GOLD analysis project Ga0334885, IMG submission 207233) | Sludge microbial communities from methane-producing bioreactor in Wageningen University, Netherlands - Granular Sludge_31_05-R1 | ecosystem: Engineered > Bioreactor > Anaerobic >...
AGCCATGAACCGGAACCATGGCCATTTTAATCCCCATGCTAGTGATAAACAACGATAAAGAAGTTAAAACAATCCCTGGATTATAAGTAAATATTATCGGCATCTGAGCAAAAATGTTTGGTATATATAATGACCCCGCCATTGAATATAGAGAACCTACTCCTAATAAAAATAAAGACAATGCAACTGTACTAATTAGTAAATAATTAAAACTGGCTCTTAAAGCAATCCCCTGTTGGTAATAAGCAACCAGCAAGCAAGTAACAATAGAAACAAGTTCAAAAAGAATATACATATTAAATATGTCAGCAGTAAATATTGTTCCAATCATGCTGCTCAATAAAACCAATAATAAAAAATAATAATTGTGATTGTATTTTTTTTCTGGAATAGAATACAGAATTACCATAATACCAACTAAAAGTACTGTGAAAGAAAAGAAAAAGCTCAATCCATCAATAGATAAACTGATTCCTAAAGGACCTTGCCAACCACCAAGATGGTAAAGTATTTCTTCTCCTTTGCGCATAAATGGGAGAAATCGTACAAGTGATAGAAATGAAACCAGCAATCCAACAATTGATAAAAAAGGGGAATATTTTCTAAATAGCAATATCATAAATGCTATTGCTAATGGAAAAATTATAATAATAATTGGCAAATGACTTATCAATAGCTACTCCCTATTTATTCTTTGAATATCTAATGTTTTGTATTTTGCATAAATTTTTACTACCATGGCTAATGCTAATGCAGTAAGAGAAATGCTCACTACAATGGCAGTAAGCATTAACGCCTGTGGAACCGGGTTAACTAAAACTGTGTCGATACTATTTGCTGTTTGATTGTCTATTATAGGTGCCATACCACCATCACGATAACCAATAGCAACAAACAATAACACCACACTGGAATTGAGAATTGCTAATCCAATAACTTTTTTAATCATATTATTTTTTACAATCACACCATATAAGCCAATCATAAAAACCAGCAAGCTAATATTTATCGGTGTCATATTTCACCTCTGTATTTTACTAATGCATAAAATATTCCGGTAATGCCGGCTGCCACTTTGATGCTTATAACAATATTAAGCGGAATCATCATGCCAGCACTGGCAAGACATCCTTTCTCCCCTAAAGGCATAATATCTCTAAGAAAAGGATAACCGAAAAATATCCCTAACAACCCTAACAAGATAAAGGTCAGTATAGCTAACTTTTCTAACATACTTAAAATGTTTTCCCTAAATCTTTTTTCTGTTTCATCTACTCCATAAGATAAAGCAAGAAGAATAATTGCTGTTCCAATCACTACTCCCCCTTGAAATCCCCCTCCCGGTGACAGGTGACCATGCAAAGTAAGATAAAACCCAAACATTAAAATAAATGGAAATAATTTCTGGGCAATTGTTCTTAATATTTTTGAATTATCCAATTATTTCTCCTTCTTCCTCAGGAAAAGCGTTACTCCCAGGACAGCCATAAATAGAACAACTGTTTCCATTAAGGTATCATAAGTCCGGTAGTTAAGATATATCGATGCTACCAGGTTAACCGCACCGGTATCCCGAACTCCATTCTCTAAATAATAATTTATATAATCTAAATTTCTAGGACTACCATATTCCGGATTAATAGATATTATAATCACTACACTCATTATTATAATAAGCATAATGTAATAATATTTTTTCATATCCTTATATATTCCTTTATTCTTTTTTAATTTAATGTATATACTTTTTGTATAACTTTTTATATGTGCCATCATTTTTAATTTCTTTGAGAAAAGCATTTAATTGAGTGAGTAATTCTGTTCTGTCTTTGGCAACACCGAAGCCATATTCCTGAATATCAGTTATCTGCTCAATTATTTTTATATTCCGGTATAAAACCTGTCCAAACAATGCCTCATTAAGATCTACAGCAGCAATTTGCGCATTTCCTCTGGAAACAGCCTCTAGAAGCTTATTTGGGTCCAAAAAAGAGGTATCAATTTCTATTCCGTTAATGGACTTCAAGGTAAAGAAATAAGAAGTTTCTGGCACAGAAAAAACTTTTTTGCCTTTTATATCATTTATGGAATTTATCTCAGTATCCCTGGTATTGGTTACTAAGACAATTTTAGTAGGGAAATAACCATCGGAAAAATCTATTTTTTTCATTCTTTCTTCGAGACGAGTCATCCCGGCACCTATAACATCTCCCTTTCCAGAAACTAATTGAGGAATCAGGTCCTGCCAATTTTCAACCAATCTGACTTCCAGCTCAATGTCTAATTGTCTTGCGAATAAATAGAGGATATCATAATCAAGACCTGCAGGCTTCCCATTTTTATCATAATAAAAAAAGCGGCTGCGAGGATATGTTAACATAATTAGTGCACCTTTTTTCTTAATTGCAATTATAAATATTACTGTAGCAAATCCTGCCCCAATTGCAGCTTCAGTAATTGCTACATCCGGGGCATGCAAATAATACAATATAAGGGAAAGGACAAGACTAAATGCCCCAAAAACAATAACTGAGCTTAATAAATTTTTTATTTCGAGTGAAAACAGGGCAAGGACTACTAATATTATCAAAAAGGGAGAAAGCATGTTTCTTATCTTCCTTAATCTTTTATTTTTTTTCTTCTTTTCGCCATGGCTTTATTTTTCTAATCGCTGCTGAGCGCGCTATGGCATGAGTAGAAACCGGATTTGTTAATAAAAGGAAAAAAATTATAATTAATATTCTCAAAGAAAAATCATTAAAACCTTCCCTTATTATCAATCCAGCAAACAGGGCAACAGTGCCAGCCCCATCGCACTTTGAGCTTGCTTGCAATCTTGTATAAATATCAGGAAATCGAATTATTCCTATTGTTCCAAAAAAGAAAAATATTAATCCAAAAAAAATAAAAAAATTGGCAATCATTTATCTTTCCTTCCTTCTCTTTCCAAATATTTACTTATGGCAACAGTGCTTACAAAACCGATAACTGCATATACCAGAGCAACATCCATATATATGCTGCGCTTGAATAATAAGGCAGATGCCACCATAATACTGACAACTTTGGATGAGATAAGATTGACAGCTATTAACCTGTCCCAGGCGGTAGGGCCAACAATAACTCTGTATAAAGTCAATAAGGCGGTAACCGCCAAAATCGAAATCACTACTGTTATTAGATTCACTTAAATATGCCTCCCAGCCACTTTTCAAAACTGGTTATGATTATTTCTGCTGCCTTTCCAAAATGAGTAGTTCGTGCATATAACCAGTGTATATAAATATAATCTCCCTCAATATCCACTGTAATTGTCCCTGGCGTCAGGGTTATAGAATTTGCAAGGAGCAATATACCCAAATCAGATTTTATATTCGATTTTATCATTATTATTTCAGGTCTGATATCCATAGTAACAACTCGATATACTACATCAAGGCTGGCTAAAAACATCTCATATAAAAGAACAAAAATATACACAAATAAATACCAGAGAGTTGTGAAAAATCTACTATGTATTCCTTCATTTCCCTGGATAAAATAATTACAAGATACCATGCTAATTAGAAAAGAAATACCTATACCGGTTAATAGGGAAGGTATTTGATAATTAAGTGTAAGAACCAGCCAGAAAATCATTAAGGACAGGAAAGTTAAAACAAATCTGATATATTTATGCATTAATAGAAACCTCTTTTATGGCATAACTACTGCTATTATTCTTATATAAAAAAATAAGGTCAAACTTGATAATTTGGTTTCTGTCAATTCATTCACTATCTAAATTATTATAAAAATATTGCCATAATACCTAAAAATTTTCCCGTTAATTATATCAAAAGATGGCTTAAAATTAAAGTAATATCCGTATTATATTTCTTGTATTTTCTATTAGAGAATATGATTATTCACAAAAAAAATTGTTTTTTTCGATATGCTTTAATAATATCTTTTTATTTCAAATCTTTGAATCCTATAATTTTCATCCGGAGATATGCCTGCCTTCTGCATGGCAATCGCAACTTGATATTCAACAGTGTCCACACCTTCCAGGTCCGGCAATAAAAGTCCTTTTTTATAGCCGGTGCTGACAATAACACCATATTTCTGTGGATCAAGCTGTGAAATACTGTCTACCTCTTCCGGTGGGGATAAGACATCTACAGAAATGTCTAAAAAATAAACTTCTTCGAACCTTACAGGAGAGAATCTGGGGTCACGGACGGCAGCACTAACTGCATTTTCAATAATCTCCAGAGCAATATTTTTTTGTGTGGGCAAAAAAGTACCTATACAACCTCGCAAACATTTATCTTTTTTTAAAGAAACAAATACACCTGCCTTGTCTTTAGTTAGCTCCTCGGGTAAATTCTCAGGCTGTTCCATTCTTTTTCCGGCCTTTAAATAATACAAAATACTCTTTCTTGCCAATTGAACATATATGCTTTTCTCTTTTCTTTCACTCATTGCAGATTCACCCCTTTTGCTAAAATTATTTATTTCAAGGTTGATATTCCTAAAAAATCTACTATTTTCCAGGCACCTAACATATTCTTGGTAATTGTTCGCCACTCAACATTCCTATAACCCTTTTTCCCCCGATGTCTGTCATAAGGTAAACTAGATTTCGGTCCTTAGAAACTACTTTCCCGATAATTTCAGATTGCTCTCCATATTTTGAACTTTTCATTTCTTTTAAGAGTTTTTTTGCATATTTCTCTGGAACAAATACGACTAATTTCCCTTCATTCGCCAGGTAAAGAGGATCATAACCTAAAATTTCACAGGCTGCTTTCACTTTTTCCTCAACAGGAATTTTTTCTTCCTCGATTTCAATTTCTACATTAGATGATTGGGCAATCTCATTCAGAGATGTAGCTAATCCTCCACGGGTAGGGTCTCTCAGGACATGAATATTTTTAGTCACTGACAGCATTTTTTGAACCAAATCGGACAATGGGGCCGTATCACTTGTAATCACCTGTTCTAATTGCAGGTTCGCTCTGGAAGCCAGTATACTGATACCATGATTGCCTATTGGTCCATTTACAATAATTGTATCTCCAATCTGAGCTTGCTGAGAATTGATGTTAATATCATTATCAATATAACCAACACCGGTAGTATTAATAAATATACCATCAACATCACCCTTATTAACTACCTTAGTATCCCCGGTAACTATCTCTACACCAGATTCCTGCATTGCCAGCGCCATACTGCTTACAACTACTTCTAGAACTTCAAGAGTTATCCCCTCTTCTATTATAAAAGAAACACTTAAATATCTGGGAACTGCTCCGCACATAGCTATATCATTCACCGTGCCGTGTACTGCCAAATTGCCAATATTGCCTCCCTTAAAAAATAACGGACTGACAGTATAAGAATCAGTTGACATTGCCATTTTTTTATTAACTGGTGGTAAAATAGCTCCGTCATGAAGTTGGTTTAATATGGGATTTCCAAAATATTTCAGAAAAATGGAATTAATTAACTGATTAGATATTTTCCCTCCACTACCATGATCAAGAGTTATTATTTTGTCATTCATTGTTTCCCTCTCTATGAATAAAAGTATACCGTATTTCGTATAACGTATAACGTCTGTAAGTATAATTGAAGATTATATAAAAATCAAAAAACCTAAATTTATTAATTTAATATCTAAGAAGAATTAGATTTTTCGAAATTCTTAATGTACTAACTTGCTAATGATATCTTTATATTATATTTTTTGGATGTACTATTGAAAGTTTTTATATATTTATACTTAATACTATTTTAAAAAAATTTGCATATAAAAACTATCTGACTTTAACCATTTCTGTATTATTATACGTAATACGGTATTCGATATACATTATACTGTATTATATTTAAAATACGCTGCACAGGTTCCCTCGCTGGAAACCATGCAGGCACCAACCGGGTTTTCAGGAGTACACACATTCTTAAAAAGAGGACATTGTAGAGGGGTTATCAATCCCCTTAAAACTTCGCCACAACGGCAATTGGGTTTTTCCCTTGGTTCTTCAATCTCAACTGATAATTTTCTGGCATTCAAAAAAGAAAACTCTTCTTTTAAATCCAGACCGCTTTTCTCTACTTTGCCTATGCCACGCCAATAAGCATCCGTCTGAGTAAATACCTGGCCTATTCTCTGCAAAGCAACCGGATTACCCTCATCTCGTACTGCACGACGGTATTGGTTTTCCACAATTGGAATTTTCTTTATCCTCTGCCTTATTAGCTTATAGATAGACATAAGAATATCTAATGGTTCAAAACCTGCAATAACACAGGGAATAGAATAATTTTTAGGTATAAAATGATAGGGTTTTGTCCCAATAATTGCACTCACATGACCCGGACAAAGAAATCCATCTATTTTGGATTCATTACTTTCTAATAAGTACTCTATAATTGGGGGCATTACCTTGGCCAGACTGAACAAATAAAAATTCTGCAGAGATTTGCGAGCAGCCTCTAAGACAACACTTGCCAATAGTGGTATCGTAGTCTCAAAACCAATTCCTACAAGAATAATCTTTTTCTGTGGAAACTGTAAGGCTAATTCCAAAGCCTGGAAGGGGGTGTAGATCAATCTAATATCAGCCCCTCTTGCTTTTTCCTGTTTTAGACTGGATGAACTGCCTGGAACATTAACCATATCTCCAAATGTAGCAATGATAATATTGTCTTTTTTTGACAGGGCTACTATATGATCTATCTGAGCAATAGGAGTAACACAAACCGGACATCCCGGACCGGAAATTAAATGTATATTTTCTGGCAACATTTCCTTAAGTCCGGAACGAAAAATAGAAACGGTATGAGTTCCGCATACTTCCATCAAATTTAAATCTTTTTTTGATATTTCTCTAATTTTCTCAACAATTCCCTGACAGAGAACCCTATTATGATACTCATCTCGATACTTCAAGATTGCAGTTCCTCCCAGGCACTGTTAATCTCATCAGCTTCCCTCGGATTAATCTTTGTAATTGCATAACCAGCATGAATAAGGACGTATTCATTTTCTGAAACATCTGGCAAAAGATCTATTCGAACTGTTTTCCTTATTCCTCCCAAAAGTACTTCTGCTTTTTCAGAATCTATTATTTTTATTATTTTTCCCGGTATCGCCAGGCACATTTTTAACTTCCTTTTTTATATATTTTCGTTTGTTTTTTTATACAAATACTTCAAATTATTATAAAGATATCAAGCCCTGGCATTAGCAATAACTGCCTGTCCTAAAGAAATACAGGCATCATTTGGAGGCATATACTTGTGAGTAAAAACACTAAAGCCCTCTTTCCTTAAAATTTTAGTTGTCCTATTTAATAGAAAGCTGTTTTGAAAAACTCCTCCACTCAAGGCTATATGATTAATCTTGTATTTCTTCCTTATTTTAACACACATAGAAAGAGTATACTCAGCTATAGTATTATGCAATTTAGTTGCTATTTTCTCATTATTTTCATTATTCATTATTTCATTTATTATTTGTTGAAACATCTCATCTATATTAATTATCCATTTGGAGTTTCTCTCTTGAATAGAATATGAATAATGGGAATTATATTTTGGTCGGCATATTGATTCCAGCTCTATTGCAGCCTGTCCTTCAAAATTTACTTCATCTTTCAAATCTATCAAACCTGCAACTGCATCAAAGAGCCTTCCACAACTCGAAGTCAACGGAGAATTGATTTTTTTGTCCATCATCTGATTTAACAATTTAAGCTCACCGGGAGTCCTTTTTTTAATTAATGCAAGCTTTAATTCAGCAGCTTTCTTCCCGAAAAGAGAATAAAGATAGCTATAAGTCATTCTCCATGGTTGTCTTATTGTCTTTTCCCCTCCAGGCATTGCCTGATATTCTAAATGGCCTACTCTTTGATATTTTTGATAATCAGCTATTAAAAACTCTCCACCCCAGATACATCCATCATCACCAAAACCCGCTCCGTCAAAAGCTACGCCTATTACCTTTTCAGACAATTTATTTTCTGCCATACAACTGGCAATATGAGCATGATGATGTTGAATTCTAAATAAAGGAATCTGTTTTTTAGCCGATAGCTGTTCTGCATAAAAAGTTGACAGGTAGTCCGGATGTAAATCACATGCAATAATTTCAGGATTAAATTGAAACATTTTACCTAAACGTTCAATTGCTTCTCGGTATGCCAGAAAGCTACTTCTATTTTTTAAATCACCCAAGTGTTGACTGGGGAAGGCATAGTGATCACGCGTGAAACAAATTGTATTTTTTTGTTCAGGCCCAACTGCAAGAATTTCCTTGTATTTTTCAGAAAGAACAACGGGAAAAGGTGCATACCCCCGAGCTCGCCTGATAAATATATGCTTATTGGAAGATATTTTTATAACCGAATCATCGCAACGATTATAGATAGGGCGATTATGAATTAGCAAAAAATCAACTTTATCTGCAAAATTTTGAAGGGCTTCCATATTTTTAATGATTATAGGTTCATCGCAAAAATTTGCACTGGTCATAACCAATATTAGATCACTTTTTTTGAACAACAAAAAATGTAAAGGAGTATAAGGCAACATTACCCCAACATAACTATTACCCGGGGCAATTTCCGAAGATATACAGTTATTCTTCTTCTTTAAAAGCAAGATGGGTTTTTCTTTGCTTTCCAGATAACTTTTAGAATATTGCGAAAGGCAACAAAACTTTTTTACACTGGTATTATTTTCCACCATTAGAGCAAATGGTTTTTCATCTCTTTTTTTTAACTCTCTCAATCTTTTCACTGCCTGGTTATTAGTGGCATCGCAGGCTAGATGAAAGCCTCCTAAGCCTTTTATTATACCAATCTGTCCCTTCATTAATCTGTTTCTTGCTTCTAAAATTGGGTTCTCTAAAAATAATCTATTATTCCCTTCATATAAAAAAACATCAGGTCCGCAGGCAGGACATGCATTTGGTTGAGCATGGTAGCGACGGTCTTCTATGTCGTTATATTCTTTACTGCAATCAGAACACATGTTAAAACTTTTCATGGTAGTTTTTTCGCGATCATAGGGCATGTCCTTGATAATAGTAAAGCGTGGTCCGCAATTAGTGCAGTTAATAAAAGGATAGTTATTCCTTCGGTCAGACAAATTATTTAATTCATTCAAACAATCTTCACAAATAGATATATCGGGTGGAATGAATATAGTCGGCAGTTTGAGATCATCGTTGCTCTTTCTAATATGAAAACCAGAATAACCTTTCCATAGTAATTTTTTAATTTTAATACTTCCAATAATTGCCAGGGGCGGTAAATCGTTTTTTAATTTTTTTAAAAAAATATTAATACTATCTTTTTCCCCTTCTATTTCCATTTCTACACCATGGTTAGAATTACAAACCCAGCCATTTAACTCATAAGTCTTAACTAATCTATGGATATAAGGGCGGAAACCAACCCCCTGGACAATTCCATTAATTGTAATGTGATTCCTTGTTTTCATTTTTCAATCACCAAGCCTAATTTCGGGTAAAATGTCGTTGGCCGTTAGTATTTGGTATTTAGTAAAATATAATATCATTCATTAAATATTAAAGCGTCAAGTAAATATCACACCCGCATAGCGGGTGGTTTTCAGAACCTATAAAAGGGATTGACTTTTTTACTCTTCTTCTTTCGATTTTTTATTTATACCTTTAGCCAGGATCCTTCTTAAGCAAATAGTATTTCCAACTTTGGACTTCAGGCGAAATATTATCATCTGGCTTATTCTAATCTTTTATGGTAAAAGGTTATGTTGCAGTACTTTGGTGTTATTTATTCCAATTGTCCATTATTCTTCTATTAGTCTTTATAAACTACTAACGACTAAATATTATCTACTATTACTTCTTTCACTTATTCTTTAAGTATTTTAACGTTATACGGTATACGTTATACTATATACCCTTTTTTGCTACTATTCCCTCAAGCCATTTATACCAATCCTGTATTCCTTCATCAGTTAAGCATGATATCTCAAGAATTTTCATATCAGGTCTAATATTTAATGCTTCACTTTTCAAGCGTTCCAGGTTGAAAGAAATATAAGGCAACAGATCTATTTTATTAATTAATAAAACATCACATTTTCGAAAAATAACCGGGTATTTAATTACCTTGTCATCCCCTTCAGGAATACTTACTAAATTTACCCGATAATTTTCACCCAGATCAAAACCGGCCGGACATACCAGGTTGCCTACGTTTTCAATAAAAAATAAATCAATCTTACTAAAATCAAATGCAGATAAGGCCCTATTTACCATATTAGCATCCAGATGACATGCCCCATCTGTGTTAATTTGAGCAACCTGAACTCCGTATTTAGCAATACGCCGGGCATCCCGGTCTGTTTGTAAGTCCCCTTCCAATACAGCAATATTTATTTTTGGGCACAGCTTCTTAATTGTTTTCTCCAATATACTTGTCTTTCCAGAGCCCGGAGAACTCATCATATTAATTACTGGTATCTGATGAGCGTTAAAGATTTGTCTATTTTTTAATACCATATCTTCATTACTCTTCATTATATTTGAAAATACTTTAATTCTGGTCAATTTTCATCTCCTCTAAGTGCTTTTATTATTATTTATGGCAACTTTAATTATCATTAACTTCTTCATAATTTTTAAAAAACCTTTCAGCAATAATTAAGGCTGCAAAATCATCATAAGGGCGGGCAGGAATGAGAAATGATCGAGGTAAAATTTTCGAAAAGCCATTTGGTGGATTATAATCAAAATAACGTTTTCTAGCCTGCATGGTAGTGTCTTTTTCTGCTATTTCAATAACCGTAATGCCAGGAAACCTATTTTTTATGGTACTTGTAATCTCTTTGGAATTAGTACCGCCACCTATCAATATATTATTAATACTATACTTATTAATAAAAATCTTTACTTCTTGAATCAATTCTTCTTTTTCTACAACTTCACCCTTAATGAATCGCAGATTATTATCAACAACGGCAATACCACACTTTTTCTTACCTGGATCAATTGCTAAAACAATCTTAATCATATATTATCATCCTATTCTATAGTCCAATCAGTAATTATACCATTTATGTCCAAAATATTTAAAATACAAAAATTAGCTTGCAATCCGTCTGGAATGGGTATAAATATTCATTCTTTTCCCACGGGTAAACCCAATCAAGGTTATATTATGAGCATGAGCAATTTTAATAGCACAATCGGTAACTGCTGCCCTGGAAATAATGATTTGAATTTTGGTGGAGATTATTTTTTTAATAATACCTGAGGTTATGCGACAAGAGGTTAATAAAATCTTATTACTGGTATCAATATCAGTCAATAAAGCCTGTCCAAGAACCCTATCTATAGTATTATAGCGACTAATATCCTCACTGAATAATAATATTTTCCCATTTTTATCAGCCAGGGCACAACTATGCACTCCACCGCTTAGTTTAAAAAAAATAGCTTCTTCCTGTATTTTTTCTATCATTCTATAAACAACTAAGGGATTTAATTTAATATTATCCGATCTTGTTGAACTTTCTTCAGACATCTTTTGGAATTGGTGCTGGACTTCGACCACCGAAGAAACATGATTAATATTGCTTATTGGTAGAATAGTATTTTTTATATCTATCTTTACTGAGTCTTTTTTTGTCTCAATTGAGACTATCTCTTCTTTACCTGATAATATGCCTGATGTAAGCAAAAATCCTACTCCTAAATACTTATAATTACCAGGACTGCAATTCAGGCTAATCACCTTTTTTTTATTTACAAAGATGCTTAACTCTTTTTCTCGAGCTACCAGGTCTGATATTTCGGTTCTATGGTCTTCTTCGACTCTTATAATATTTTTCTGAACTCCTCTATTATCTTTTAACATTTATGTTTACTTCTCTTTCGGTCTAATTTTTCTGCCCTGGAAAAATCACTTTTAAAATTAATATTAAAGAAGGATTGTAGATTAGGGTCAAACTTTTTTATTTCTCCTTCAGTAATTAAACGTATATTTAGAAAAGGGAAAATACATCTTACTGATAGTTTTTCATTTTTTATATTGTTTTCCATTATTTCCAGACAATTTTTACTATATATTGCACATAGGGGTTCAAATAATCCCTGGCTGTGCGTTGGTATGACTGCATCATAATTATCAATATATTCTACCATATAACGTATTAACTTTGGTTCAATAAAAGGCATATCATAACCGATTACCAGATTATAAAACGTCTTCGAGTTGTACAAGCCTGTAAATATTCCTCCTAGAGGACCTTTTTGTGGGTAAATATCCTCTATGACTCTCTTATAATTGGGAAATCTTTTTTTTGGACCTATAAGAAGAATGTCTTTTTCTAAAAATAAACCAGTTGAAAGAATATTAGAAACTACTTTATCTACTAAATTAACACCCAGCAACTTCATTTTTCCCTTATCTTTATTTAAACCAATTCTACTGCTCTTACCACCTGCCAGTATTATTATTGTGATAGGGGAGATTTTTTCGGAATTCATTATTTTTCACTCATTTTATTAGATGAAATAATTTTTAAATTAAGCCATGAAGAGGGGTTATATCTCTACTTATCAAGATATAACCCCTCTTTTCTATAACTTGGAAATTTTCTTTCTAAATTACTATTCTTTTCTTAAATATACATACCAATATAAGGTGGCTACAAAGAATGCTCCACCGATTATATTGCCAATTGTTACCGGGATTAAATTATTGAATATAAAGCCACCCCAATTTAAATTGGCTAACTTGTCAGTAAGTCCTGCAGCCGCAACGACTGAAGTATTTCCTTTAAGCATAATACCTATAGGTACAAAGTACATATTGGCGATACTATGCTCAAATCCACTGGCTACAAAGGCCATAATCGGGAAATAAATTGCTAATATCTTTCCTGCAACATCTTTGGCTGCCACAGCCATCCATACTGCCAGACAGACCAGCCAGTTACAAAGAATTCCCCTGGCAATGGCTGCACTCCAACTGATGTTCACTTTGCCATTGGCAATAGCCAGGGCTCTTGCCCCTAAACCAAAATCACCAACTTTCCAAAGCTCTGCAGCATACATAATCCAAACAATTAGAAGGGAACCGATAAAATTTGCCACATAGACCCAGAACCAGTTGTTTATCAGCTTGCTTACTGGAACGCTTCCATTTAAAGCTCCAACTACAATTAAATTATTTCCAGTAAATAACTCTGCACCGGCTATAACCACCAGCATCAGGCCTACTGAAAAGACACTACCGAATAAAAACCTTGCAACACCATCGCTGATATACTGCGCTGCATCATAGGTCACCATAGTTGCCAGTTGTCCTCCAAAGCTAATATAAACACCTGCTAAAATACCAAGAATTATCATCTTAATCCATGGTAAATCGCATTTACCTTTTCCAATACCGCAAAATGCAGTGGCAACCGCTGCAGGTGGATTACATGGAGTAGTAATATTTTCTACCTTTTGTATTTTCTCTTTTTCGACACTCAATTTAATTTCCTCCTTTTACATATATTGCTGAATATTTTATACTTTAAGATATCTTTTTCACTTTCACGGCACATACTTTATATTCCGGTATCTTGGCAACCGGATCAAGGGCAGCATTTGTTAACAGATTCGCAGCCGCTTCATGAAAGTGGAAACTCATAAATACTACGCCATCATCAGATTTTTCAGTTACCTTTGCCTTTGCCTGAATCTTCCCTCTACGAGAGGTTACTTCCACCATTTCCCCGTCTTTGACATGCAATTCTTCAGCATCTCTGGGGCTAATTTCAACTAAGGCTTCTTTATATACTTCATTTAACCCCTTAGATTTCCGTGAAACCGTTCCAGTATGGAAGTGATAAAGAACACGTCCAGTAGTCAATATCAATGGATATTCTTCATCTGGAAGTTCTGCAGCATCTCTATATTCAACCGGGAAGAACTTGCCCTTACCTCTGCTGAATTTTCCTTTATGCAGATACCTGGTTCCAGGATGATTGGCATCGGGGCAAGGCCATTGCAGTCCTTTTTCTTCTAATCTCGGATACAACATTCCAGCATAGATAGGAGTAAGCTCAGCAATTTCCTCCATTATTTCCGAGGGATGATTGTAATTCATTTGATAACCCATTTTCTGGGCTAACTCAGATATGATTTGCCATTCCGGTTTTGCTTCACCAACAGGTTCAACAGCCTTATGAAATCTCTGAACTCTTCTTTCGGTGTTGGTAATTGTGCCATCTTTTTCAGCAAAACTGACACCAGGCAAAACTACATCAGCCATTTCAGCTGTTTCGGTCATAAACATGTCAGATACAACTAAAAATTCTGTTTTCTTTAATGCCTCCCGGGCATGATTTAAATCAGGGTCAGACATAGCCGGGTTTTCTGCCATAATAAATATTCCTTTAATCTTCCCATCATATGCTGCATTTAATATTTCAACAACAGTCAATCCTACTTTGTCAGACAATTCAGCTCCCCAGGCTTTAGAAAATTTCTCCTGAACCTGGGAATCAGTTACCTTTTGATATCCGGAATAAACATTAGGAAGGGCTCCTAAATCACAAGCTCCCTGCACATTACTCTGTCCACGTAATGGATTAACTCCAGTGCTTTCTTTCCCTAGATTTCCGGTCAACATGGCTATGTTTGCCGTTGAAAGAACATTGTCTGTACCGCTTGTATGTTGAGTTATTCCCATGGAATAAATAATTGAAGAGTTAGGGCCTTCAGCATATATCCTGGCTGCCTTTCTAATATCATCAGCAGGTACCCCGGTAATTTTTTGTACTATTTCAGGTGTGTATTTGAGCACAACTTCTTTCATCTTTTCATAATCTTCAGTTCTTTCTTTGATAAATTCTTGGTCTTCTAGTCCTTCAGTAATGATTACATTCATTAGCCCATTAAATAGTGCTACATCAGTTCCCGGTTTTTGTCTTAACCAGAGTGTTGCATATTTTACTAATTCTATTTCTCTTGGGTCTGCTACGATTAATTTAGCCCCATTTTTAGTTACTGCCTTCTTTATTTCCAGTGCAATAATAGGGTGATTCTCAGTAGTATTGGAGCCAGTTACATAAATAACTGAGGCATTAGCAATTTCTTCAATAGAATTAGTCATGGCTCCACTGCCAAATGCCTGAGCTAAACCGGCAACAGTTGCTGAATGGCATAGTCTGGCACAATGATCAACATTATTAGTTCCCAATACTGCCCTTCCAAACTTCATCAGCAGATAATTTTCTTCATTGGTACACTTGGCAGAAGATAAAACAGCCAAACTGTCACTTCCATGTTTATCTTTTATTTCTTTGAATTTATCACTGACTAATTGCAATGCTTCTTCCCAGGATGCGGGTTCTAATTTTCCATTTTTTCTAATTAATGGAGTTTTTAAACGATCCTCCCTATGTATATAATCATTACCAAAACGACCTTTAACACAAAGATTAATACCATTAACTACACTGTCAGGATTAGAAGTTACCTTGACAACCTTTCCATCTCTTATATTAAGATCAAAACCACATCCACATCCACAGTAATTACAGGTAGTGTGTACTTTTTCAAATTCCCATACCCTGCCTTTTCCTATTGCTGCTTTATCTGTTAAAGCCCCAACAGGGCATACTGACACACATTGGCCACATGAAACACACTGTGAATAATCAGGATTATTATCAGAACCCATTGTAATATTTGTTTCATGACCCAATTTATTGCCTAAACCAGCAATAATTTCTGTTTCTTTGCCTCTAAAACCAATCCCAATTGCTTTAGATTGTTGTATTTCATTGCATATTTCAACACATCTTCTACAAAGAATGCATTTATTCAAATCTCTCAGGATAAAGGGATTGCTTTCATCCAAAGGTAGGTTTCTTTCGCTTCTACCAAAACTGGATTCTTTAATCCCTAATTCATATGCCAGGTCCTGTAAATCACATTCACCATTCTTCTCACAAGTCATACAATCAAGTGGATGGGTAGTCAGTAATAATTCCAACACAGCTCTGCGAGCCTTTATTACTCTTTCATTATTAGTATGGACTACCATGCCATCCCGAACCGGATATACGCAAGAAGCAGCTAAACAGGGCATACCTTCCACTTCTACAACACACATACGGCAAGAACCCGGATAATGATTGATTTCCGGCATAGCACAAAGAGTAGGAATCTTTATTCCTGCCTTTTTTGCTGCATCTAAAATGGTTGAACCAGGCTCTACCATTACTTTTTTGTCATCTATTGATACCTGGACTAATGGCATTGCCTTTTTCTCATCTTTTAATTCAATATCTTTCATTTTAATTTTATTTTAATCCTTTCTTTCAAATATTAGTCCTCTCGATATTCACAACGCAAACATCTTTCACTTTCCCTGCAGGTAATATCTTTGCTCCAGGTTTTCTCTACCTCAGTATGAATTCCCCTCTCTTCAACAGGAATAAGGTGGAATTGTGACCGTGCATAATCAACCGGATCTGCTTCAGGATCAAAATCTACATTTACAGGGTCTTTTATTTTCCAGGGATAATTCTTTTTCTTGCCGGTTAGATAAAAATCAATAGCTTCTGCCGCATCCTGTGCTTCTCCAATAGCCTCTACCACAGTAGCAGGGCCTAGTGCTACATCACCGCCAGCAAAAATATCCTTTACTTTGGTTATTCCTTTTTGAGTAGGAATTGTCTGATTTCGATTTAATTCTACATCTTCATTTTTAAATAAATCAGCAACTGCAGGTTTTTGTCCAATAGATAGGATTAAACAATCAATCTTTTTGAAAAAGGTTGAATCTTTTATTTCAACTGGTCTGCGCCTGCCTGAACTATCATAATCACCTAATCTCATATTAATCAATTCTACTTCCAGACCGTCTTTCTTTGATTTTACCGACTTTATATTCTGCAAGAGAGAAATCTTGATACCTTCTTTTTCAGCTTCATTGATTTCAGCTTCATCAGCAGGCATTTCTTCTCTGGTTCTCCTGTAAACAATCGTTACATCTGCACCCAGTCTCTTAGCAGTCCTGGCAGCGTCTATTGCAGAGTTTCCGCCGCCTATTACCAGTACTTCCTTGCCAATTTCCAGTTTTTCCTCTTTATTAAACCTGGACAAAAAGTCTAATCCGCTAAAAATTCTAGGGTCATCCAAATTATCCATATCAGGCATTATACAATCCCACGCACCAGCTGAAACATAAAAGGCTTTATAGCCATCTTTTCTCAGTTGTTCCAGGGTAATATCCTCCCCGACATTTGTATTTGTCTTAATCTGTACTCCGTAATCTACCAGAGCATTGATTTCTTTTTCTACAATAGCTTTCGGCAATCGATAAGAGGGAATAGCATATGTTAACATCCCGCCTGCTTTCGGCTGAGCCTCAAATACTGTAGTCTCGTAACCTAACATAGTCAGGAAATAAGCATTAGAAAGTCCGGATGGCCCTGCGCCGATAATCGCTACTTTTTCCCCATTCTTACTCTTTTTATCCGGGAAACAATCAAGATAGTTATCAATCTGATCTGCCATAAATCTCTTGACTGCACGGATATTTATTGCATCATCAATATCTATTCTTCTGCATCTTGACTCACAGAAAGCAGGGCAAATTCTACCGCAAACAGCAGGGAACGGGTTTGTTCTTAAATGTGCCTGCATGGCTTTATCATACTGGCCTACCTTGGTATAAGCTAAATATGCGGGAACATTAACCGCAGCAGGGCATGAGTTGGAACATGGTGCATAAACTAACTCTGCACATACGCCTGCTCGACATTTTTTATCTCTGATATGTTCAATATATTCGTGTCTAAAATATCTAAGAGTTGACAAAATCGGGTTTGAGGCAGTTTGCCCTAAACCGCATAGTGCGGTGTCACTAATGCGATAAGCTAATTCTTCCAGGGTGTCCAGGTCTTCCATTTTACCTTTTCCTTCACAAATTCTGGTTAAAATCTCCAGCATTACCCTGGTACCTTCCCGGCAGGGGGTACATTTACCGCATGATTCATCCTGTATAAATTCCATGAAATAGCGTGCTATATCTACCATACAGGTATCTTCATCCATTACAATTAAGCCACCGGAACCCATAATTGCGCCCAGCTCTTTTAAGGATTCATAATCAACAATTGCGTTAAGATGCTGTGCGGGAATACATCCACCGGAAGGTCCTCCAATTTGAACTGCCTTAAATTCTTTATTACCGGGTATTCCTCCACCAATATTATATACAATTTCTCCTAATGTAATGCCAATAGGAACTTCAATTAAACCAGTATTATTTATATTTCCGGCAAGAGCAAATATTTTTGTTCCTTTGCTCTTCTCAGTACCCACAGAAGCAAATTTTTCAGCACCATAGAGAATTATATAAGGAATATTTGCCAGTGTTTCTACATTATTTAAAACAGTTGGGCAATCAAACAATCCTTTATTTGCCGGGAAAGGAGGTCTGGGTCTTGGTTCTCCTCTTTTCCCTTCAATGGAACGCATCAAGGCAGTCTCTTCTCCGCAGACAAATGCCCCGGCTCCCATTCTGATTTCTACATCGAAATTAAAACCAGTTCCTAGAATATTTTTTCCAATAAGCTCATGTTTTTTTAATTCATTAATAGCGATTTTTAGTCTTTCAATTGCTAATGGATATTCAGCACGAACATAGATATAACCCTGATTAGCTCCAATAGCATAACCACCAATCATCATGGCTTCTAAAACACTGTAAGAATCACCTTCCAGCATGCTACGATCCATAAATGCACCAGGGTCGCCTTCATCCGCATTACACAAAATGAATTTTTGTTCACCAGAAGCTTTGGCAGCAAAGTCCCACTTTAATCCTGTGGGGAAACCAGCCCCGCCTCTTCCTCTTAATCCTGATTTCTTAATTTCCTCAACAACTTCCTGAGGGGTCATTTCTGTTAATGCTTTACCGAGAGCCATAAAACCATCGGCCCCGATATAATCATCGATGGTATTGACATCAATTATTCCACAATTTCTACGTGCAATTCTCTTCTGTAATTTGAAGAAATCTATCTCTTCCATCATTGCCACTAGTTCTTCACTTTTAGGTTTCTTATAAAAAAGTCTTTGGACTACTCTGCCTTTGAGAATATGTTCCTGGACAATTTCACGTGTATCTTCTGGTTTTAACTGTTGATAAAAAACTCCGTCAGGATAAACCACCATAATGGGTCCCAATTCACATATTCCCATACAACCAGTAGTTATTATTTCGACTTCTTTATCGAGATTGGCCTCTTTTAACGCTTCGTCCAGGGCTTCTTTCACTCTTGCTGCCCCATTAGACATGCAAGAAGTTCCATGACACAGGAGAAGCTGGGTTCTTATATTATTCATAATTAATCTACTCCTTATTAAACTATTTGTATTTCTCTAAAATTGCATCTAATTTGTTGGGAGTTAACCTTCCATGCACTTCATCGTCAATCATAATTACTGGTGCCATTCCGCATGAACCAAAACAGCGCTGTTCTCCTAAAGTAAACCTTAAATCTTCTGTTGTTTCCCCCATTTGTATACCCAGTTTATCTTGCAATGCCTCTAATATCTTTTTGGCTCCCCTCACATAACAGGCAGTTCCCATACAAATAGTAATTGTATGCCGGCCTACAGGCTGTGTTTTAAAATAAGAATAAAAAGTTACAACTCCAAACACTTCACTGATAGCGATGTGCATTTCTTCAGCAACGAATTGCTGGACTTCTTCAGGAAGATAGCCAAATAAAGACTGTGCTTTATATAAAACTGGTATTAAATAGCCTTTCTTCTCTTTATTTTCACTTATAAAATCTTTTAATTGACTATATTTTTCCTGTTCAGACAATTCATCAGATTTTGTTATGGTTGTTTCAATCATTATTTTTTCCCCTTTGAAAATAGGTATTTTTCTACAATTTGGTCATTCAATATGTGGTTAGTGAATATTTCCTGTGCGGCAACTTTATCTACATTTCGGTAAGTAACAGGTTTTTTATCTTCTACATATACATGTATCATAGGCTCTTGGGCACAAAAACCAAAGCATCCGGAAGCAGTAACAATAATGTCTGTTTTTTTGTTTTTTTCTATCAACTCCAGGAATTCGTTCATTGTTTCTCTGGCACCGGCTGCAATTCCGCAACTGCCCATTCCAACTACAATTTTTACACGGTGTTCCCCTGCTCTAAGCTGTAAATCTTTCTTGACTTTTTCTCGCATCATTTTTAATTCCTCTAAATTTTTCATAGTTCCTCCTTTCTAGAGCTATATTTTTTTATTTTATTTTTTTGAAAATAACATTTTTCCTTAAATAACTCATTTTATTTATCCCTAACTTTTTTAAATATTAAGGGTTTTCACTTCTTTTTGCATAATATTTAATATTCTTCGCCTATTTTCTATGGAATTAACTAAACCCAGATTCTCTTTTTCTCTAATCTCATGGAAATCCAGAACTTTTTCTTCTTTGTTATTTTTTGTTATATAAAGCTTCAAGTCTATTTCCGGCCAGGCAAAATAAATATCAGCAAATGTTTGTGGCAAATCACCAAATGGCTTGGCGTCAATATGAGACATATCCATTTCAAATTCCAGGTTTGTGCCTCCGTCTCGATTTAATCTTCTTATCTTTAAATAACCTCCGGTATCTTCAGCAGCCTTTTTCAGTAATGGTAACCCTAGTCCGACTCTTCTGGTTTTTCTGGAAGTAACAAATGGATCTAAAACCTCTTCACCGGTAATTCCAATGCCATTATCGGTAATACTGCAGTAGAAGACTCCTTTCGAAAAAGAAATCCCTATAATTACCGTATCGGCACTTGCATTAACAGAATTTTCGAAAATATCAAAAAGATGGTCAGCTATGTTTTTCAAATTTAATATTCCCCAGATATCTCTTTAATGAATCAAAATTTTTTATTTCTTTTAACTCTCCAACACTTTTCGTTTCCATAAAAAATCTTCCGATATCTTCTAAAAAATGACTATCTGAACCACTAATTACCGGAAACCCCTGGAGCACATCACCGCACTTGTAATTCTGCTTTATCCATTGGAATTGTGAAACTTCAACAGCATCAAAATTGCTTTGGGGATCTAAAAAGCCTATCTGGCTTATTAAACCGCAATAATCCCGTTCAATATGAGCCGGAATGGCTATTCCTCCAATAGAATGAATAAATTCAACCAAGTCATCCAAACCTATTTGTAAGGCATTTTGTCGTAACAGATGGTCAACTTCTATGACTTTACCATAATAGTCATAAACAAGCTGATATCCAAAAAAAGAAGGCTTGTTATCCAGCACAGGCAAACATTTCTTTATTTTTAGTTCCATTTCCCTTATGGTTCTTTCATCAGGGAAATATCCTAGCAAGTGGACTTCTTCTTTGCTGGTTAACTCAACCCCCAAGATAGTATGTATCTCACTGTTCTTGCTTAATCTATGAATTAATACAGAATGAGTAACTGTGTTATGATCTGTTACTGAAATTAAGTCAATTTTCTTCTTTTCTGCTTGTTTTAGTATGAGTTGAGGTGACATAATATCTTCCCCACAAGCAGAAAGGGAAGAATGAATATGCAAATCAACCCTGCTCAGTTTTTTCCTCCAACAATGAATATATTTCTCCTGAAATGGTAAATGAATTCTTAACAGTATGGAATATAGAAATATTTTCTTCTCTAGCTTTTTTTATTACTTCTTCACTTATTGACACCTTGTTGGTGAATATTATTCCTTTAATATCTTTAATCAAAGCCACTGCAATGCTATTTTTATGTGCCTGAACAGTTACCCAGATACTGTTACTATCAGCATTTGCAATCACATCTGACATCAGGTCTCCACAATAACCTGCTTCTATGTCAACATCCGAACAGAATACTATTTTTTCTAAACCACACTTATTGATAATTTTACTTAATTTCATTTTTATCCCCCTGAGTGAATAGTTGCTTTCAGTATTGTTCCAGTTTCCATTGAAGATTCCAGCTCGAGATGGTCTGCACATTTCTTGATATTCGGTAATCCCATTCCCGCACCAAAACCCAGAGCCCTAATCTGCTCAGATGCAGTAGTATAACCTGGTCTCATTGCTTCCTCTATATCCGGAATACCCGGGCCATAGTCAGTTGCTGTAATTGCAATTTTTGATTCTTCTACTTCAACAGTTATATGTCCACCCAGAGAATGAATACTGATATTCATTTCTGCTTCATAGCAAACAATGGCCACTCGCCGGAGTATCTGCTTATCTATATTTAATTTTTTGAGATAATTACGTATCATACTGGCAACTTGGCCCGCATTATCAAAATCTGCCTTTTTTACTTCAAATTGTAAGTTCTTCTTTTTACCCTGTCTAATCATTTTCTCTGATAACTGAGTATTTTGGTCTTCCTTTTTTTCAACTTTTTCTGCAATTGTCTGTATACTTATCAACAAACAATTTAAAATGTCACCCATTGTTAATATGCCTGCAATTTCAGCTGTGCGTGCATTTTTTGTTACTGGCAATCTGCCAAATTTATAGTATTCAAATTTTTTAATTGCTGAAACCAATGAATAGCTTTGTGGTATTGTTATTACCTCTTTGGTCATGTAATATTTTACTTTATCATTTACATAACCTTCATCTAATGCAGTTATTACATTATCAATGCTAACCATTCCAACGATATTCTTATTTTCATCCAAAATTGGAGCTCCGGATATTTTGTTTTTCTTCAGTGATAATTGGATTTCCCGAAAAGTCGCATCCTGGCTGAAATATATCACATTTCTGGTCATAGCATCTTTTACTTTAATCTCGTAAATCAATTCATTAGCTAGGGTCAGCTTTTCTCTAGAATGCAATATGGTCATTTTTTCTCTTTTTTATTAATGTCTTCTATGATTGCACGACAGGCTTCAAATGTTGACATTGAAGTCATTAGCAAAGGGATATTGTGCGAACGCGCCATTCCAATTGCTCCCGGTTCGGGTGTTTTTCCTCGAACAAAAACAACCCCTATTCCACCAGCTATTTCTGCAGTTCTTACTACTTGTTGAGTTGTTAAACCGGTTAATAAAAGAAAATGGTCTTTGCTCAAAGCCAAAACATCACTTAACAAATCGCAGACAGCAAATTCTTCAATCTCTCTATCCAAATAAGAATCACCTGTCAACACTTCAGCATCTAAGATACTAACAATTTCTTTTATCTTCATAGACTTTCTATTTATTCTCCTACCGGCAAGATATATAGCCTAAAATGTATGCAATTTTTATAATTTAAATTAATGCTATATAAAATTTTGTGAAAAAAATCACAAACTACCACTGGCAATTTTACCATATAATTAAAACTTGTGTCAACTAACACTATAATAACTGAATAGTTTCAGGCTTCTAATTTTTTTACCTGTTCTGCTAATTTAATTATTATTTTTAGTTAGCCTGCTGCTCTAAAATTTCCTTCTAGAGGCTAAAAAATACACTAATCTCTCTAACTCTATCGAAATGTCAATATTATTTATTTTTACGTTTTTAGGGCACTTAAGAGTAGTTGGAGCAAAATTTAGAATAGACTTGATACCACCGTATATCATGTAATCAGCTACTTCTTGTGCATATTTAACAGGAACTGTTATTATTCCGATTTTTATACTATGCTTTTTAATATAAGCTTCCATTTGATTTACAGGCATAACTTCGACATCATTCATTTTCTTTCCAACTTTAGAATCATTGCTGTCAAAAGCTGCCTTAATCACAAAACCACGTTTCTGAAAACCCCTGTAACGCAGCAATGCTTCTCCCAGGCTGCCGATTCCTACTATAATAATATCCCATCTTCTGCTTGAACCTAATATAGATTTTAGGGAATTAACAAGTTCTTTAACTGAATATCCTTTCCCTCTTGTCCCAAATTTTCCAAAATATGCCAGGTCTTTGCGAATTTGATTGGAATTAATACCTGTTATTTCAGAAATTTCTGAAGAAGAAATAGTATCTATCGTTCTGCCATACTCTGTTTCGCTAAACATTTCCAAACACCTATGGCAAATAGATAAACGGTGAATCGTTGGTTGGGGAATATTTTTTTTATTATTTTTAATGGGAACATTTCTTTTCATTTAATTAGAATTCTATCAATTTAGCTATAGTATTTTTACCTCTGAGTAACCCAAATTTCATAACCACGATTTTTCAGCTCCTGTGACGCTCTTTCCGCCTGTGACCGAGCAGAATAAGCTCCTACTTGAACCTTGTAAGCACCATTTTGCTCTAAAACAAAAGTTTGATATCCATATGCTTCAATTTCTCTGGCTAAGCCTCGGGCATTATCCTCTACTGAAAAGTAACCTACCTGGACAGTATATACCGGACCTGATACAATTGGCTCTTCATCCTGCGTGGGCGTTTCTTCAATAATATTTTCGGAAATAATCCTTGTTTCTATTGTATCTCTCTCTGGTTGTGGTGCCTGTGAAGCGGACGGAAACGTTGCTCTTTCTTCTTCACTCCTTGTTTGTTCTTCTGCTATGTAAATATCAGGTTCCCTCATTGCCCCTATCTCGTTGGTTTCTATTGTTTCGGGAGTCCCTTGGGCTAACAACTCATTTAGTTCCTGGTTATCCACATCTTCCTGAGTTAATATCTCTTCAACCCTATCAGGTCTTTTGGTACTTATTTCTTCCGGAGGTAAAAAACTTTTTTCTCTTGCCATATAAAAAGCTACGGATAAGATCACAATGGCTCCAATTAGAATAATTAAAGTTTCCAGATTACTTCTGGACTTTTTTTTATAAATCCGTCTTGATCGCCTCAAAAACATATACCCCCTTTAATTAAATTATCTATGCTTTCAAAAAATTATTTTCTTTTTAATTACATTTAACTAATATAATATTACAATTCTTTCTAACTTACTGCAAATTTTTATATTATTTTTTTACTTTTATTTTCCTTATGCTATTATAGCTTATATGCAATAGTAGTGAGGGCTATTTTATGAAAATAAAATCGAAAAAAGTTTTAGTAGGTGTTGGCAATAATCTTCGAAGTGATGATGGAGCGGGTTCCTTTATTGCTCAAAAGTTTAAATGTTCTTCCTGGCTAGCTCTAGATGGAAAGACTGCCCCAGAAAATATTACTTCTGCAATAAAAAAAATAAAACCTAAATTATTAGTTATTGTTGATGCAACAGAAATGAATCTTGATGCTGGTAGCCTTCGCATAATTCCATTAGAAAAAATAATTTCTCTTAATATTTCCACTCATTCAATGCCCTTATACTTTTTAATAGAGTACCTAAAACCCTATTGTCAGAAAAT
>Ga0334885_1001726_pt1 | contig 25285 bp, 6 predicted proteins | sample GraSluR1_MG_8_FD_207233 | JGI IMG/M metagenome (GOLD analysis project Ga0334885, IMG submission 207233) | Sludge microbial communities from methane-producing bioreactor in Wageningen University, Netherlands - Granular Sludge_31_05-R1 | ecosystem: Engineered > Bioreactor > Anaerobic > Unclassified...
CCACCCGCCACCCAAGCAGGCAAAGATATTCAGATGCCCCAGCGGGAGGAGAAGCAAGACCATAGGGTGCAAAGCTTCGAAGAAGGGAAAAATCCTGCGGAAGCTTAGCAGAGAATGTACCGCAAATCGTTAATTTGCGGAAGAGAACAAGTTACCAACTTGTTGTACGAGAAAGCCTGCGGATGGCAAAGCTTCGAAGAGAAGGAAAAAGCCTGCAGAAGCAGAGCAGAGAAAGGGCGATTCGTGAACCGCCCCTACGTACATAAAGAAAAGCCTGCGGATGAGATAGCAGGTAGTAAAAAAAGTAGTGATACGCGTAACCACGGAAAACGAGAAAGCCTGCGGATGGAACAGCCTCGAAGAAAGGGGAAAAGCCGGAGGAAGCAGAGCAAGAAACAAGTTGCCAACTTGTTGTACGAGAAAGCCTGCGGATGGCAAAGCTTCGAAGAGAAGGAAAAAGCCTGCAGAAGCAGAGCAGGGAAAGGGCGATTCGTGAACCGCCCCTACGTACATAGAGAAAAGCCTGCGGATGAGATAGCAGGTAGTAAAAAAAGTAGGGATACGCGTAACCACGGAAAACGAGAAAGCCTGCGAATGGAATAGTTTAGAAGTAATGATAAAAGCCTGCGGATGCCGTGCAAGCAGGAGGGTAGTTCGTGTACTGACCCTACTTGTTTAGCCTCTGAGCCGGATGCTTATGCCGGGCTGGCAAGCTCCGGCTTGCCAGAAAAAGGATCCGGCATCAGTACTTTATCTGCTAATCTTATGCTGGCTTTGCCAAACTCGAAAGCAGTCAGGTGAGAAACAGCAATAAAAAAGTTGACGGAATTTTTATCGTTGTACATTTTGGCTTCGTAATTAAATATCTATATAATTATTACTGATATCATAGTGTAGAGATTGCAGAACACAGTCGGTATTTCTTGATGGTTTTAGCGACAGTATTCTGTTTGGATTGTTTAAGATCATAATCGGGCTTCTTTGCCGTGGTGTTTTATGCTAAGCAAAGATAGATTGATTAATAACTATGTAACTTTTGATATTATGAGCATCACTAAAGTAGGAATGGATACGCCGGGAGTACGGTGTATCCGGGAGTTTTAAGTTTCTGTTCTTCTGTTTTAACTTGCAAACGTCATAGGTAGTGTCGCGCAGCAGCGATGTTTGAAAGGTTTTTTGTGTTCAAGAGAATTTTTATCAAATTTTTAAACATCAAGATATTTTTGCATACGGAGGAAAGTATGAAAAAAATACTTCTAACAATGCTTATGTTACTCTTTATTGTAACCTTTTTATTCAGCCGTCCCGTTACAGTTGATGAAGCGGCTCAGGTAGCCAGAAACTGGATGTCGGAACGAACAGGAACTATTCTTTTGCCGTCCGCAATCCAAGCGGTAGATCACGATTATGATTCCCAGTTCTATATTTTCAATATTGAACCAGCAGGTTTCGTAATCATAGCGGCAGACAGTGCTGCGCGTCCTGTTTTGGGCTATAGTTTCGAGAATAATTGGGGAATGGGTGAAGTACCCCCTCAGTTAGCAGCAATGATGGATAATTGGTCAGACCAGTTAACGGCAATCGTGGAGAATGATCTCCGGGCTGATTCAGATATTACAGCGCTTTGGCAGAGATATACCGTTGCCAGTGATCAGTTCGTTCCCGAGAGAACATTGAGGGATGTTGCCCCGATGCTCACTTCTACCTGGGGACAGGGTACTTATTACAATGACGAATGTCCGGTAGATCCCTTAGGACCCGACGGGCATGTGGTTGTAGGTTGTGTAGCTGTGGCTATGGGACAGATCATGTATTTTTGGGAACATCCTGATCAGGGTCATGGATCACATTCTTATGACAGCGGAGATTACGGAACACTCTCAGCTGATTTCGGAGCTACGACCTATGACTGGTTAGCTATGGAAGATGCATTGAGTGGTTACAATGCGGAAGTTGCTACTCTTCTCTTTCATTTAGGGGTAGCAGTGGAGATGGACTACGGTCCGGACGCCTCAGGTTGTACGAGCGAGCGTGTACCCCCCTCCTTGATCAACTACTTCAAGTACAGCAATACGGCAGCACAATATGACAAAAGTGATTATACGGAAGCAGTCTGGGAAGGAATGATGGTTGACGAACTGGATGCCGGCAGACCGATCTGGTATGCCGGATCGAGTGCCGGCAGCGGTGGTCATGCCTTTAATCTTGACGGTTACCAGAATACTTCCCGAACTATCGATTTTCATATCAACTGGGGCTGGGAAGGTTCTTATGACGGTTATTACGCACTTTCGTCCTTAAACCCCGGTACTTATGATTTTAATGATTTTCAGGAAGCGGTCTTAGGTATTCAACCATCGGATGATGTCGTTTTATTGTTCGAGGGTTTTGATTCTGATGTTTTTCCACCGACCGATTGGACCAGAACACAGTTGGGAACCGGAATAAACTGGACCCGCGCTACGCCTGGAGCAGATGGTAGCGCCGGTACAGCATTTCATAGTTATGATGGTAGTAATACTCCGAATTCATGGTTGATATCTCCTGCTATTGAGATCCCAGTGGACAGTGGAGATTGCTATATTTCATTTTACGAACAGAACGCATTTATGGCTTGGTATGGTTATTCAGGAATTTGGATTTCTGACGGCGATGGTACGGCAGGACATCTTGATTTTGAGGAACTTTATGAAGCAGATCAATCTTCAGGGGCTTTCGTTCAAAGAAATATTCTTATTCCATCAGAATACTTAGGCGAAACGGTCTATTTTGCCTTTGTCTATTCCGGTAATGATGCCCACGATTGGTGGGTCGATGAGGTAAGGGTCTATATGGTCTCTGATGTCAAAACCCTGACCATGCTGGATCCCGTCGGTAACGGAACCGTAATCCCTGAACCGGGTGCTTACGGTTATCCCGGAGATACAGTAGTTGATCTTATTGCTCAGCCCGGTCTCTCCTATTTCGACAGATGGGAGAGAGACGGAGCTTTCTATTCTTCCGACCGGGTAACAACCGTAACGATGGCTGATGATTATTCAGTTCAGGCATTCTTTACTCTTCCGGCAGGATCCTTGACTCAGAACTTCAATAACGAGAATCCTGTCCCCGTTGGCTGGTCGGAAACTAACATTGATAACGCCTGGCAATACGGAGATGATAACCACTTCTTCACCATGTTCGACGGCTTTACTACGATAGCCCAGTTTAATGGAGATGCAACAGAACGCCTGGTAACCCCTACCCTCAACCTTGATGGCAGCGTTACTGAATTTGCTTTCTGGCTTGCCGGCGGTAATAATATGCATAGTCTGGGACATTCAACCCTTCAGCTGCAATACAAATCCCCACTATCCAGTATCTGGAATAATCTCGGTGATCCTGTCAGCTTAGCAGACGGAGAAGCGCTGCAGTACTTAGTCTATGATCTGTCCGCCATCCCAAACGGTCAGTATCACTTTGCTTTTGCAGCCTCGTCAACCTTCAATTATGCCGGTTATCTTTCCTGGCTCGGGATTGATAACGTCGTTGGACCTGTCCTGGCTAGTGTTCAGGATGACGATCTGGAAGTTACCTGGGTTAGATATCCGAGTACGATTTTCTTCGATAACGAGATCGCTCAGCTTTCTGCCGAGATCAAAAATGTCGGACTGAATCCTCAGACCGGAACAGAAGTTACCTTTACAATCGCTGACGGAACCAGAACCAGAACGGTTCTGACTACCAATATCGGTACCTTAGCCTATAATGAAACCGAAGTTGTTACCGTCAACTATACAACAATTGGCGGACGCCATACGATAGCAGCCTCCGTCCCGGCTGACGACAATAACGCTAACAACGAAGCAACAACTCAGGGAGTTATTCCGGAAGAAGATGATTTAGCGGAAGGCTTCGAGGGTGATGTTATCGGCTGGATAGCAGATCCCCAGTGGTTTGTCGGCACAATTGCCTGGCTGCCTCCTTATGAAGGGAGTTTAGCTGCTTATGCCGGGGATATTGATTCGGCAGGATTTGACAATGCCTATCTGAAGACTCCCTTGCTGATCGTAGCAGCGGGTGATGAACTTAATTTCTATGCCAGCTATGGTAATGAGAGCGTTGGTCCGGCAACCCTCAATATCGAGTATTCGCAAGACGGAGTAACCTGGCTGCCGGTTCCCTACAGCGGCAGAGCACACAACCCGACCGGTATCGTACCCACAGGCAGCAGACAGTTATATACGATCGATCTTGACGAACTTGTTCCCGGCGAGTATTATCTTGCCTTCAGAGCTACCGGTTCAGGTAACGATCAATTTGCTACCTGGCTGATGGTTGACCGGGTTACCGGACCGGAAGTTGCCCCGGTGGGCTATATTCAAGGTACCGTAACTCTGCACGGCGGAATAGGAAATGTCGAAGATGTGGCTGTAACAGTGATGGGAATAACAGAATATCCGGATGAATTCGGTTTCTACCAGATTGAAATAACTCCGGGTACTTATAATGTTACTGCTTCACTCTTTGGTTATGAATCTCAGACCCTTTCCGATGTAGTTGTCAGCATTGGGGGCGTGACCGAAGATGTGGATTTTGATCTTCTTGATATCGAGATCGATGTTGACCCGATAGGGATAGCGGAAACCACAGCCTATCCGAACCCGGTAGTCACACCTCTGGAGATCATTAATGCCGGTGCAGGAGCTCTGCAATACAACATTGTTATCAATTACGATGTTAACGGGGAGAGACGCAGCACACCGGTTACGACAAGCAGAAAGAGCGAAAGACCTGATCGTAAATCAAATCTTCTTCAGGGAAACGGTAATGTATCAAGTATCCAATTCTCCGGAGAGACAATAGGATTAAGCAGTACCTCAGAAAAACCGGTTACCGGCCTTATCCCTCAATATGAAAGCCGCTCTGATCTCTATACCAGAGCTATGGGCTGGAACTGGATATTCCCGGGCAGCTGGGGTGATCCTGCCGTCAGTGGTGTTGGTTTTAATGCTCCTTCGACTTTCTATGCCGGAGCAATATTAGACCTCAGTGCCGATCTGGGCAGAAAGATTACCAAAGTAGGTTACCACGCCTGGGATGAAGCTTATGTAACAGCCTATGTCTATAAAGGAAACTATAGTTCACCGACAGCCCTGGTCGGAGAATCGGGATCAGTGACTTCTCCTGTCGAGGACTATCTCGTACTCGACCTGCTTGAACCGGTTACAGTAAGCGGTGACGGTATCTACTGGATCCTGATAAAAATCGAAGACCAGATCGGCGGTTTCCCGTTTGGTGTTGTTTCGCCGCACGTAGCTAACAGCGGTCTTTACAAGACGGGTGATCCGTTAACCGGAGCCTGGAATTCTCTGGCCGGAATGAACTACAGCTGGGTTGTAGGAGCATTTCTGGAAGGTGAACTCTGGATCTCTGTTGATCAGATGTCAGGTACAGTCCCGGGTAATGACAGTGTTGTTCTTAATGTAACCCTCGATCCGGAAGAGCTCGGATTTGATACTTACAATGCCGAGATCGTCATTCATAATGATGCCCAGGTTGAACCGGTAGTAGTTCCTGTACAGCTGACCGTCGGTGTCGGTGATCCCTCATTGGCTTCTGACCCGGTAAGCTGGCATTTCGGTGATGTCGAAGAACAGAATCCGGCAGAGATAGTATTTGTTCTCTACAATGAGAGTCTCGTTGGTACGGTTAATGTTACCGGTTATGATATCGAAGGAGTTGATGCTGCTGATTTTGCTCTGACTGATCATCCGGGATTCCCGTTCAGTATTGTTGATACTGCGACAGAGAACATTACGGTGGAACTTCTCTCTTCCGACTTAGGTCCTAAACAGGCAGAGTTAGTTCTCTCCTGGGGTCCCTTAGGACTCGATACTTACAGGATCGGTCTGTCTGCTAATATCATTGAGGAAGAGACAGGCACACCTGTCGGCCTGACGGCAGATGTAGTTAATTATACTAATGTTCTGTTAGAATGGGATGTTCTTTACGGAGATACCCAGGAACTCATCTATGATAATGATACAGTGACCAATATCTACAGCGAAGTCGGAAGCACGTTAGCTACTCACATGACACCCGCTCTCTCCCGATCCGAGCAATGTCAGCTGCTGACTCTCAGATATATGACATACGGTGAAGGTACCTTTAATGCTGTAGTTTATGACTGGAATACAACAGAACCGGGAACAGTTCCTGTTCATAGTCAGGAAAGCAACATAGTTCATTTTGAGTGGGTTGATGTCGATGTCTCAGGTGAAAATATCATCTTTACCGATGACTTCGTTGTCGGTATCGAATTTACAGATATTGATGGTAATATTATGATCGATGTGGATTATTATAATGCCCGTTCCTGGTTATATGTCGATGAGGGTGAAGGCTTCGAATGGATACATATCGCCCCGGCAGTTCTGATCAGAGCTGTTGTCCTTTATGATGACGGCAGAATCGCTGAGATCTCTCCTCAGACCGGGATGAGAAGCGAAGCTAAATCAGCACCTGCTACTCAGTTAGTGCCTGACAAGAGGATTCTCGGCGAGCAACTGACAGCTGTCGAGCAAGATCGGGTCATTAGAAGTTCAAGTTCGGAAAGAGCCCTTATCGGTTTCAATATCTACCGTGACGGGATTATGATCGAGGAGAATTATCCCGATGACTTCTACTGGGATTTCGACCTCGCTGAAGATACTTACAGCTATTATGTCGAAGCAGTATATTATACCGGAATATCTCCTTCCAATGTCGCGACGGCAGAAGTAGTTATCTACGATCCGTTAGAGCTGCCCTTGATCGAGAGCTGGGATACAGGTCTCTACTCAACGAACTACTGGACCCGCTGGTCGAACTGGGATATCAGTCTGACCGCAGGTAATCCGGAACCGGCAGCCCGGTTCTTCTATAATCCACGTCTGACGAACTACAGTGTCTCCTTGACCAGCTGGCCTCTGAACGGTACCGGACTCGAAACGATCAACGCTCAATTCGATATTTTCCTGGCTAACTGGGATACGACCCTTGAGCAGATGTCCTTTGAGGTCTTTGACGGAACACAATGGCAGACTGTCGCTACCTTCGATAACCAGGCCGGAGATATACCCTGGACTACGGTTGACTATGATATCAGCACTCATGCTGCCAACAGAGAATTCCAGGTTCGTTTCCGCGGTCACGGCGTAGATACCTACAGTATTGACTGGTGGTATATTGACAATATCATGATCACGGCACTCGTCGATCTCGATGAGCCGGTCGTAACGATAGATATCGTTCCTGATCCGGGTGTAAGGGAAGGAGATCTGGTTTCTCTCTCCTGGGTAGCTATCGAAAATGCTAATTCTTATCTGATCTATTCCTCTGCCGATCCTTACGCTGAATTCCCGTTAGAATGGACTCTGGTCGGTCAAATTGAAGAGACTGAATATGAAGAGGCTGTTGACGGGATCAAATTCTACCGGGTACAAGCTTCCACGGAAGTATTATCACCGGTAATCAGAGAGATACCTTCATCACAAACTCCGCAGCTGCGGCGAAGTATGATGCGGGATTAACCTTTAACCTTTAAGTTGCAAAAAGCCCCCTTCTTCCCGGAAGGGGGCTTTTTTGCTATGTGACAAGCCGTTGATTTGTTTGTTACTGCTTATTGTAACAAGGGCGTCCCTGCCCTTGTCTCATCCCTGTCTATTTTATTGTAACAAGGGCGTCCCTGCCCTTGTCTGGCGAAAACAGAGCATGCAGGAGGACATTTCGTGTATTGCCCTGCTGTTTTAGTTTCTGAGCCGGATGCTTATGCCGGGCTGGCAAGCTCCAGCTTGCCGGAATATGAAAATCCGGTTAACCACCGAGAAAACAAATCAATGCTGATAAACTGATAGTATCATTGTAGAGGCGGGGCATGTCCCGCCTGAGCGTAAATGATGCTTTCGCTATCTTATATCGGAAATGCGGAAAAGGGTTATGAATGTTTATTTAATCTTCTTTCTTTTCAGCGGTGAAAAGAAAGAAGCAAAGAAAACCCGCCGGCGTAAAAGCTAACGGTGCAAAACCTTCTCGAATAAGCTTCTCCGCTGAACTCCTCACTTCGTTCGTCGGACAGTAGCTCCGAAGCATATTCTCGTACGGTTTTTTTATCACCGTTACTTTTAATGCCGGAAAAGAAAACCTGCGGAAGAGCTGCTTTGCCGGTAAAGATAAAACCTGCGGATGGAACAGCATGATGAAAAACATGATCTATTCCCACCCGCCACCCAATATTGAATTGTTTCTGAATTGCCTTTCCGCTTCGCTTCAAGACAATTCAGAAACATTGTTAAAAAGAACAGGCAGGGGAGTATGTATTAACAGAGGGCTGTTTTTCATTCTGCCATCTTATTATTGTAACAAGGGCGTCCCTGCCCTTGTCTGGCGAAAACAGAGCGGGAAGCTCTGTTTATGAGAATTGTACCGCAAATTGGTAATTTGCGGAAAAGAAACAGGTTACCAACTTGTTGTACGAGAAAGCCTGCGGATGAGAGCAAGCAGGAAGTTAAAGAAAAAGAAAACCCTGCGGATGGCAAAGCTTCGAAGAGAAGGGAAAAGCCGGAGGAAGCAGAGCAAGTCCCTTGGGAGAGAAGCAGGAAGAAAAAGATGCATATCATTTTCATGTTTACCTTCTTTCTTTTCAGCGGTGAAAAGAAAGAAGCAAAGAAAACCCGCCGGCGTAAAAGCTAACGGTGCAAAACCTTCTCGAATAAGCTTCTCCGCTGAACTCCTCACTTCGTTCGTCGAACAGTAGCTCCGAAGCATATTCTCGTACGGTTTTTTTATCACCGTTACTTTTAATGCCGGAAAAGAAAACCTGCGGAAGAGCTGCTTTGCCGGTAAAGATAAAACCTGCGGATGGAACAGCATGATGAAAAACATGATCTATTCCCACCCGCCACCCAATATTGAATTGTTTCTGAATTGCCTTTCCGCTTCGCTTCAAGACAATTCAGAAACATTGTCAAAAAGAACAGGCAGGGGAGTATGTATTAACAGAGGGCTGTTTTTCATTCTGCCATCTTATTATTGTAACAAGGGCGTCCCTGCCCTTGTCTGGCGAAAAACAGAGCGGGAAGCTCTGTATTGAGAATTGTAGCGCAAATTGGTAATTTGCGGAAAAGAAACAAGTTGCCAACTTGTTGTACGAGAAAGCCTGCGGAGGGAAGAGCTTCGAAGAGAAGTAAAAAGCCGGAGGAAGCAGAGCAGGAAATGTAGCGCAAATTGGTAATTTGCGGAAAAGAACAAGTTGCCAACTTGTTATACAAGAAAGCCTGCGGATGGAACAGCATGTTAAAAAGCTTGATCTATATACATCATCCATTCTCCATTCTACATTGTACATTCTACATTGTACATTCTACATTGTACATTCTACATTGTACATTCTACATTGTACATTCTACATTCTACATTCTACATTCTACATTGTACATTCTACATTGTACATTCTACATTGTACATTCTACATTGTACATTCTACATTGTACATTCTACATTGTACATTCTACATTGTACATTCTACATTGTACATTCTACATTCTACATTGTACATTCTACATTGTACATTCTACATTGTACATTGTACATTCTACATTGTACATTCTACATTGTACATTCTACATTGTACATTCTACATTCTACATTCTACATTGTACATTCATTTTCCCCTAATCTATCCCTCTTCTATCAAAGAGAAACAGTTCAGTTTTCTCGAGCCGACTTAGGTTTTCCTCTCTGCTACCCCCAAAATATAGCTTAGACAATCAGGTAATTTCTATTCTTTGGAAAAAGGGGTATTCTGTCAGCAGAGGAGAGGATCAGAAAGAGTCTATTCCGGGTTGCGCCAGAGCTTTCTTGCACTCAACCGGAGGAGCGAAAAGAAATCCGCGGGGGTAAAGTTCTGCCCCGAAGGGTCTTTGCCCCGAATTATTTTATATCAAGCCGATAAAATATTTGACAACTAACTCTGAATTGGAGCAAAATCAGGCAAAAACAGCAAAAAATTATGGTCTTTATCATGAGGAAGTGTTCAGTTGCAAAAAAAAATTTGAGGAAGACAAGCGACCGTGCTAACAAAAAGCCGGAAGATACAATCAGGAAAAGGGGTTTGTGTCGCTTCGAAAGGTAACAAAAAAAAAATGAAAAAGAGCTTGACATATATCATCAGTATTGTAAAAAGGTGCTGTGAATAGAGTTAATTTTTCCGTAATTGACTCTAAGCGAAAGAGATAGATAGATTTGTCGAGTAAGGAGTAAGAGATTTTATGAGATTAGAATTTCAAAAGCAAATTTTTACTTCGGTGGCAGGCATAATTTTTTTAATTCGAGGTTACGAGGTGATCTAAGTCTTTAGTTAATTAGTTGTCATTCAGACAAGGATGTTTATGCGAAGTAGTCAATTTCGGAAAAAATTAGTTCACAAAAGAATTTTCATTTCGACAGTTTATTTCGTCCCAGACGAGCAAGACACTTTTTCATATCAAAAAACAAAGGGTATCCGACAGCGATATCTCTTGAAAGTTCAACCATATTTAACTAAATCTTCAATTTTTTAGTTAGAAGGAGAGAATTATGAAACGAAATTTATTTCTCATTTTGTTCCTGGCGCTGACGTTAGGAATGTTTACAGCTTTATGGGCAGATATAACCGTAACGTTAGGAGAAGATACTACTTCTAATGGTACATCGGGACATCCGACCCCATACGGTACATATTACAAGAATCATCGTCAACAATATCTTGTTTTTGCCGATGAACTTACGGCACTTGGAGGCGGAGCAGGTAATATTAATGCTATTGCTTTCAATGTAGCTGCAGTCAATAATTGCTCAGCGATGCCAAATTTCCGTATCAGGATGAAACATACAAGCCAGACAGAGCTTACGGATAATTTTGAAACTGGTACGTATGATCAAGTATGGCATGATGCCAACTTTCTGCCGGTAGCCGGCTGGAACACTCATACTTTCACAACAGGATTTGATTGGGACGGTAGTTCTAACGTATTGGTTGATGTGGTTTTCAGTATAATACCGGGTAGTTATACTCAGAATGCTTCGGTGTATTACACTACTACGACCGGGACAAATACCGCCCTGCGCTACCAAAGTGATTCCGTGGAAGCAGATACTGCCACTTCATCGAGTTATGGTGGGTTAACAGCTAATCGTGCCAATATGCAGATCACGATGCAGCCCTTAACTGCTGACTATGATGACGATATGGCTGCTACAGCCATAGCTGGATCTGCAGTTGCTTATTCAGGAACTCCGGAAGATTATACTATTACAGTTCGAAATAATGGTGATAATACCCAGAACAGCTATACCGTCGAATTATGGATGGTAGGCGGTGCTGCAGCCCTGGATTCCGAACTGGTTACCGTGAGTCTTGATTTTACGGAGCAGACCGATGTTGTCCTCTCCTGGACACCAGGTGCTCTTGACGAGGGTCTTGTTTCTCTCTATGGTAAAGTTATTCTTACCGGTGATGAAGATGCGACTAACGACGAGACTGATCCCTTGGAAGTCTTAGTTGTCGGACCCCCACTGGATGGAACTTATGTTATCGACTGGGAAGGTGGCGGAGATTTCCTGAGCTTTTCTCAGGCAGTCGGTTACATGGAACTTGCCGGTATTGACGGACCGGTAGTTTTCGAAGTTACAGCCGGTGTTTATGAAGAGCAGATCGTTATCCCTGCAATTACGGGTGCTTCTGCCGTAAATACAATCACCTTCGAACCTCAAACCGTACGGACAGATGCTATCCTGAGATTTGCACCCTCAGTCAGTGCCGACCGTCATGTGGTCAGACTTACCGGTGGCAGTCATATCAGATTCAACGATCTGACTATCGAAGCTGAAGCCGGTGCAACATACGGCTGGCCTATTCATATCATGAGTGACAGCCAGGATATAGAGATCACCAATTGTGATATCATAACCACAGCAACATCCTCATCATCGAACTATAACGGTATCATAATTTCAAACAGCACCACATCTTATATTACAGGTGTAACCGGTGTCAGTGATATTCTCATCGAGAATAACACGATAACCGGCGGCTATGTCGGTATTGGTGCCCGTGGTTCCGGTTCTGCAGATACCGTTGAAGGTCTTCAGGTGCTTAATAATACACTGAACGACATCTATTATTACGGTATTTATGCTTATTATGTAACAGCACCGCAGGTAACTGGTAATACGATAGATATTCGTTCCGAAGGAACTACTACAACCTTTGGTGCCGGAGTCTATTTCTATTATATATATGACAACTTCGTATGTACATATAACAATATTAATAATCCCGGACAGTACGGTTTCTACGGTAACTATCTCTATGGCAGTATAGTCGATACTTCATTGTTATACAACAACTCGATCGGCGGTGGCTTCCGCAATACAGGGACCGCATGCTCCGGTATCTATCTTGCTAATTCCGCTAATATTGGTATCTACTTTAATAGTATCAACATGGACGGAGCAACCGGCAGGGCTTTCAATTCTGTTACAACGGGAGTAGGAACGACCGGATTGGATATCAGAAACAACTCCTTCGTGTTCAGCGGATCAGGCAACGGTCATGCTTCCTATGTGGCGTCTGCTTCCAGTGTTGATTCTCACGATTTCAACAACTATTTCAGCGGGGAAAGCACGAATTTCGTCTATTACGGCGTAGCCTGTGCTGATATGGGTGAACTCATTGCTGCTTCCAGTGATGATGCGAATTCCGTGAACGATAATCCCTATTATAATTCAGCAACTAATCTTCTTCCTTACGGTCCGATTCTGGCAGCAGCCGGAACTCCGATCACCAATATCGATGATGATATTGAGGGAGTAACGAGAGATGAATTCGATCCCTGTATCGGTGCTTATGAGTTCGAGCCGAGTTCAGATCCTGTATTTGTTATTACACCGGATGAATTTGATTTCGGGGTAACTCATATATTATTGGAATCTGACCCACAGGAATTTGTCATCCAGAATCAGGGATTGGGGACTCTTACTATATCGAGTATCTCAATTACCGGTACCGATGCCGGTCATTTTGACCTCGTAGATGAAAACGTCTATGATCTCGAGATACCATTTGGTGAAACAGCCTCAGTAGAAGTGATCTTTGCTCCGACGATAGAAGGTGTAAAGAATGCTTTTCTGACGATAGTTGACAACATCACCCGTACAACTCATAATATTCCTCTGACCGGTGAAGGTGAAGACTGGACAATCTATTCTATTCCCTGGACAGAAGGATTTGAGACCGGACATGTTAACAATGAACCGATCAGTGAATGGTTCCAGCAAGGGTTAGCGGGAACATTAGAATGGACAGCCAACGACACGGAGACCAGCTATAATCGTGAACCCCGTACCGGAGCTTGGAATGCCTATATACGATACAGCAATACCCGCTGGATGTTTAAACCTGTCTATTTGGAAGATGAAACATCTTATTACTTCGAGATGTATGCCCGTCAGGACGGTGCTACTGCTACTAATGCTTCAATCACGGTAAGTCTTGGTGATAATCCTGACGATGCAGCAATGACGCTCGAGATAATTCCGGAAACCGGGATTATTAACGAAGATTATCAGCATCTTTCCGGCAGTTTCTATGTGGAAACCGGTGGGGTATATTTCCTTGGGATTTTGGGTTATATCAGCGGCTCTCCCTGGTACATCAGCATTGATGATATCTATCTGGAAGAGAGAGGAACGCTGGAAGGTTATGTAACCGAAGCAGTAATCCGCACTCCGATAAATGAAGCGTTGATTGAAGTAGAAGGAACTTCTTATTCTGCTCTGACCGATGCTTTAGGTTTCTACAGAATCCCCGGTATGGAAGCAGACCTCTACAACGTTACAGCCTCTAAGCCAGGATATGAACCGGAGACCGAAGAGGATGTGGAAATCGTTGTCGGAGCAACAACACTTCAGGACTTCGAACTGACAGCTATGACCCGAGTTACGGTCAACGGCTTTGTCAATGCTAACGACAGTCCCTTTGGACTGGGCGGTACAGATATCTATCTCACGGGTGTAGAGAATTATGAACTTCTGGCTGCACCTCCAGCCTGGGAAATAGAAGAAGTCTTAATGAATGAAACATATACTTTAACTATAGAGAAAGAGGGTTATGTAACTCATGTTCAGACAGTTATAGTCGTAGAAGACGATGTTGATGTCGGAACTATTACTCTGAACGAAGTTACCGAACCTGTTTACAGTCTGACTGCCGAACTGGTTGACGAAGGGACTATTGATGAAGTTGTAGAGCTCAACTGGTTTACTGAACTTCAGTATATATATTACAGTGACTTCGAAGATGATAACGGCGGCTGGGTACCTTCAGCAACCTGGGGAACTCCTCCCGTAGGTGACTGGGAATGGACTAATACTTATAATGTGAGCAACTTCGTACCCGTAGAATATGAATCGAATACAATACCGCCTCCGACCGCATTTTCCGGGACAGGATTATGGGGTACCGAAATGTACTCAAATCATTCAAATTCAGGCGGTTTCAGCTACCTTACCCAAACATTCGATTTTAGTGGAACTGAGGATAATTACTTGATCTTCCAAAGCTGGAAAAACACTAACGGTAGTTTTGACTATGATCAGATACGGGTCAACGGCGATCTGGTCTGGGGACCAGAATGGCATGCTGCATCTCCTTATTGGGAAGAGGTCAGTATTGACCTTTCGGCTTATGACGGATTATCCGCCGTAACGGTAGTATTTGAGCATTATGCGTCAACAGTCGTTGCTTATGCCGGATGGTATATTGACGATGTCTATATCGGACCGCAAGAGAGTGTACCGACCCGCAGCAGAAGCTTTGTCCAGGATACAAGAGCCGGACTTCGCAACACCTATCTTGATGACCGGGCATTCCTCGATTACTGGAATGTTTACCGTCTGGAAGAAGGTGAGGAAGGAGATGACGGTCTTTGGGAATTCCTGGGAGCTACTGCAATCGGTGATTCATCTTATGTTGACGAAGACTGGCTGGATATCGTGGAAGACGGATATTACCGCTGGGCAGTCCGCGGTGCTTACACCGGCGGACTGGAAGCGGATCCGACATTTTCGAATGTCATTCCCCTTCTGAGATACCCTGTTTATACAATGACCCCCGATGAATTCAATTTCGGACAGAGACTGCTTGATGTTGCTACCGATCCGCAGACCTTTACCCTTACTAATGAGGGTGGCGGAACAGTTGAAATAGAAGATATTGATATAACCGGAACAGGTCTAGCAAACTTCCAGCTCGAGATCTTAGGCGGGATTACTCTGCCGCACGTACTCGAATCCCTGGAAAGCATGCAGTTCACGGTTTACTTCGAGACAGCCACAGAAGGGCTGAAAGAAGCAGATATCGAGATTACCGAAACTTCAACAAGAACACTTCATACCATTCCTATCCAGGGTCAAGGCGTTGTTCCCGAATTTCTGGCTCCCTGGAATGTAGCTGCCGTTGAATCGGAAGCCAACTATGAAATGGAAATTACCTGGGATTCTCCGGTACTTCATCACGATGACGGAGCAGTACCTTCCGGTATGAGAATAGGCAGATGGGAATCATTATACGTAACCCGATATGATACCGATGATTTGGCTGATTTCGATGGTAAGGAACTGAAGAATGTAGTCTTCTATCCCAGAGCAGACTACCAGACCTATACGGTACTTGTCTGGACCGGTGGTTCACATGAAGTAGTGGAAGAAGAGGATGTGTATAACGAAGGTCTCCTTATCAGAGAGCAGTTAGTTTATAATCATGTGTTATGGGAGTGGAACTACATCGAGCTGGATATTCCGGTTCTGATTGATGCAGAAGAGGAACTCTGGATCGGAATCCTTGCCGAAAGTTCGGTAGATGCCGTAGATAATGCCCTCTTCCCCTTAGGTGCCGACACTGGTCCTGCCAATGCCGGCAAGGGTGATCTGGCACTCGTTATGATCGAGGAAGAATTGGTTTGGGTTAGTGTCTTTGATCAATATGCGATCAACCGTAACCATTCAATTCAGGGCTTTGTTGTTGAGCTTGTTGTCAGAACAAGAGCTGCCGCTCCGGTCGCTCTGAGACAGAGAGAATATAATATCAGCGGAAGACCGGAAGTGGATCTGTTCGGGATCGGCAATACGCGTCAAATTACCGGTTACAAGGTTTACAGAGATACCTACGTAGATCCGATAGCTACTATCAATAACGCTCTGACCACAGAATATCTCGATACCGAGCTGTTATTAGGTGACTATGATTATGCCGTTCAGGCAGTTTACGGTCCCTTCGAATCAGCCTTGACAACTCCGGTCACCGGTACAATCAACGGGCAGGCAGAGCCATATATTGTCCTTGGTGTTTCAGCCCTTGATTTCGATCATATAATAGCTAATGTAGATAAAACAGTTCATCTTAATATATCCAATCAGGGCGGCGGAACTCTTAACGTAGGTTTCCATCCGCTTCCTGCTACTATATCAGCCGTACCCGACACCTTGTCTCTGACCACAGGTCAGGCTCAGGATGTCGCCTTTACGGTTAATACGGACGTTCTCGGAGCATATTCCGAGACTATCATTGTCAGTTCCGACGATCTTGATAATCCGACCCTTAATGTCAATGCCACAGGTTTTGTTACCCTTACCCCGATCTCCGGTCTTTATCTTATTGACCATGCCGGCGGCGGTAACTTCCAAACCTTCGCAGAAGCCGTTGAATTACTTGTTCAATCGGGTGTTGACGGTCCGGTCACCTTTGAAGTAACAGCCGGAACCTATACCGAGCAGGTAGTAATACCTGAAATTATGGGTGCTTCCGATGTCAATACGATCACCTTCACGGGATTATCAGGAGTAAGGCAGAATCCGGTTATCGAGTTCGAAGCCACTGTTAATACTGAGAGACATGTTGTTAAACTCGAAGGTGCAAAAAACGTCAGATTTGAGAACTTCACCATAGAAGCACTGGCTACAGGTACTTACGGCTGGCCGATTCATATTATGAGTAATTCCCAGGGAATAGAGATAGTTAACTGTGACATTATTACTAATGATGCTTCAACCTCTTCGAATTATGCTGGTATAGTAGTATCCAACAGTACAACAAGCCTTTATACAGGAGTAACCGGTGTTCAGGATATCCTGATCGAAGGCAATACTGTAATCGGCGGTTATAACGGTATTTCCGTTCGTGGTTCGAGTTCTCTGAATACGGTAGATGGTTTACAGGTACTGAACAATCAGGTTATTGATACTTACTATTATGGTATCTATAACTACTATACCAGCGCACCGGAAATCATGTACAACACGGTAGAAATCCGTTCCGAGGGTACTACTACTACCTGGGGTGCCGGTATCTATAACTACTACGTCTATGACGGAATGGAACTTGCCTACAACGTAGTCACCAATCCGGGTCAGTACGGTATCTACAGTCTTTATCTGTATGGCGCGGAACTGACACCGAACATGATCTATAACAATATGGTCGGCGGCGGCTTCCGTAATACCGGAACAACTGCTTACGGTATCTATTTCGGTACCCAGACGAACTATGTAAATGTCTATTACAATAGTGTTAACATTGACAGCGGTACCGGAGCAGCCATCTATGCTACAACCGGTTTGACCGAAGCCAAGATACTCAATAACTCCTTTGCCCATACCGGTACAGGTAACGGCAGAGCTGCTTATTATACCGGAACAGCCAGTTTACTGGAGCATGATCACAACAACTATTTCGTTGGCGACAGCAGTCTCTTCGTTTACTACGGCTCAGCAGTAGCTGATCTGGCAGCTCTTCAGGCTGTTGATGTACCGGTAGGGAACGACCTGAACTCTCACGTCGGAAACCCGGGATATATCAGTGCTACCGACTTACATGTAGAAGGAACCCAACTCTGGGGCAGAGCTGCTCCGCTTACCGGTATCGTAGATGATGATATCGATGGTGAAGCCCGTGCTCTTGACTATCCTTGTATCGGTGCCGATGAATATGAGATCGGTGACGATGATCTGGCAGCCGTTTCGATTTCCGGACCGGCATTAGCCGTTGTCGATGCTGATAATGAATACACCGTAAGGGTTCAGAACTTCGGTGCCAATACTCAGAACAACTATACCGTTCAATTATTGATGGTTAATTCCAGAACCGTATTGGATGAACTTGTGATTATTGATCCTCTTGCCGTAGGAGAATTTGCCGATCATGTTTTGACCTGGACTCCTACAGTAGAAGACTCTTATGAAGTTTACGGTAAAGTTATCTTAACCGGTGACGAAGATCCCAGCAATGATGAAACTGCTGTTCTCGCCGTAACGGTTGTGGAGCCGATAGTTGTTTCCGAGCTCTCCCCTTACTTTGAGGACTTCGAATATCCGGAACGTAACTTCGGTTGGACAAGCGGTGCTATTGCCGGTGTAGATCATTGGGAATTAGGAACTCCGGCTCAGACTAACATCAACTCTGCTTTAAGTGGAGATAATGCCTGGATGACAAGGCTGGCAACTAATTATGACGACAATGCCGATACCTGGCTGATGTCACCTCTCTTTGATCTGACTGCTGCCTCCAACCCCATGTTCTCAGTATGGCTCAATATCTATGGCGAAACCGGTTTTGATGCAACGGAATTGCAATACTCCCTTGACGGTGGAGCCTCATGGATAAAAGTAGTAGGCGATCCGGGATTCTATAACAGTACAAGTGCTTCAGGACCGATTGCTCCACCGAAATGGTCGGGATATATTGGTACCTGGGTACAATACACAACCTTCCTCCCTGTTGAAGTTCAGAACGAAGCGATGGTTCTCTTTAGGTTCCGATTCGGTTCCGACGTTTCAGGAAACAGTGAAGGTATTGCAATTGATGACGTCAGTATCTGGGAAGCCGTTCCGATGGAATATGTCTCCTCCACTACTACTCAGGATAATACCGAGCCTACGGTTGCCGGTGCTGTTAACACTGAAATTATCGGTGTTCAGGTTGTTACCGCAGGTACACTGACTCCGCTCTCGGTTGACAGTATTACCTTCACAACCAACGGTACTACCGATGTAACCGATATAGTTAACGCTAAACTCTGGTTCACAGGAACAAGCCCGGTATTTGCTGCAACTACTCAGGTAGATACCACCTATACTGATCCTGACGGTGTTTTTGTCATGAATCCGGATCAGGAACTGGCTGAGGGAACAAACTACTTCTGGCTTACCTATGATGTTGCCGCAGAAGCTGAAATGGGAGACCATCTCGATGCAACCTGTACTCAGGTTGTAGTGGATGCAATTCCCTATGTACCGACGGTTACAGACCCGGCCGGTTACATTATGGTCGGCGGACCTATGTTCGGTACCTATACCATCAACCATGACGGTACAGGAGATTATCTGAACTTCAGCAGTGCCCTTGGTGCTCTCTATATGCGTGGTATCAGCGCTCCGGTTGTTTTTGAAGTACAACCGGGAACTTATACCGAGCAGATCCTGTTTAACGGAGCAATTGACGGAGCTTCCGCAGTTAATACAGTTACCTTCGAAGGTCAGGCAGGTGTACGTCAGATCCCGGCTTTACAGTATCAGACCGATGTAAGTGCCGACAGATATGTGGTCAGACTTACGGGAGCAAGCTTCATCAGATTTGACAATCTGAAGATCGAAGCCCTGGCTGCCGGAACATACGGCTGGCCAATTCACATAATGAGCGGTTCGGAAGATATTGAGATAACTAACTGTGAGATCATCACCATAGACACATCAACTTCTTCTAACTATAACGGAATAGTGATCTCCGGCAGTACCACATCATATACTTCAGGAGCTTCCGGTGTCAGTAACATCCTGATTGATAACAACGTCATCACCGGTGGATATATCGGTATCGCAGCACGTGGTGTCGGCTCAGCAGACAGAGTCGAAGGATTACAGATACTGAACAATGACATAGTGAATCCGTATTACTACGGTATCTATAACTACTATACAACAGCACCGGAAATCATGTACAATACAATAGATGTCCGTTCCACAGGAACAACAACAACATTAGGATCAGGTATCTACAACTATTATGTATATGATGGTATGGAACAGGCTTACAACGTGGTAACCAACCCCGGTCAGTACGGTATCTACAGTATGTACCTCTACGGTGCAGTGGAAACACCGAACATGATCTATAACAACATGGTCGGCGGCGGCTTCCGTAATACCGGGTCAACTGCTTATGGTATATATTTCGGTACCGGTACCAGCTACATCAACCTTTACTACAACAGTGTAAATGTCGATAGCGGTTCAGGTTCTGCCCTCTATGCAACAACCGGTCTTACCAACCTGGTTTCTTACAACAACTCCTTCGCTTATGACGGACCTGGTAACGGACGGGCAATGTATCTTGCTTCCCGTGCCAGTGTTGATGAACAGGATAATAACAACTACTACGCCGGCGGCAGCACTCTGTTTGTTTACTTTGGTGAAGATGTAGCTGATATGGCTGAACTCCAGCAGTGGGGTACCGATGTCAACTCCCATGCAGGTAATCCGATGTACGTAAGTGCAACTGACCTGCATGCCCAGGGAACTCAATTATGGCAGCGCGGTGTAGTTATCGTAGGTATCGGCGACGATATCGACGGTGATTTACGTGGCGATCCTCCCTGTATCGGTGCCGATGAATATACACCACTCTCTAATGATCTGGCTGCAGTATCTATTACAGGTCCGACGACGGCAGTACTGGAGAACGGAACAAGAACAGGCGTGGATTATGATATCATGATCCTGAATGCCGGTGCACTTACTCAGGGAACATATACCGTTCAGTTACTGAAGGTTGACAGCAGAACCGTTCTTGATCAGGTAGAGATCGTCGCTGTAGATCTGGCAGCAGGCGATTCTGTTGTTCATACCCTGAACTGGGTACCTGATACAGCTGGAGAGTTCCAATTGTACGGCAAGGTCCTCCTGACAGGTGATGAAAATGCCGCTAATGACGAAACCGGAACACTTACAGTAAATGTTGTTGCTCCATTCGATGCCTATCCGTTCACCGAAAACTTCGATGCGGTTACGGCACCTGAAATTCCTGCCGGTTGGACTGTTGAGAATACCAATGCAGATACTAATTTCTGGAGAACAGTTACGACTAATCCTAATTCATCACCGAATGCCATGTATTGTAACTACAACGGATCACTTGCAGCAGATGACTGGTTCTTTACCCCGCCGTTGTATCTGACAGCCGGTGTTGATTATGATCTGAGTTTCATGTACAGAGTCTATAGTTCATCCTATGGTGAAAAACTGAAGGTTCATGTCGGTACTGCACCAATGTCAACTGCTATGGATGCAACTCCGATATTCGATCAGCAGAACTTCTTTTTTACTACCTACACAGAAGGAACTGCTACATTCTCAGTTGCCGAATCCGGTTCATATTACGTCGGATGGCATAAGTACAGTGACGCTAACAAGTGGGGTGTTTATGTCGATGATATCGTGATCGATATGCAAGTAGCCGATCTTGATCCTCCAGCGAACGTAATGATCGATATCGTTCAGAACGGAACCCGGGAAACAACTGTATCCCTTACCTGGGATCCTGTTGTCGGAGCTAACTCCTACTATATCTACTCATCCGATGATCCGTATGCTGCTGATTGGGGTGTCCCGGTCGCTCAGGTAGGTTTGGAAGAATACTCAGAAGCCGTTGAAGGCATCAAGTTCTACAGAGTAACCGCTTCCTCCGACGAGTTGCCGGCAAGAGTCGGTTCACCGACTTTCCAGTCAACACCAGCAAGACGAAACATCAGACGATAAGTGAAATAATCCCTAATGCCTCCTCCCCCTCGCGGGGAGGAGACAGATCGGGAATAATATTGAGGAAGGAATGATGCTTATATTTTACAAGGAAGAAGAACAGAATTTAAACGTTAACGTCGCAGGTAAACTTTTTTGGATTGTTATATTTATGCTAATTAACACTAATTCGGAGGAATTATGAAAAAACTCTATTTATGTATATTGGCGCTCTTTCTGTTTTCCACTCTGCTCATGGCACAAGTGGAATCAGATCCGAGCGAGATCGTAGGCTATGTGGCTTATGATTGTTTAACTTTAGTTGACGGTGCAGACCTGCTGGGTAACAACTTGATTGCCTTAGCTCTGGAAAAAGAACATAATACCGCAGTAGCTTTGGGACAAAGTTTTCCAGAAGGCGATATTAATGCAATTACACCATGGGATCCTGCTGGACAAGCTTGGGATGATTCAGCAGCTTATGATGAGATAGCAGGTTGGTTCGGTGATTTCGCTCTAGGTCAAGGATATGTCTATATGATCAATGTAACGACTGCATTTACTTTTTACAGCAAAGGCTTATTACTTCCTGATGTTCAAAGAGATCTGCTTTATGATGCTGTAGAGGACTCAGGAAATAATCTGGTTATGGTTCCTTTGAGTAAAAATGAACTTAGCGATGCAATCGCTTTGGCAAATGACATAGGCGCCGTTGGGGTTTGTAATGTTGTGACACCTTGGGATTCAGAAGGTCAGGCTTGGGATGATTCAGCTGCCTATGATGAAATTGCTGGTTGGTTCGGCAATTTTAATATAGAAATTGCTATGCCCCTTATGATCAATGTAACAGAAGAAGTTTTGAGTTGGCCTGCAGCAGAGACACGCTTCCAGGCAAGTAATTAATGAATAAGGAGGAAAAATGAAAAGAACGTCTTTATTATTACTTATCGCCTTGGCGATGTTTTTAACACTTAACTTACATGCACAACTAAAACCAGTATTAGTAGAACTTTACGATATTGGTGGTAGTTTTCCGGAGAATGTTGTTTATCCCGAAGAAGGAACAATCGAATATACAATATGGATGGTCAATCGACCACTTGATACTCAATCTCATCCAGGTACTTGTTCTGCAGCCATGGATCCGGATCAAGGAAGGTTCATGTTACAGTGGAATATGGACAATTTTGATGAACCATGGATTGGTGGAGAGATTATTCGTATAGAGCTGGTTCAAACAACAACAGGTTATGTTGTAAATCAAGAATTCGCTATTGTTGGAGGATCAAGTCCCCAATTCCGGCTGAATGAATTAGCTTTAGTTCTAACCAATCCCCCAGTAGCACTCTTTGATTCCAATCTTGCCGAAGATCATGTACTCTACGGACCGGGTGTCGGAGATCTGGGACAGGCTGCAGGTATTTACTATTCCGATGACTGGGCAACCGATCGCTATATGTATATCGGATTCCCGATCTCAGAGATCAGCGGTGGTATCGTTGTTGATTTCTCAATGAGACGCCAGTATCAGCAGGGTGGACCTCCCTTCTTTAACCTGGAACAAGCCGGACCCCGTCACTGGTACACCGAGTATAGAATTGATGGTGGAGCCTGGACAGAAACAGCTCCAGATTTCGGTAACTACTACTCACTTGATGCCTCAGGAGCTGTTTGGTACAATGGTACACTCGAGATTCCCTGGGTAAGAAGCGGTGAGAATATGGAAGTCCGCTGGGTAGCAGCTGTCAATCCGGAAGCCGGCAACGGTTACATGGAAATGAGAGATGTTTATGCCGAAGGTACTGGAATTGTTGAAGATGATAATTTTATCCCGCCGGGAGAAGGTGGAGCTGAAGTAGCACCGGGAATCGTCATTATTCATAATGGCGCAGAAAATATTCCTTATGATCTTGACTTTGATGCACCCCCAACCCCGCCGACCGGAACCTTTACATCTCAGTTCAGTATTCTGCTTACCGGTTCCGGTGTAGTAGAGATAGTCATTGACGGACCGGGACAGTACGGCTGGTACTATCAGAATGGCGAATGGCACGGACCGATCACCCCGGTTGGTGGCGTATTCACCTTTAACATTGACTTCGATGCCCTCAGAGACGGTGATGTGATCATTGATCTTGGTGATGATGATCCGCAGCCGCCTCACTCAGTTCCGGGTTATGTCTATCCGACAGGTCTGGTAGAAGATGTTCCCCTTAGTCCAACCTTCGTATGGCTGGCACCAGAAACTGGTCCGGAACCGGACGGTTATGATATGTGGTTATACAAAACTGCAGATCCTACACCTCCTGATCCAACCGATATCGACCTGCCAATGACTTTGAGTTATGACTATCCGGGAACGTTAGATCCGAATACGATTTATTCCTGGACAGTTAGACCTTATGTTCTGGTTCCCGACGGAAGAAGCTATCTGCCGGCAGTCAGAACCCGGGCAGCATCACGCTCCGGCGGCGACGCAGTTCGTGATACGAAACTCTATCCGGAAACTATATGCCCTGTTGGAACCTTCATAACAGGTGATGAAGATCTTCCGGTAGAGCTTTCATCCTTCACTGCCAGCGAAACCGCTAACACCTTCGTGGAACTGCAGTGGGTATCAGAGACCGAGACCAACCTTCTCGGTTATCATATCTTCCGCAGCAACAACAACGAACTGAATGAAGCAATCGTGATCACCGGTGCGATTATCGACGCGCACAACTCTTCAACCACAACTGAATACAGCTATGTTGACGAAGAAGTAATTCCCGGTGAAACATACTTCTACTGGTTACAGCATATTGACTTCGATCTGACCAGCGGTTTCCATGGTCCTGTTTCTGTAACTCTGGAAGAAACAGAACCGGATGTACCTGAAGTATTCGTTACTGCCCTGCGTCAGAATTATCCGAACCCCTTCAATCCCGATACCACTATCAAATTCAGCCTTAGTGACGATTATGATATGGTCGAGTTGAAGGTTTACAACCTGTTGGGTCAGGTAGTTCGCACATTGGTTGACAGACCGTTAGCCAAAGGTGAATATACCGAGGTTTGGGACGGCAGAGATAACAGCGGAAAGACTGTTACTTCCGGTATCTATTTCTACCGTTTAACTACCCCGACATACAACAAAGTCCATAAGATGATGCTGGTTAAATAATACCGGCTGATATCTTCTAACTGATAAAAGAGCCTGAATCTCCGGATTCGGGCTCTTTTTCGTTTTAAGTACAACAAGTTGGTAACTTGTTGAGCGCAATTTACCAAATTGCGGTACGTCACCTTGCTTTGCTTCCAATGGACTTGCTCCTCATCCGCAGGCTTTTCTTTTTTTAGTACAACAAGTTGGTAACTTGTTCTCCGCAATTTACCAAATTGCGGTACGTCACCATGCTTTGCTTCCAATGGACTTGCTCTCCTTCCGCAGGCTTTTCTT
>Ga0334885_1001745_pt1 | contig 25041 bp, 20 predicted proteins | sample GraSluR1_MG_8_FD_207233 | JGI IMG/M metagenome (GOLD analysis project Ga0334885, IMG submission 207233) | Sludge microbial communities from methane-producing bioreactor in Wageningen University, Netherlands - Granular Sludge_31_05-R1 | ecosystem: Engineered > Bioreactor > Anaerobic >...
GTGAAGTTGGGAATTGGGAAATAGTTATAGAATATATTAACAAACAAGGCAAGAAACCACAGGATATCAATTTACGACTTTTTGATCTTTGATACCCTGCGGTCTCTGCCGCAGGGTAATTCATTAATAAAAATTTGAGCAAAAAATATTAACAGCTCAAAAAAATATAAGTTAATTAATTTTCTTAAATCCAAACTCTAAATTTAAAAAATAGGTTTGGATTAGGGAGGAAAACAATGAATAAATTTTTAAAATTATCCACAGCATTATGTTTTGGAATAATTTTGACATTAACATTAGTTGTTGGCGCGCAAGCTGCTGACATGACAATCGATGGAAAACTCACTGTTACAGGTGATATTCATGCCCAAAGCCCTATTTACCTTCGTGGAAACAACATTTACATGACAGGTGATAGTGGTAAAAAAATGTTGGAAATGAATAACTATGGAAACAGCTATAGTGTGTATTCAGATCACCAAGGATTACATATTGCTTCAACTGGCGATATTAGAATCAGTGATGGTCTTTACACATACTTTCAAGGCAACGCATCATTTGAAAATTCCGCAGATTTTCAAAATGGATTATCTCTTTCGGCTGTTCCGGTTACAGCTTCAGCATCCGAACTTAATGTTTTAGATGGGGTAATAGTATCAACTACTGAACTTAATTATCTTGATGGAGTAACCAGCGCAGTTCAAACCCAACTTGATAGTAAATTTAATAATACCGGTGGAGTTTTAAGCGGTAATTTGGTTGTAACTGGCACGCTTGGTGCTTCTGGCGTAACCACTTTATCCGGAGCCGCTAATTTAGCTTCTACTCTTACAGTAGCTAACGCGTCTTGGCTTCAAGATACGCTTTATGTGCAAGATGGTGCTAGTGGTAATGCAGTAAGTTTTGATTATGACGGTACCCAATTAACCATTGCTTATTATGATGGTGCTTCAACAGATTTAGTTACCATTTCAAACGCAGGAGTATTTACAACTACAGGAGGATTAGTTATTGGTGGTACACTTGATGTAACGGGCGCTACCACTTTAAATTCAACTCTTGGAGTTACCGGTAATACCACACTTCAAGGCACTCTAACAACTGGAAATATTTCTGCTTACGGAGCAGGAGATAATGCCAATTTAACAATTAATGCCAAAGGCACAGGAACAATTGGTATTGGTAATGTTTCTACTGGTGCTGTAGCTATTACGCCCAATACCACCATTACTGGTACTCTCGGTGTAACTGGCATTTCTACATTTAATTCAAGTGTAACAACACTAGGATCATTAATACCTAATGCAAATATTACTTTTACAAATTCTCAGGCTCAGACAATTGGCATTGCTCAGTCAGCTGAAGATGTAGCTGGTAGAAGCCTTTCCGTGGGCGCTGGAAATGCAGGTGCGACTACAGGAGCAGGACTAGCTGGTGGTGATCTGTATTTATTTGCTGGTAGTCCTTCTACTGGTGGAAACGCGGGTGATGTATGGATGTTTACAGATCATGGAGGTTCGTTAGTTAATGGTGGCAGTACTCATGGAGGAGATATTTACATAGCAACCGGGAATGGTGTAGGTGCGGCAGGAAATGCTGGTGATATAATTATCCAACCAGGTAATGGAGCAGGTACTGGATCTGATGGGGCACTTTTATTTGCTAACGATAAAAATCAAACTATTAAAGTTGATCGTTCTGCTACTGATACTCATGGTATGGATTTGACAATTTCCGCAGGACAAGGAGGATTAGGCGTAACAAATGGTGGAGATATAGTACTAACTGCTGGATCAGGGAATGGTGGAGCTGACGGTGCAATTTTAATTGGTGCAACAAATACCGACCATATTCATATAGGGACTATTTTAATATTGGAAAATGGCGAAGAAATATCTAACGATATCGACAACAATATAACATTTTCTAATGATACAGATAATGATTTGACTTTTGAAATGCAAGCAGGTACAAATAAAGATTTTATTATCGACTTAGATGGTTCTGGTCACACTTGGGTTAAAAGATTTCCTATGCACATGGTTTTCACTGTTCCGGGTAGAAATAATACTGCTAGCACAATGGGAGTTAGAGCAAATACTTTTAGTAAGGCTCTTGTAGTAGATAGATTCGATGTTTATAACCAAGCTACGCCTGCGGGTGGAGCTACTCCAGGAAATGATGTCGTAGTTACTGTTACTGGCGATGCTGCCCAATCATGTACTGTTGCTGGTGATGCCGGTGCTGGTGCTGGGTGCTCTCAAACCACCGATGTCGCTTTGGCCACACTCTCTAATCCTTTAACTGTTAACGTAGCAGCCAATGGAGTTGATGATTCTGCAAACACATATACTGTTGTACTTACTTATTTTTATAATTTTTAAAAAATTATATAATTTGATTCTTAGAAAAGCCCATATTTATGGGCTTTTCTTTTTTGTACACAGTAGTTAATATAGATATATGCACAAAGCTAGTGATTGGGTGTTAAAAAATAAAATTATTATTATAGTGCTTGTCTTTGCTGTGGCGATGATTATTTTTTTGTTTTTTAACAATCAAAATAATGTTTATTATGATCAACAAACAGGTATTAGTTTGAATTTACCAAAAAATTGGCTTGAACTTTCAAAAGATGATGTTACAACATATAATCCAGAAGCTAAAATTGGCTTTATTAAAACTGATTCAGAGGACACCACATTGGGTTTTAGAATTGACGAGGTTCCGGGTAAAGAGAATTTTAAAATTCAAGAATCTTTGGAAGTTATTAAACAAGGTTATCAGGAAAAAATTGATGATTTTACAATAATTGACGAAAAAATCAGCTCTTTCTTAAATACACCGTCAATCGATTTAACTTATAGTTATAGTGTTCCAACAGATGACAAAGGTGGCAAGTATCGTGGTACCCAAAGACAAATTTTATTCTTGCACAATGAAAAGTTTTATAGATTGATGTTTAATACTTCACCCAAAGATTTCGAACGCGACAATAAAGATTTCGAAAAGATGTTAAACACATTCAAAATATCAAACTAAATATCAAACTAAAAAGATTTTTGTTTATGCCAACCATATTCCACTCCGTAAGTGGAATATGGTTGAGGGATGTCAAAAACGAGAAAACATAAAGTATTCCTATTCCACTCCGTAAGTGGAATATGGTTGGAGGTTGTCAAAATGAAAAAAGATAATTTACAAATAGGTGAAATTTATCATGTTTTTAATAAAAGTATCGCTGGATACAAGATATTTAATAGCGAATCCCATTTTTATAGAATGAAAGAATTAATGAAATATTACAATAAGAAAAATGTTGAATATAAGTATTCACGATATATTGAATTGATCAATCAAGGAAAGAATATTCAAATAAATCAAGTTAATGAATCGGATAAACTTGTGTCATTAATTGCATATTGTATAATGCCAACACATTTACATTTAATACTAAAACAACTTGCAGAAAATGGAATAACAATATTTATGAGAAAAATATTAGACAGTTATTCAAGATATTTTAATATTAGACATAATCGAAAAGGTCCGTTGTGGATAAGTAGATTTAAAAGTGTATTAGTTAGCGACGATGAACAGCTTTTACATTTAACTAGATATTTGCATTTAAATCCTACAACTGCAGGGCTCGTTAAAAAACCTGAGGATTGGAAGGAATCTTCTTATAATGAATATTTAGGAAAAATTAACAATGATCAGAAAATTTGTAAATTTGATGACGTATTGCGAATTGAATCGAAACCCTATCAAAAATTTGTTAATAGTCAAAGGTCATATCAAAGAGAGTTGTCTATAATTAAAAAAATCGTCATAGATTAACCATATTCCACTCCGTAAGTGGAATATGGTTGGGGGATGTCAAAAATGAGAAAATATAAAGCATTCCTATTCCACTCCGTAAGTGGAATAAGGAGTGGACCAGAGGATATTCTTTTTACTAGATAAATTAATATTTGACATATAAATTTGTTTGGTTATAATAGAATAAATATTTAGATAATTTTTGGAGGGCATTCAAAATTGAATGTATTAATTATTGTAGTCAAACCATAAATATGGTTGACTGGGAGGTATTATGGACAAAAACAAAATTATTCTTTACATCCTTTATGGAGTTTTAATTGTGGTACTGGGTTATGCAGTTTACGCAACAAGTGGTTTTGGCTTGTGGAAAAATTCATCAACTTCTTCTTCAAATAGTGGAAAAATTCAAGCAGTATTTTTATCTAATGGTCAGGTATACTTTGGAAAACTTTCAGGAGAAAATTCCCAATTCGCAACATTAAAAGATATTTATTATTTAAGAACTGATCAAATTCAACCAAAACCAGAAGCAGAAAAGCAACAAAAACTAACATTGGTTAAACTTGGAAACGAAATTCATGGACCAGAAGATGAAATGAGAATAAACCGTGATCATATTCTATTTGTTGAAGATCTTAAAACAGATGGTAGTGTGGTTCAAGCGATTGAAAAATATCGTAGTGAAGGTCCTACATCGCAAGATCCAGACACTAATTTAAAGCCAACTGTTGAAGAATAAGTATATATTTTTATAATTAATCAAAAAATCCTTCAATAACTGAAGGATTTTTTGTATGATAAAATAGACTTGTGATTAAAAAATTAACCTAATTCACCTAATTTCCCCGCCTGCCAATCGCTTGAAGCGATAGCTAATGGCGGGCAGGTAATTAACCTAAATAAATTCCAATGGTTAAAATCCTAATTAGGCATTAGTGTTTGGTGTTTATATAGAGTAATTAGGTCAATTACCCGCCTGTCGGCGAGGCAGGGAGCAATTAGAAATTAATTCACTATGAAACCAGCAATACAGCTTAATACTCCAGTTCAATATCTAAAAGGTGTCGGGCCAAAAATGGCCAAAAAACTAGCCAATTTAGAAATAAAAAATGTTGGTGATTTATTGTATTATTTTCCTAGAAATTATATTGATTATAGTAAAATTCAAGATATTAAAAATACAAGGATTGGGGATATCGTTGTATTTTGTGCTAAAGTAATTTCTATTTCTAATATTAAAACTAGGAAAAAAAAATTTGTAATTACTAAGGTAAAATTAGAACAGGTGAGTGAGCAAGATACCAAAATAGCTATTAGTGCAATTTGGTTTAATCAACCTTTTTTACAAAATATTTTAGGAGTTGGCAGTGTTTGGTATTTTATGGGGAAAATAAATTACGACTTTAACCTAAAAGAAAAAATTCTCCTCTCCCCTACCTTCGAAAAAAAATCAAAAATAGTTCCAATTTATTCATTAACTTATGGTCTTACAAATAATTATTTTAGAAAAATTATTTCTAGTATTACAAATTCTGAAGACCTTTCCCCTATTTTAAAAGATTTTTTTTCAAAAGATATTTTAGATAAGTTTAATTTAGTTAGTTTAAGTGATGCAATTAAAGAAATCCATTTTCCTACTTCAGATAATCGTTTAGAAGAATCTAGAAAACGCTTATCTTTTGACGAATTATTTTTTATTATATTAAAATTAGCTTTAGTTAAAAAAGAAAATTTAACTAAAAAATCTACTAGTTTACAGATCAAAAAAAATACACTCGTAAAATTTGTCAAATCATTGCCATACAAATTAACAAATGCTCAGAGAAAGGCTAGCTGGGAAATATTAAATGATTTATCTAAAGAAGTTCCAATGAATCGTTTGCTTGAAGGAGATGTTGGATCAGGTAAAACTATTGTAGCATTAATTGCTTCATTAAATATTATTAGAAATGGTTATCAAGTTATTTGGATGGCACCAACAGAAATTCTAGCAACCCAGCACTATCAAACAGCGTGTGAATTATTAAATAAGCTAAATATAACAATTAGTATGATAACATCAAAGAAACTTAAAACTAATAACTCAAAATTTAAAACTATATCTGATAACTCAAAGCTTAAAAATGAATTAATGAAGCAAGATTTAATTATTGGAACTCATGCACTAATTCAAAAAGGTTGTAAATATAAAAATATTGGTTTAGTGATTATCGACGAACAGCACAGATTTGGAGTCAAGCAGCGTGCTGCTCTTACACAATCAAACAATTTGAACAAGCAAAGTGACAGAACAACTGAAACATCTTTAATCCCACACTTTCTTTCAATGACAGCAACTCCCATCCCTCGTACTTTAGCCTTATCAATTTATTCAGATCTAGATATATCTATACTTGACGAAATGCCAAAAAATCGTAAAAAAATAATTACTAAATTAGTTGACCCTGTAAATAGAGAAAAAGCATATCAATTTGTTTGCGAACAAATAAAAAATGGCCGACAAGTTTTTATCGTTTGTCCTCTTATAGAAGAAAATAACAATAAACAATTAACAAATAATATTAAACTTTTTGATCTTGATAAAAAATCAGTTAAAGCAGAATATGAAAAATTATCAAAGCGTATTTTTCCTGATTTATGTATTACTATGCTTCACGGAAAAATGAAGTCAGAAGAAAAAGAAAAAATTATGAAAGATTTTCTTGAGAAAAAATCAGATATTTTAATTTCAACTTCAGTAATAGAGGTTGGGATAGATGTTCCCAACGCTGCAATTATAATTATTGAAGATGCGGAACGTTTTGGTTTAGCGCAATTACATCAATTTAGAGGTAGAGTGGGTCGTAGTAATTTTCAATCGTATTGTTTACTTTTTACTTCAAATTTATCAATCGAAGTAAGAAACCGTCTAAAAAAATTAGAAAAATGTTCTGATGGATTTAAGCTAGCAGAAATCGATTTAGTTTTAAGGGGTCCCGGAGAATTATTAGGTAAACACCAATCAGGTAGAAAAAATTTGAAAATAGCTAAACTAACTGATATAATTACAATTAATAAAGCTAAAAGTGTAGTTGATTTAATAATTAAACAAAATATTAAAAATTTTCCAATTATATTAAAAAAACTTGACGAAGAAAATTTTTTACATCATTTAGAATAGGATTTAATTTGGATAATTTTATTGAAAAATATAAAATTCATCTAGGTTTATTTTTGGGATTAACAATAGTTTTTGGCGGAATAATTTTATTATCTCAAAAAAATATTTTATCTGAGCTAAATGAAAAAATGCAGTCAGAAGAAGAAATACAAGTGCATAATTATGAAATAGAAAATCAAGATTTAAAAGAAAAAATTGCACAATTAGAAGAACAAATTAAAATACTTGAAGAAGAAAAAAATACTGTTAGCCAAGAAAAAGAATCATCCACACAAGGTAAAATCAATATTAATACTGCTGATTTATCAGATTTAACTGTGCTTTCCGGTATAGGGCCGGCAAAAGCTCAAGCTATTATTGATTATAGAACTTTGCAAAATGGTTTTAAAAATATTAATGAAATTCAAAATGTTAAAGGTATTGGTCCAAAAACATTTGAGAATATAAAAAACCAAATTTCAGTTGATTAAAAACACATTTTTTTTGAATTGGCGCGGTGGTGAAATTGGTATACACGCTAGTCTTAGGAACTAGTGGCCGAAAGGCTGTGTGGGTTCGAGTCCCACCCGCGCCACCAATTTAAAAATTTATCATTATGGATAAAAAAAACGATCAACAATTTGAAGAATTGGAAAATAAATTTCGCCAAAAACATAGTGAAAGACAAAAAAAGGAAATTAAAAAATCCGGCAAATCTGTTTTTGAATTGCAAAAAATAATTAAAGATAAAAACGATAATCAAAAACAAATAGTTAAAAGTTGAAATTTGAAAGATAAACGATGAATAGAATAGTTGTAGTTTGTGGTCCAACTTCATCTGGCAAAACTTCTCTTACAATTAATCTCGCTAAAAAATATAATGGCGAGATTATTTGTGCAGATTCTAGAAGCATTTACAAAGGTCTTAATATCGGTACTGCCAAACCATATATAGATAAACCTTATAAAAAATCCCACCCGCGGGGTGGGATTTTTGGTCCTTTGTATGAGATTGATGGAGTGGTTCATTATTGTTTAGATATTGCAGATCCAAAGACAGATTATTATTCAGTGGCGGAGTTTCAGCAATTGACATATAAAATAATTAAAAATATTATTTCTCGCGGCAAAGTTCCTTTCTTAGTTGGAGGAACTGGATTATACATTGACGCTGTTACCCAAGGTTATGAGTTCAGAATAGAGAGCAAGAGCAAGAGTAAAGAGGTTAGAAACGAAATAGAAAAATTATCAGAAAAAGATATTATAAACAAACTAGAAAAGATCGATCCAGATACATTGAAAAAATACAAAAATAATAAGCGTAGATTAATTCGTGCTTTAGAAGTTTACGAACTTCATAAAAAACCAATTTCAAAATACCAAAAACAAAAACCTCCGTATGAATTTTTATTTTTGGCGATTGATTGGCCAAGGGAAGAACTTTATAAACGAATTGACAAATGGGTGGATATGCGGCTTGAAATGGGGCTTGTAGAAGAAGCAGAAGAGCTTTATGAAAATGGTTTATCATTAGAACGAATGAGAGATTTTGGTTTGGAATATAAACACTTAGCAAATTATCTAGAAAATCCAAGCGATGAAGTATTGGAACTTGAAATTGAAAAACTAAAATATAAAATCCATGCTTTTGCCCGTCGACAGCTCACTTGGTTTCGTCGCAATAAAAATATCCATTGGTTAAAGCCAGGAAAAGATTTAAATCAAAATGCCCAAAAAATAATAAGTAAGTTCTTAAATAATAAATAAATTGTGATATACTTAGAACATAATGTTGTCATTCCGGATTAATCAATAGATTATAATAGTTGATCCGGAATTTCATTAGATCCTGAATCCCTCCAATTTGGCGGGCAGGTAAATTCAGGATGACAGGATAAATATGAAATATGTATTAGATGAAGCAAAAAAAGAACTTACTGCTGCTATTGAAAAAGCTATAAAAAACATACCTTCTTTAAAAGGAATTGAATTTGTAGATATTAAAGATTTGATTCGAGATATTCCAAAAGATAAGGGATGTGGTTTTTCATTAATGTGTATGGCTTTTTCAGATGCTAGTAATGCTAAGAATAATTATGAAATTGCTAAAGAATTAGAAGAAAAGATAAATGCTTCGAAATTAAAATATTTTAATAATATTAAAAACGAAAATGGTTATCTAAATTTTTATTTTAATACAAAAAAAATAAATCAAGAAGTTATTAATAATTTCCAAAAATTAGGTACTAAATATGGAATGGGAAAATCTGGTAAGGATAAAACAATTATCATTGATTATTCTGCACCAAATATTGCCAAACCGTTCTCCATTGGCCATTTGCGTACTACAATTATTGGTCAGGCGCTGTATAATATCTACGAATCACAGGGCTATAAAGTAATTGGCGATAATCATATTGGTGATTGGGGGACTCAATTTGGAAAATTAATTACTGCTTATAAAAAATGGGGTGATAGAACTAAAATTAATCAAGACCCAATTAAAGAATTATTAAATTTGTATATTAAATTTCATAAGGAAGCCGAAATTGAACCAGTTTTAAATGATGAAGCACGAGAATGGTTCAAAAAATTGGAATGTGGTGATAGTGAAGCTAGAAAAATTTGGCAATGGATGCGAGATGTAAGTTTAGAGGAATTTAATGTAATTTACGATATGCTTGGAATAAAATTTGATGAAACTTTGGGCGAAAGTTTTTATGAAGACAAGATGGACGAAATAGTTAAAATGTGTGAAAAAAAAGATTTAGCCAAATGGGTACCAGCGTTAGATGAAAATCAAATCCAGACGAAAAACGAGAAAGTTTTGATGATAGATTTAAAAAAATATGGTATTAAAACCCCAGCATTACTAAAAAAATCAGACGGAACAACTCTATATTTTACTCGTGACTTGGCAACAGCAAAATATAGAATTAAAACATGGAATCCAAAGAAAATTATTTATGTTGTTGGTTCAGAGCAAAAACTATATTTTAGACAACTATTTAAAGTTCTAGAATTATTGGGGTATGATTCAAAACTCTTTGAGCATATCTACTTTGGACTTATTAACTTGTCTGAAGGTAAAATGTCAACTCGTGCTGGCAGAGTTATTTTTCTAAAAGATGTTTTAGATGAGGCAATTGAAAGAGTTAAAAATATTTTAGTAGATAGAAATTTATCTAAAGAAGAAAAAGCAGAAATTGCCGGCATTGTTGGAATTGGTGCAATAAAATATGCTGATTTATCACAAGATAAAAAACATAATATTTTATTTGATTGGAAGAGAATTTTAAATTTAAAAGGCAACTCTGGACCTTATTTACAATACCAATATGTTAGAATTGGATCTATTTTGGCAAAAGGAAAATTCAATAAAAATAATAAAGTTAACTCCGAATTATTAATTAAAGATGAAGAAAAAAAATTAATCCAGTTAATGATGCATTTTAATGAAAATATAAAAAACATTACTGTTAATCACCAAGTTCATAATTTAGCTAATTATCTTTATGAACTTGCAACAGAGTTCTCTCGGTTTTATGAAAAGGTTCCAGTTCTAAAAGCAGAAAATAAAGATCTAAAAGCTACTCGTTTATATTTATGTTTTATGTGTTCTCAAATTTTAAAATCAGGACTTAACTTATTGGGAATTGAAGTACCGGAAAAGATGTAGATAAAATGTAAAGTGTAAAACAAAAAACGCAAGAAAACAACTCAAAATTAAAAATATTTTGAATTTTAAATTGGTTATGTTAGACTTATATTTTTTTAATTTAAGTTTATTGATAATATTGTTTAAATCTGATAAAATTATTACTTATGAAAAAAACATTTTCAACAATTACAACAAACAAGGTGATCAGACAATTACAACATTTTAAACCCGAGCTTCTAATGCCAGCAGGGAATTTGGAAAAACTTGAAACTGCTTTTCGATATGGAGCAGATGCTTGTTATATTGGAGCACCTAATTTTTCTTTGCGCTATCGAGAAAATCAAGTTAAAGAGAGTGATATTGGAAAAGCGATTAAATTGGCTAGAAAACTTGGCAAGAAAATTTATGTCACACTTAATATTTATTCACATAACGATAGTATAAAAAGTATAATTAAACATATAAAATATTTATCAAAAGTAAAACCAGATGCCATTATTTTTTCAGATCCTGGCATGTATCAACTTATTAAAAAATATTATCCAAAAGCAGAGCTTCATCTTTCAGTTCAGGCAACTGCGACAAATTACGAAACAGTGAAATTCTGGCGCGATAGAGGAATATCTAGAGTAATACTTGCAAGAGAATTATCATTAAAAGAAATTGCCCAAATTCATAAAGAAGTTCCGGAAATTGAACTTGAAACTTTCGTTCATGGCGCAATGTGTATGAGTTATTCTGGCAGATGTTTGTTGTCAAACTATTTAACTGGGCGCGACGCAAATCGTGGCGATTGTGCTCATACATGCAGATGGAATTATAAAGTTAAAGAATATGTGCTGGAAGAAGGAAAAAGAAAAGGAGAGTATTTTCCAATTTATGAAAATCAGCACGGTATGCATATTTTATCAAGCCAAGATATGTGTTTAATTGAACATATTAAAAAGATAATTAAAGCCGGAGTTATTTCACTTAAAATTGAAGGCCGGGCTAAAAATGTTAGTTATGTGGCAACAATAACTCGAGCTTATAGACGCGCAATTGATGACGCGGTTGCTGGTAAAAGTTTTAGTAAAGAATTGCTTAAAGAGGTTAAAGCAGTTTCAAATCGTGGATTTTGTACTGGGTTTTATTTTGGTAAGCCAGGACTTGAACATCATCAGACATTTGCTAATCGTACAGAGGGTACACATGGATTTATCGGAATTGTTAAAAAGTTTGATAAAAAAAATATGCTTGCGACAATTGAAGTAAAAGGACAAATTAAATTAGGTGATAATTTGGAAATTTTAACTCCAAAAAAAATTATTAAACAGAAAGTAAAAGAACTATATAATATAGCACAGAAACCAATTAAAATTTATCATCCAGGATTAAAAAATTTTGCAATGTTAAAAATAAATCAAGTTATTGACACTGGGGATATCTTAAGGAAAAAACTGTAGTATAATATATCTATGTTAGCAAAAGTAAACTCAATGGCAGTGGTGGGACTGGAAAGTTATCCAGTTGAAGTTGAAGTTGATATTGGGCAGGGGTTGCCCGCTCTTAATATTGTAGGACTTCCAGACAAAGCAGTAGAAGAATCAAAAGAAAGGGTCCGTTCGGCTATTAAAAATTCTGGAGCATTATTTCCCATGAGTCGGATAACTATTAATCTTGCTCCAGCAGATTTAAAAAAAGAAGGTCCTGCCTATGACTTGGCTATTGCAGTGGGTGTTCTAGCAGGTGATAAACAAATTAAATTATCTGAGGAAGATTTAATATCTTCAATTTTTATTGGTGAGCTTGCGCTAAATGGTTCTCTGAGACATACAAAGGGAATTTTGCCTATTGTAATGTCTTGTGTCCCAAGGGGTATTAAAAAGATTTTTATTCCTGAAGTTAATGCTAGAGAAGCATCGCTCATTGAAAATATCGAAATTATTCCAATTAAAAATTTAAGAGATTTGATTTTACACTTGAAAAATGAAAAACTTATTAATTCATATATTAGACCAAAAAATTTATCACAAGCATCAAATTTAGAATTTGAATATGATTTCGCATATATAAAAGGTCAAGAACAAGCTAAAAGAGCTTTGGAAATAGCCGCAGCAGGAGCTCATAACATTTTGCTTTCTGGACCTCCTGGTTCTGGTAAAACAATGCTTGCAAAAAGTTTTCCTTCAATTTTGCCTAGTTTAACAAAAGATGAAATTCTAGAAGCTACAAAAATATATTCGATAGCTGGCAATCTTCCGTCTGACAATCCTTTGGTTTGCCAAAGACCATTTAGATCTCCTCATCATACGGCCAGTCATATAGCACTTGTTGGTGGTGGTGCATGGCCTAGTCCAGGAGAGATTTCTTTAGCCCATAGAGGAGTATTATTTTTAGATGAATTTCCAGAATTCCCTCGTTCAGTTTTAGAATCGCTTCGTCAACCACTTGAAGATGGTATTGTAACTGTTTCTCGTGCCCAAGGGTCTTTAACTTTTCCTGCTAAGTTTATTTTAATTGCTTCACAAAATCCCTGTCCTTGTGGATATTTATCAGATCCAGTTAAGCAATGTATTTGTACTCCTAGTCAGGTATTAAGATATCAGAAAAAGATTTCTGGACCACTACTGGATAGGATTGATTTACATATTGAAGTTCCAAGAATAAAATACGAGAAACTTGCTAAGGAAGATGTTGCAGAAAAATCAGAGCTAGTAAGGCAAAGAGTTAATAGTGCAAGAAATATTCAAAGAAAAAGATTTAGATTGGATGTTGATAATATTCGTAAAAAATCAATATATACAAATGCTGAAATGCGCCCGCAAGACATAAAGAAATTCTGTCAATTAGATGAGGCGAGTAAAGATATTTTAAAACAAGCTGTCAATCAACTTAATCTTTCAGCTCGGGCATATCATAGGGTATTAAAACTTGCTAGGACCATTGCTGATTTAGAAAAATCAGAAAATATTTTGTCATCGCATATTGCCGAAGCTTTGCAATATAGGCCCAAAGAAAAAAGGTATTAATTATCCACAGCTTAATTATTTGACAAGTTATTATTTTGTCCATATAATTGACCTATACCTATGGACAGGGTATAAAAATCAAAGTTAATGATACATTTAGTGTTGTCCAACACCTTAGAAAGAAAATTTATGGATATAAAACAAAATGCAAAAACAAATCTTAAAAAAGCTAAAACTCACATTGAAAAAATCATCAATATGATAGAAGAAGACAAATATTGTATTGATATTATGCAACAGAATTTGGCAGTGATAGGTCTTTTAAAATCAGCTCATCAAATGTTGATGGAAAATCACCTTAATACCTGCTTTCTTACAGCTATGCAATCCAAAAAAAATTCCAAACAGAACAAAATGATTAAAGAAATTTTGCAAGTTATTAAATATTACAATAAATAAATTTTTATCTTACTATGAAATACTATCCAGGTTTGAAAAAAATTACATTTTTTGTCCAAGGTATGCACTGCGCCAGCTGTGAGATTTTAATTGAAAAAAAACTATTGAGTTTAAAAAATATACAATTTGTTGATGCGCATCTGGCAAAAAATCAAGTTGATATCAGCTATTCTGTCAACCAGCCAAGTATTGAATTTTTAAATAAAATTTTTTCTCAACATGGTTATAGATTCTCCTGTAAGCCATTTCCAGTCAAGCAGACAAAAATTCGAGCTGGGAAATATCTACTTATTGCTCTGGGAGTAATCGTTTTATTTATTTTATTGGAAAAATCTGGTCTAGCAAGTTTTATGGCAGTAAGTGAAAGTTCATCGCTGGCTACTTTTTTTATCTTTGGGATAATGGCTGGTCTTTCTAGCTGCGTAGCTCTGGTTGGCGGGTTAATTCTTTCTATGAGCAAAAAGTGGTATGAACTTTATGCCAATTCAAATTCATTTTGGGAAAAATCCAAACCACATCTATTATTTAACAGTGGACGATTGCTTTCTTATGCTTTTTTTGGCGCACTTTTGGGCACCTTAGGGTCAAAATTACAAATTTCCCTTAATTACACAGCTATTTTGGTGATTTTAGTTTCTATGATAATGATATTTTTAGCTCTTAAGATGTTAGGGGTGGAAAGTTTAAAAAGATTTTCCTTTCAGTTGCCTAAAATTATCACTCACAAAATTGCTGATGAAAAAAATTTTCAAGGAAAAATAATGCCCTTTATTCTCGGTGCATTAACCTTTTTCTTGCCTTGTGGATTTACTATTACTGCCCAAGGTATAGCACTAATTTCAGCCAATGTCATTTCTGGCGCCCTCATTATGTTTTTCTTTGCCTTGGGGACTTTTCCAATACTTCTTATCATTGGACTCACCAGCGTGAAATTTATGCAAAAAACACATTTATCTAGTATTTTTCTAAAAGTAGCTGGTATATTAGTATTATTTTTTGCATTATACAATATTAATTCTCAGCTCAATGTGCTTAACTTGCCTAGTTTGAGCAATATTTATCCGATTTATAATTCTGATGATGGGGAGAATATAGAGATAGTAAAAGACAATGATATTCAAGTAATTAAAATGGATGCATACTCATTTAAATATTCGCCAAATTTTTTTCAGGTAAAAGTGGATGTACCGGTAAGGTGGGAAATAACTGACAAGGGAGTTAGTGGCTGTACCAATGCCATCATATCTCCAAAATTGTTTGATGAGACGGTACCAATTAGTCAAAAACAAACTAGCGTTATAGAGTTTACTTCACGCAAAACTGGAAAATATAAATTTTCTTGTTGGATGGGTATGGTAAGTGGGGTTATCGAAGTCGTAAATTAACTTATCGATACCTTTTTATAGGTGACAGTTAAAAAGGATAACCCACTGACACCTACGAGGTGTCAGTCAAAGAAAGGTTAATAAAATGAATAAAAAACAAATTTATAAAATATATGGGATGCATTGCGTGAGTTGTGCGGTTAACATAGAGGGAAAAATAAGCAAAGTTGCGGGTGTAGATTCGGCAAGAGTAGATTTTAACAATGAAAAACTAATAGTTTCGGGTAAAAAATTTTCCCAACAAAAAATAAAAGATATGGTTACTGGCATGGGATACAAAATTAGTCAAAATAGCGATCAAGGACAGGTAAAAGTTATAACATTTAAAGTAAAAGGTATGCAAAGCCCTCATTGCGCTCAAATTATTAATAAAACCTTGCAAGGCTTTTCCGAAATTAGGGATATTAATATTGATTTTAATAATCAAAAAGTAAGTTTTAAATTAGTTGGAAATTTGAGTTTAGATTTGATTAAGACAGCTATTCAGAAAGAAGGTTACAGTGTATTTGGTCAAACTGAGGAAAATAAGTCAGAAATAGAAGAAAAAAAGAGAATTAAATCGGCAAAAACCAAGGCATTTTGGGCGATTATTTTAAGTGTACCCTTGATGATAACTATGGTTTTAATGTATATGGATAAAATGTTTCTTGGTCAAATATATTTTGAAGCAATTTTGGCTTTTATAGTGGTCTACGTACTTGGATTTTCTACACATCTATCGGCTATAAGGGCAATTAGTAAATTGTATGCCAATATGGATGTACTAATATCTATTGGTACTACTGCAGCTTTTTTGTTTGGTATCGCTTCATTTTTTATCGAAGTGCCGGTATTTTTCGAAGTAGCTGCTTTTATTATGGCTTTTCAGCTACTGGGAAGATATTTGGAAGAAAGAGCTCGTGGGAAAACCTCTGAGGCCTTGCGTGAACTTTTAAAAATTGAAGCAAAAACAGCTAGAATTTTTATCGATGGCAAAGAAAAAGAGGTGTCTATTGAAGAGTTAAAAGTGAGTGATTTGATGATTATAAGGCCTGGAGAAAAAATTCCTACTGATGGAGTAATTGTTGAAGGAAATTCCTCAATAGATGAGTCTATGGCTACTGGGGAATCTCTGCCCCAAGAGAAAACTGTGGGCAGTAGTGTTATTGGCGCAACTATAAATCAGCAAGGAATACTTAAGGTAAAAGCCACGAAAGTTGGGCAAGATACATTTTTTTCGCAAGTAGTAAAATTAGTAGAAGAGGCTCAAGGGTCACGAATCCCAATTCAAGAATTTGCCGATAAAGTAACTTCTTATTTTGTGCCGGCAGTATTGGTATTGGCGTTTACGACAGCTATTGGCTGGCTATTAGCTGGTAATTGGTTTGTAGCAGTTGTGGCAACAATTACAGTTCTTATTATTGCCTGCCCTTGCGCCCTAGGATTGGCAACTCCCACAGCCCTGACAGTTGGTATTGGTCAGGGGGCAAAAAAAGGGATACTTTTTAGACGAGGCGAAGCTATTGAAATTATGGGTAAAACAAAAACAATTGTGCTGGACAAAACTGGAACTCTAACTAAAGGAAAACCAAGTGTGACAGATATCATCGTTAACCAACGTACACTAAATGCGAACCTACGCGGACAATTTCTGCGTCAATCAGCGTTAAGTCAACAAGAGTCTGTGTTGTTGCAGTTGGCGGCTTCGGCGGAAAATAATTCTGAGCATCCTTTAGCACAAGCAATTGTTAAAAAAGCCAAAGAAAAACAAATCACATTATCTAAAACAGAAAAATTTAGAGCGATTTTTGGTAAAGGTGTTGAAGTAAAGATTAATAATAAGCAAGTTTTAATTGGCAATAAGCGATTGATGCAAGAAAACAATATCAATATTCAATTATCCGAAAAAATAGTTAGTGACTTACAAAAGCAAGGTAAAACCGCTATGTTAGTGGCCGAGGAAAAGAGTTTATTGGGCATTATTGCTGTGGCCGATACTTTAAAAGAGAATAGTGTCAAAGCAATCAATTTGCTTGCAAAAATGGGTTATCAGATTGTTATGCTTACGGGTGATAACAAGCAAACTGCACATGCAATTGCCAAACAAATTGGTATAAACCAGGTAATTGCCGAGGTGTTACCGCAAGATAAGACCAATATTATCAAACAACTCCAAAGGGGTGTAGAAATTAATAAGCTAGATATTCAAAAAATATTAAATGATCAAGAATTTAAACATAAAAATACTGTGGCAATGGTTGGAGATGGGATTAATGATGCCCCAGCTCTTACTCAAGCAGATGTAGGGATTGCTATTGGTTCTGGTACAGACATTGCTATTGAGGCAGGGGATATTACTTTAGCCAGAGGTGATTTAAGTGTTTTAGTGGGAGCAATAAGATTGTCTCAAGCTACTTTTAAAATAATTAGACAAAATCTTTTTTGGGCGTTTGTTTATAATGCCGTGGCTATTCCGGTAGCTGCTTTTGGAATTTTAGCTACAATGATAGGACCAGTGATTGCTGCTGGAGCCATGGCGCTTAGTTCTCTATCGGTTGTTATCAATTCTCTTCGGCTTAAAAAAGTGAAGATAGATTAGGCCTAAAGAAAAAAGATACTAAATTTGGTATAATGATATTATCTATTATTTTTACTATTTATTAATTTCAAATAAGGGGGGGGTATGACTAATAATATGAACGAAACAAAACAAAATCCAAAAAATAAAATTTGGGTAATAATATTAATTATAACTTTTTCTTTAATAGTTTTATATATTTTAGGAGTATGGTTATTTCAGGGTGTTAGCGGTTCATTGGATTCTTTTGGATTAGAACCTTCTGGTTCTGTTCCGGGTTCTTATAATTATTCTGAGACAAAACCTACAAGCTACAATGAAAGCAAAACATTATTAGGTGAATCAGCTTCTTTGGAAAGTTCTACTGGTGAAGAATCATCTGAAAGAATGGTTATTAAAGATGCATCATTATCTATGGTAGTGTCAAACATTGAAGATACAGGTAAAAAGATAAATACTTATGCAGAGAATAATGATGGATATATTGTAAGTTCTCAGATTAATAATCCTCTCGATCAACCCCGTTCGTATATTACTGTTAGAGTGCCAGCCGAAAAATTAGACCAAGCAATTGATTATTATAAAACTTTAGCAGATAAAGTTGTTTCAGAAAATATAACTTCAGAAGACATTACGGAAAAGTATGTTGATTTAGAATCTAAATTAAAAAATTACCAAGCAACAGAAGAGCAACTAAAAGAAATTATGAAAAAAGCTCAAAGTGTAGATGAAATATTAAAAGTTCAAAATCAATTAACTTCAGTAAGACAAAATATAGAGCTTATTAAGGGTCAAATGCAGTATTTAGAGAAAAATGTTGATATGGCGAAAATTTCTGTTACTTTAGCTCAAGATGAAGCATCTTTACCAGTTATCTCTGACAAATGGCAACCTCTATCACAAATTAAATTAGCATTTAGGTCTGTTTTATCGTTTTTAAGATGGATAAGTTACGCAATTATCTGGATAGTTGTCTTTGGAATTATTTGGATACCAATTTGGCTTATTATTAAATATAAAAATAGAACTAAAAAAAATTAAATTAATTTTAAGATTGAATATTTAGAAAAGCAACCAAATTATTAGCAAGGTCGGAAATTATATTTGTATTGTAATTTAATAGAACTACAATTGCGAATAATATTCCAACAATGCAAATTGAGACAATAAATTTTTTGAAATCAGATTGAAAATTTTTCTTATCATCTGCATTGATCGTAATAATGTTTTTTTCTTGAGTTTCTTTGGGTGTTGCAAGTTTTTCTTCAACTGGTTTTTCAATAACTGTAGTTTCTTTTTCTTTTAAGGTTGGATTTTGAATATTTTGTAGTATTTTGTTTTTAAACTTTTTCTTCTTTTTTTTCTTGCTCATAAGATACCTTTCTGAAATTATTATTGCATATAAAATTATTCTTTACAAGTAAATATATATTTGTTAAAATTATGTTGCTTTATAAAGGTTTGTGCAAATAGCAAAGTTTTTTCAATTAAAATAATGTGCGGTTGTAGTTCAGTGGCCCGCCCGCAACGCCTTGCGAAGCATGGCGGGCGAGTTACTCATTTTGTTATGAATATTTGATAGATTAATTATAAATCGTGAATAAAATTACGCGGGTGTAGTTCAGTGGTAGAACGTCTCCTTGCCAAGGAGAAGGTCGGCGGTTCAAGTCCGCTCACCCGCTCCACACTTCGCCACATAGAACGTGGCTTCGCGTGGCGCAACCATATATATTAATTTTGAGAAGTGTGTCCCGCGTAACTTTATGTGAAGTGGGACATCATTACCGCTTGGCCTGGTAGCCAAGTAGTAAGACAGGGATCTGTCTGGCATATCTTGGCGCGATGGCGAAGTGGTAACGCTGGGGTCTGCAAAACCTCGATGCGAGGGTTCGATTCCCTCTCGCGCCTCCAGATAATTTTTACTGGGTTTAAATTAAGGAAAAACATGCAAACAACTATAAATATTATTCAAATAGTGTTATCAATTTTACTTGTTATTGTAATTTTATTACAACATCGTGGCACTGGCCTTGGTGGAGCTTTTGGTGGTGAAAGCAATGTTTATCGTTCTAAAAGAGGAATGGAAAAAGTTTTATATAATTTGACAATAGTATTTGCTGTGCTTTTTGTTGTGTCAACAGTTGTTAATACTTTTATCTAAAAATATTAATTAATGTAAGGTAACTCTTGGAAAAATTAAAAGTTGCTCTCGTTGGTGTTTACAAATATATTCAAAAATATTTTCATATATTAATCAAATATTGCAAAAATATTTATTCGAAAATTTGTAAAGTTTTTAATGTAATATTATGTATTTTGCCTAAAAAAGAAAAACTGTTTTTATTGATACTTTTATTTGTAATTTTTTTCGGAAGTATTTATTTAATTTATAATAAATATATCCATTCTACTGAAATTGTACCCGATTATGGTGGAGAATACAAAGAAGGTATAATAGCTGATTCTATTTCTGATGCTACATCGGTTACTAACAAACTAACTAAAATCGGTTTAGTTAGTTTAGATAAGGATGGACAAATTCGGCCGGAACTAGCTTCTAGTTGGAATATTTCAGATGATAAGAAAGAATATACCTTTGAAATTATTGATGGTGTTAATGCACAAGAACTAGTAGATACAATAAAAAAAGAAAAGCCCAGCTGGTCTGATATTGATATATCTAGCCCCGAAGAGCATGTTGTTAAATTTAATTTAAAGCAACCATTTGCTCCACTTTTAGCAAATTTATGCGAACCAATTTTCCCTTATGGCCCTTATAAAATTTCAAAGCAAAACAAAACTGACATTCAATTTATACCAAATGAAAAATTCATTCACGCTAAACCTTATATTGAAAAAATTAGTATTTATATTTATCCAGATTATAATAATTTGTTGAAAGCTTTAAAGTCAAAACAACTAGACGGTGGTAGTTATATATTAGAAGCAGAAGATTTGCCAAAAAATTTTACCTATTATGAAATTAAATTACCAAGATATTTAATGCTTTTTTTCAATTTAAATAATCAAATGTGGCAAAATAAAGAATTAAGAAATAAATTAGCAAACTCTGAAAATATCGGACAAGAGCTTAATGCTACTTTGGTGACAAGCACTAAAGAAGCCAACACAATAAAAGCCCAGGAAATTAAAGAGAGTTGGCAATCTTTGGGTGTAAATATTGATACTCGTTTTTATGATGCGAAGAAACTGCAATCGGAAATTATTCCCCAGAGACAATACGATTTGCTTTTGTATGGTCTTGATTATGGTTATGATCCAGATTTATATCCTTTTTGGCATTCGTCTCAAATTTCCGATAAAGGTTTAAATTTATCTAATTTTTCAGATGTTGATGCAGATAAGCTTTTGGAGCAAGGCAGAATGACTTTAGATCAGGAAGAAAGGGATAAAAAAATATCAGAATTTAATAACCTTTTTAATAATCAAAAACCTGCTATAGAAATAAAGCAAGAAGTTTTTGCTTATGGAATTTCAAATAATATTAAAGGTGTTACAACTGATTTTAAGGCCGTAATTCCAGCAGATAGATTCAGCGGTATCCAAAATTGGTATATAAAAGAAAAAAGAGTTAAGAAGTAAATAATTAGAGCTTTGTAACTCGAGATTCGTAACTAGACAATAGAAATCGAATATCAAATTACGAACTACGAAGCTCGAGTTAATGACACTGTGAATATCGAAGCTCGAATTACGAGACTCGAATTACAAATATCTAATATCTAATTACTCCCCATCTTGATTTATTGGTATGATATGGTATGATAAAATTAGTTTAAAATTTATTTTTTGTAAATAGTTTTTATTTTTACTTGAAATTATAAATAATTTAGGAAAATATGGATCGAGTACGATTAACTATTACTCTGAAAAAGGATGTAATTAAATCAGTTGATAAATCAATTGATGGAGTTAGAATTAGAAACAGGTCTCATGCAATTGAATATTTACTTACAAAAGCAATTGGCCCTCAAGTTGCCAAAGTTTTTATTTTAGCTGGCGGTTATGGAATTAAAATGCGACCTTTCACTTATGAAATGCCAAAACCAATGATACCGGTTCATGGAAGACCTATTTTAGAACATATTATTGAAAATCTGCGCGAACAGGGATTTAGAGATTTAATTGTACTGGTTGGTTACAAGGGCAATAAGATAAAAGAATATTTTGGTGATGGTTCAAAGTTTGGTGTTCATATTAATTATGTAGAAGAAAAAAAACCATCTGGCACTGCTGGTCCACTAAGAATAAATAAAAATCTTTTGGGAAAAAATCCGTTCGTTATGTATTACGGAGATGTTTTAGCAAAGATCGATTTGCATGAATTAATTGATTATCATTTAGAAAATAAAGGTCTAGCTACACTTAGTTTATCTTCTGTTGAAGATCCTTCGGCTTTTGGCTCGGTCAAATTAAGAGGTGCTAGAGTGATTGGTATTGATGAAAAACCAAAAAAAGCAGATTATAATTCTAGATTGGTTAATGCAGGTATTCATATAATCGATCCTAAATTAATTGATTATGTTCCTAGAAACGGTTTTATTATGCTGGAAAAAGATGTTTTTCCTAAACTTGCTAAAGAAGGTAAAATTTTTGGTTACCCATTTGAAGGTCAATGGTTTGATGTTTCAACTCCAAAAATCTACGAGCGAGCTGTAAAAGAGTGGAAAAAATAATGTCTCATAAATACATTAATTTTCACAATCAATTCAAATATTTTTTATTGTTATTTGTTAACTGTTAATTGTTAATTAATATAATTATCCACAAGAAAAACCTTGACAAAATATTGTATGATAATGTATGATAGTGTATGAAACATATTTGAATTAAGGTTTTTGATGAAAATAAATATCAAAAATAAAAATCAAAATTGTATTATAAAAACTACTAAAACTGGTTGTTATTTTAAAAGAAATTAACTACTAGCAATTAGTAGTTTTTTTGATGCTAAAAAAAACTGCTGAAAATTTTATCGCAATTTGAAAATTAAAAATTCAAAACCAGGGAAGAGTTGAAATTTTTAAGTTGCAATAATTTCAAAATTTTTTGGAAAGCGAGGATAAAGAAATGAATCAAGTGGTTGAAAAAGCTCACCTGTTTATCGTGAGAGAATTTCCCAACATAGTTCGGGATGTTAGTATTGAGATCGTGAAAAAAGGTCATTACACTTCAAATGTTTTAGTAATGAGGATTTGCAATGGTGAAGACAAAGTAATGAAAATTATTGCAAATTCACATGAAGTGTCTCAAGTCCTTGATGAAATTCTGGATTATCATGCTTACTTGCGTAATGCAGGAGTAAGCGTCCCGAATTCGATTGGCTTTTATAAGTTTGAACCTGGTGGAGATTTAGTTGAAGTTGCACAATTTTGCGGTGAGTCGTTGGATGACATTCTATCGAAGGCTGATGATGATTCCTGCCGGCAGATTGTATACATGATTTGTCGTGATGTGATGAACCCACTTTTTCAAACTTCCTCAGGATTAATTTTAGACATTGGATTAGATCCAATACCTCGGAATATGACTTTGTTTTTTAACGGAAGCAACTTCATAGTAGTATATATCGATTTCATTCCGCCGAAAATTAATGGAATTTTAGAGATTCCAGAACCTGAAGATTCTCAAACTAGAGAGATGGGTTTTTTACGGCATTACGATAAACGGGGATTGACGCTGAACTTGCTGATGCAACTTTCCAGACTTCGTCCTGACAAAAGAGATCTTTTTAAGGAAGTTATTTTTCAGGAAATGAAACATTCTGGCGAATATGAAGTTATCAGATTTCTTGAAGAGACTCCCTCGATCAATTTCAAATTTGACGATAAAGGGCGAATTCAGCATCAGATTGAAAAACTTACTGGTTTCGGTCTTGATTACTACATCCTGAGAGATGTAGCTTGTGAGATTTGTGCTAAAACAGGATCAGACTGTTCAAAACTTGAAAAAGTTTTTATGCATACACATTTTTCAAGTTGTCCACCTTCACATGACAATATTAAAAAGGCCAAGTTTGAGATTATCTCTATGCTTGAAACTACAACACTAAACAACCAAAGACAAATGTCTCTGGTTATGTAACATGAACATTCATGGAGCCGTATAAATAGTACTCGGCTCCTTTTTCATTTGTTTTAAATTTTATAGTCCCTTAGTATTTCTTAACAATTTTTGTAAATTATAATATTCTTTATCTGGTTGAGAATATTGTCCTAAAATTGGTTCCATATAGTCATAGAATTTATTTTTTACTTGTAAATTATTAAAATCAAAATATTCTGAGGTTAATTTTCTATAATTTCCTTTTCCAACAACTTTTTTTAATTCTATTGAATCTACAATAATTTTTATACTTTTCCAATTAGGTCTTTTTATACATGGCATATAACCAAATTTATTGTTTTTAATAAGTTCAATTGCTTTTTCTCCTAATTCAATTGCAAATTGTTGATCTATTGGAGATGGATTTCCTGCTTCTACATGATGTCCTGGCATTAATGCTTTAACAGGAAGATTATATTTTTTTTCAATTTCTTGTTTTAGACCGATTGCAACAAATTCATGTCGTTGAATTCCAAAGTTATCCTTTTGTGTATCTTTAAATTGACCAATATTTTTATCAAAATGTGTTTCATTTGTTAAGACAACTACTGCAAAATGATGATTTTCTTCATATTTTTTTTTGATTATCTTTAAAACTTTTTCTAAATTGAATTTTTTTTCAGGAGGCAAAATTACATCTGCACCGCCATATGAACTTGCAGCAGCAACCCAACCTGCATGACCGCCGAGCGTTTCAATGACAAAAATTCTTTTTAAGCCATAAGCGGCGTCTCGTTTAACACGAGAAACAAATTCTGATATTGCTTCTGCTGCTGATGGGAATCCTGGCGTCCAATAGGTTGCTGATAAATCATTATCAATTGTTTTTGGACAGCCAATAATTTTAATTTTTTCTTTTTCCCATAAATTTCTAGCTGCTCCATTGGTGTCATCTCCTCCAATAGCAACAATATAATCAATATCTAATCTTTTTAGGT
>Ga0334885_1001749_pt1 | contig 25025 bp, 24 predicted proteins | sample GraSluR1_MG_8_FD_207233 | JGI IMG/M metagenome (GOLD analysis project Ga0334885, IMG submission 207233) | Sludge microbial communities from methane-producing bioreactor in Wageningen University, Netherlands - Granular Sludge_31_05-R1 | ecosystem: Engineered > Bioreactor > Anaerobic >...
CCGGCTTCGATGCCGCATTCTGGACGACCATCGCCATCACCTTGGCTGCAGCGGTCGTCTCGCTGCTGCTGCCTGCACGCGAACAGGAGAAGGTCCAGGTCGCGTAGCCGTCCAGGTCGCGTAGCCGCCCGTCCGGTGGGATAGCCCGGTGGGATAGCCCGGTGGGACAGGCCGGCACCGCAGAGTTTCGCGTCCGCGCGACAGCAGGGCAAGGGCAACGGGCGTAGCGTCAGACCATGGTTGATCCTGCCGCCTGGAGTGCGGAGTTGGAGAGCTTGGAGCCGGCGGCTTGGCCGGCCTATCTGGGCGAGCACTCGGGCCTGCCCGGTCCGCGAGCGAACCTCCCGCTGGCCACCGCGGCGGCAACCGCGGCCAGTGAGCAGGTGATCGACGAGCTGCTGCGCGACGGCGGCGAGTACCAGACGATGTGCGCGGCTGCGGCCTTGGGCCGGCGGGCCGCCGAGCCGCAGTCCGAGGCCAGGGCGCGCACTTTGGCTTCGGACGAGCGCTGGCGGGTGCGCGAGGGTGTGGCGATCGGGTTGCAGTTGCTGGGTGATATCAACCCGGAGGCGGTGCCGCCGATCGTGCTGCGCTGGGCCGACGATCCGGACCCATTGGTGCAGCGGGCTGCCGCGGCCGCGATCTGTGAGCCGCGGCTACTGCGCAGCCCCGAGGCCGCAGCGGTCGCGATCGAGGTCTGTCGGCGGGCAACGCGGCACCTGGTCGCGATGGCCAGCCAGCGCCGCAAGCAGCCCGACGCGCGGACGCTGCGACAGGCGCTCGGCTACTGCTGGAGCGTGGCGATCGCCGCCGATCCAGCGCCGGGTCTGATCGCCTTCAACTCGCTCGACACCTCCGATCCCGATCTTGCCTGGATCGTGAACCAGAACCGGCGCAAGAAGCGGCTGTCAAGCCTGCTGTAGCCCGGACGACAGCGGCCGACCACCCGCGGAGGGAGTTGTCGTCCGCTGTCAGACGTGGGGTTGCCCCGAGGACGCGCTGGTGCCGCCGTCGACGGCCAGGATGCTGCCGGTGATGTAGCCGGCGTCCGGACTGGCAAGGAACAACACCGCGCCGACGACATCCTCGGGACGTCCCGGCCGGCCCAGGGCAATGCGGTTGGTGAAAGCCGAGAGATCGCGGCCGCCCTCCCAGACTCCGGCGGTCATGTCGGTCATGGTGAAGGCGGGTGCTACGGCATTGAATCGCACACCGCGCAAACCGTAGTCGAGTGCGAGGGACCGGATCAGGCCGTTGATGGCGTGCTTGGTGGAGTTGTATGCGGCCTGACCCCAGTCGCCGAAATCGCCGGAGACCGAGGAGACGGCGACCAGGTTCCCACCGGAGGCCACCAGATGGGGCGCTGCGGCGGTGACAAGGTGGTAGAGACCGTCGACATTAACCGCGAACAACTCGCGCCAGCGCTGTTCGCTCACCTCGGTGAGGTCGCCCGACTGGTAGATGCCTGCGTCGCTGACCACGACGTCGAGACCACCGAACGCCTCGACCGTGTCAGCCACCAGCTTGGCGACGCTGGCTCGATCGGCTACATCGGCGGTCAGTGCGAGCGCCCGGTCGGGGCCGAACCCGGCGATCGTCTGCGCCAGTGGCTCGGCTCGCCGGCCGGCGACCACCACCCGGGCGCCGTTGTCGAGGAAACCGCGGGCGATCGCACGGCCCATGCCCGAACCCGCTCCCGTGATCAGCACCGTCTTGCCGGACAGTTCGTATCGATTTGCGGTCATGCGTGTCGCGCCCCGCCCTCCACATGGATGGTCATGCGATGACTCTTCTTCCAGTTCCTGGTTGTGATCGTCCTTGCCGGGTACCGTACGTCGCGGCATGCCGCGTTTCAATCAGCTGGCTCCCCGCGCGGTGTCGGCTACTACGGCGATCCCGGGCTCATGATTCCGGTCATTTCCGCATTCATGGTGTGGCCTTGCCGGCGCGCTCGGACCAGGCCTGCGCGGTCTCGGCGAGCAGCGGGTGCCACGGGCTCGGGGTGATCTCGAACACGTCGGTGGTCTCCGATCCATCGGCGATGAACGGCGCTTCGAACTGGTACAGGACTCCGGTCACTTCGCGTAGCAACGGGACGGTGATGGCCCCGGTCCGAAGCAGCCAGCCGGGCACCTGCCGCACCTGGGGTTCAAGGGCACCAACCTGCTCGGCCAGGCCTCGCAGTACCTCGCGCACCGTCGCGGGTGGGTTCGACGGCGTGATCCACGCCGAGCCCCAGGCTCGCTCGTCCTGCCCCAGCACCGCGAGCGTCGCCGCGACATCGTCGATCGCCGTCCAGGTGTGGGGCTGGTCGGGATCGGCGAACACGGTCGCGGTCCTACCCCTCAGCGTTGCGTCGGCATAGTGGGCCAGCAGGCCGCTACTGATCGGCAGCGTCGGGCCGATGTAGTCGGACGAACGCACCTCGGTGACGCGCACCCGCCCCAACTCGTGCGCGGCCAGCGCCTGCTGCCACATGCGTGCCCGCAACGCGCCCTTGTGATCGCTGGGCTGCAGCGGCGTCCGTCGCGTCATCGGGGCATCAACCGGACCGTATCCGTAGAGGTTGCTCGCTGTCGCCAACACCGCACCGCTGCGTTCAGCCGCGCTCAAGATCGCTGCCGCCAGCGGTGGCCACAGCTTCTCCCACTGGGTATACGAACCGGGGTTTGCGCAGTTGTAGAGCACCGACGCGCCCGCCACACGGGCGGTGAGCGCCGAGGAGTCGGACGCGTCCACCGCGATCGGCTCCACCCCTGGTATCCCCGGGTTACGGCCCGCACGGGTGAGCAGGCGCACTCGGTGCCCGTCGCGGACGAGCCGGTCGGCCAGGGCGACACCCACCGGCCCCGCGCCCACGATCACATGCAGATCCGACGATGCAGTCATACTCGATTGTCTCTCGAAGACCACCGATCGCAGACCCCGAAGCCAGCAAAGTTCACCGGCCGTCGCGCGGACTCAGAACTCTTCGTGGCTGGCCGGGTCCTGGCCGCTCGTGCGCCCATCCGGGCGGCCGAGTGCGGTCAGTGCGGCAACCTCGTCCGGGCTGAGCTGCAGCTGAACTGCTTCGAGGTTCTCGATCTGGCGCGCCTCGGATGCAGCCTTGGGCAGCGGGATCGCACCGCGCGCCATCGCCCAGGCGAGGACGACCTGGCCGGGCGTGGCGTCGTGGGCCTGGGCGATGCCGGTGATCACCGGGTGCCGGAGCAGGTCGTTGCCGCGGCCGAGAGGACTCCACGCCTGGGTGAGAATGCCGTGCTCGGCGTTGTAGGCGAGCGCATCGGTCTGCGGGAAGAAGGGATGCAGTTCGATCTGGTTCACCGACGGCAGCACACCGGTCTCGGCCTGCAGGCGCTCGAGGTGCTCGGGCAGGAAGTTGCACACGCCGACGGCCTTGACCAGACCACTCTCACGCGCGTCGAGGAGGGCGCGCCAAGCCTCGACGTACTTACCGACCCTCGGGTTCGGCCAGTGGATGAGGTAGAGGTCGAGGTAGTCCAGGCCGGTGCGATACACGCTCTCCTCGATGGTGACCCGAGCCTCGTCGTAGGCATGATGCCGACCGGGGAGCTTGGAGGTGACGATGAGCTCGGCCCGATCGCGGCCGGAGATGCGCACGCCCCGCCCGACAGCACCCTCATTCTCGTAGTTGAACGCCGAATCGAGCAGTGTGTAGCCGTGGTCGATCGCCCGTGCGATCGTTTCGGCGCCGGCGGCGCCATTGAGTCGATAGGTGCCGAAGCCGATGACGGGCAAGGTCAGCCCGTCGTAGGCAGTCACCGTGGGAATCGCGGTCATGGTCGTCCTTCCTGGTGTTTCGGCCGGCTCGGCGCTCGGTCCCGTTGGCTTCGCATCGGCCGGGTCGTTATATACTGTACACTGTGTCCACGAATAGCCCGAGGGAAGGCAGCCACCGCGGCAGACCGCGCGACGCACGACTCAGGCAGCGCATCCTCGCCGCAGCCGCCGAACTGGTCACCAGCGACGGCATCGACGTTGGTTTCGACCGGATCGCTCGCGCGGCCGGAGCGAGCCGCACGACGCTCTATCGCTGGTGGTCCAACCCCCATGAGCTGCTGCTCGACGCCCTGCTGGAGGCCGTGCAATTCTCGATTGAGACTGAAGGGCCTGGCTCGGCCATCGAGAAACTCCGCGCACAGGTTGCCATGGCTGGCCAGGTATTGTCCGACCCGGTCACCGGCGGGCCGCTGCGGGCACTGGCGGCCGGAGCGCTCGCCGACGAGGACACGCGGCGCCGCTTTCAGGAGCACTGGCTGACCCCGCGCCGAGATGCGGCACGCCTGCTCGTCATCCAGGGCATCGCGGAGGGAAGCATCCTCGAGCGGGATCCCGACTTCGTGGTCGACGTGCTGTTCGCGCCGATCTACCACCGTGTGTACTTCACCGGTGGGCCGGTCGACGAAGGGCTCTTCGACGAACTGATCCGGCTTATCGCAGCTCCGAGCCAGTAGCCCATTGGTCCTCGCGCCGCAGCGGGACTCTCTCATTGGTCCTCGCTTCGCAGCGGGACTCTCATTGGTCCTCGCGCCGCAGCGGGATTCTCTCAGCGTTCCTCGCGCTGGAACGCGCTCCATACCGCGGCGATGTCTTCCCGGCCCAGTCCGGCTTCAACCGCGTCCGAGTAGAGCTCGTCGAGTGCGTCGAGCAGGGTGTGAGAGATCCGCGGCGTCTCCTCGCGTGCGAGCCGGACGTCCTTGAGGATCCCCTCCACCTCGAACTGCGGGTCGAATCGGCGGGCAAGCACCTCTCGACCCTTGAGCTGCGCGTAGGGACTGTCGGGGCCGGTGCCATCCAGCGCGCGCAGGAGCAGGCCGGGCTCGACGCCCAGCCGTTCGGCGATCGTCAGCGACTGGCAGATCCCCGCGGTGATCGTCGCGATCCACGCGTTCGCGGCCAGCTTGAGCGCCGAGGCTGCGGGCGCGGCGTCGCCGACGCGGACGATTCTCGAGGAGACGGCGTCCAGGACGGGCTGCAGAGATTCGATGTCGGGGGCCGCTCCCGCGACGAGCGCGGTCAGCGTGCCGGCCCGCGCAGGGCCCTTGGTGCCGAGCATCGGAGCGTCGACGAAGCCCACCCCGGCCTGCTCGGCCATTGTCGCGAACTCGCGTGCGGCGAGGGTCCCGACCGTGGAGGACTGCATCCAGATCAGCCCATCACCGTGGGCGGGAAGCGCCTGCGTCATGACCGACCGAACGGCATCCGCGTCGAACAGCATCGTGACCACCGCATCGACGGCCGCAACGGCGTCGGCTGCAGAGTCCGCGACATGGAAGCCGCGACCCCGGAAGGGATCGGCCCGCGAGGCGGTGCGATTCCAGACCCATACCTCGAGGCCGGCCGCGTGCAGGCGCTCGGCCATGGCACCGCCCATCGTCCCGAGTCCCAGTACGGCGACCTTGTCGATCATGCCGTCCATCTCCTCTTCGTCGCCCCAAAGGTATTAGTGTACTCGTTGTCCAGGAATCGATGCGGCCCGCCCGGAGACGCCGATTCTGCCGGTGCACCACCTGACGCACGCGGTTCCAGCGATCTTGGGTAGGGGTGTCTGCAGGGGGTGCGGACAACCCGACCCACGAGCAGCGGCGCAGAGGGACGAACTCCTAAGTTCGGTGCGAATCGTAGTTTCGGATTCGGCGATATTCTGCGTGCATGTCCGTTTCCGAGTTGCTGGCGAGTACCCAGAACTACTTGAAGGCCGTCTGGGGTTTGACAGAGTGGACATCGGTACCCGTTACGCCATCACTGATCGCGGAACGAACGGGTCTGAAGCTGTCGACGGTCTCCGATGCGGTGCGTAGGCTCACCAATCAGGGGCTGCTGGAACATGCGCCCTACGGTTCTGTGGAGTTGACGGAGACGGGCCGCGCGTTTGCGTTGGCGATGGTGCGGCGCCACCGCCTGATCGAGACGTTTCTCGTCAGTGTTCTGGGATACTCCTGGGACCAGGTGCACGATGAGGCCGAGACCCTCGAGCATGCCGTTTCCGATTTCATGATCGACCGGATCGATGCGTTCTTGGGGTACCCCACCCGCGATCCGCATGGAGACCCGATCCCGTCGGCCGATGGGACTGTGCATATCCCCGACGCGAAGCAACTGACCGCTGTGGGAGCAGGCCATCAGGTGATTGTGGAGCGGATCTCGGATGCGGATTCGACGCTGCTGCAGTTTTTCGAGGAGCATGGCTTCGCGGTGGGGACGACGCTGGCGATCGGTGACGGCCCTGCATTCTCGGATGCCCTGGACGTGCGTGTCGCGGGGACCGATGCGCCGATCACGCTGGGGCGGTCAGCGACCGATGCGCTTTACGTGTCGGTCACAGATCGATGATGCGGTGACTCGTCGACCGGTTCGTTGCGCAGTGCGACGCAGTGTTCACTAGAGCGTCACGCGCTCCACGTTCCAATGTTCGACTCACCAAACTTTCTACTTGCGGTCCATCGACTCTCACCGAGACGCACTGGCGAACTTAGGACAGGTGGCCGATTGGAAGTTTGGTGCATCGAACTTTATGATGGTGACTGACCAAACACCCTAGGACGCCGCCTAGGCAGGCGACGCTATCGAGAAGCGGTTCGATATGTCAGTCGCGCAACAGACCAGTTCAACGAGCATCCAGCACCGCGGGATCGTGCGGGAGGCCAACGGCCCTTCCTTGGAAGAGATCAACGGCACCGTCAAGGTCGCACCCAAGGACGCCGGCTTCTTCAAGAGCCTGCTGTCGTTCTCCGGTCCCGGCGCCCTGGTTGCTGTGGGCTACATGGATCCCGGAAACTGGGTAACCTCCATCGGTGGCGGACAGCAGTTCGGCTATCTGCTACTCAACGTCATTCTGCTGTCCAGTCTGATCGCCATGCTTCTCCAGTACATGGCCGCCAAGCTGGGCATCGTCACCGGCATGGATCTGGCTCAGGCCACCCGGGCCCACACCGGACGACGGCTGGGTTTCGTCCTGTGGATCGCTACCGAGTTGGCCATCATGGCCACCGATGTCGCCGAAGTCATCGGCGCTGCGATCGCCTTGCACCTGCTGTTCGGCATGCCGCTGGTGGTGGGTGTCTGCCTGACGGTCTTCGATGTCTTGCTGCTACTGCTGCTCATGAGGATCGGCTTCCGCAAGATCGAGGCCATCGTCACGACGCTGATCATCACCATCGTCACCGTATTCGTCTATGAAGTGACTCTGGCTGGGCCGGACATGGCTCAGGTAGCGACGGGATTCCTACCCTCGCCCCAGATTCTCGGCCATGCCCAACTCATCATGGCCCTCGGCATCGTGGGCGCCACCGTGATGCCGCACAATCTCTACCTGCATTCCGCCATTGTGCAATCCCGCGCCTATGACCGCGTCTCGGATGAAGGACGCGCCCGCGCTGTGCGATTCGCTACCTGGGACTCCAATATCCAGCTCGGTGCAGCCTTCTTCGTCAACTGTCTGCTCCTGTTGCTCGGTGCTGCATTGTTCTTCGGGAAGCCGGGCGATCTGTCGACCTTCGGCTCCTTGTATGACGCGTTGCAGAATCCGATGCTGGCAGGCACCGTCGCCAGCCCGGTTCTGTCAACACTGTTCGCGGTGGCGCTGCTCGCCTCGGGCCAGAACTCGACGATCACGGGTACCCTGACCGGTCAGGTCGTCATGGAGGGGTTCATTCACCTGCGCATCCCGCTGTGGCTGCGGCGCGTGGTTACCCGGCTGATAGCCGTCATCCCGGTGATCGTCTGCACGATCGTGTTCAACGGCTCCGAAACGGCCTTGGAGCAAGTTCTCGTCTATTCCCAGGTGTTCTTGTGCATCGCTCTGCCCATCTCGATGGCACCGCTGGTGTGGTTCACGTCGTCGAAGAAGCTCATGGGAGAGCGCTTCGCCAACAAGCCATGGATCGCCATCCTCGGATGGGCCTCGACCGCCTTGCTGACGGTGCTGAATCTGCAGCTCATCTGGAGCCTGGTCCAAGACTTCATCTAGCGCCTGCCACGAAAGGGGACTCGAGCGCTCGTCGCTGCTCGTGGGTCGGGTTGTCTGCAGGGGGGTGCGGATACTCCTACCCGCGATCGCTGGAACCGCGGGCAGGCCCGCTAATCCGGTCGAGGAAGCGAGCTTCGTCTGCGCTTGGCTCGATCGCTTGTGCCCCCGATGGGATTCGAACCCATACTGGAGCGGGTTTAAGCCGCCTGCCTCTACCGTTGGGCTACGAGGGCTCGTTCAGCGGGGAAGTTGATGACCCTGGCCATCGCGCACCATCGACAAAACGACGCCATCAAGAATATCGGACTCGCTGGCCTGCAGATCGACGGGAACCCGCTTGGCCACCTCGGCCACCACCAAGGCCCCGCCACACAACACCTTGGCCCGCTCCGGGGCCACCGGCCCGAGCGCCAGCACCTCGTCCACGGTCATGGCGAGTAGCTTCTCCGAGAGCTCAGCCACCTCCGCAGCGGTCATGGACGAACGGTGCACCCGTGCGCGGTCGTACTGCTTCAAGCCGAGATGCAGCGCCATCATGGTGGTCACGGTGCCGGCCACTCCGATGAACGTTGCGATGTTCCCGAGTTCCACCGCGCACCCGTCCAGCATCCGGTTGACCTCGGCTCGCGCCCGGGTGATCTGATCGGCGGTGGGAGGGTCGGAATGCAGATACCGCTCCCGGACGCGCCGCGAACCGATATCCAGACTGACCGACTGCGAGATCTGGCCGGCTGCGGTGCCGTGCACCAGCTCGGTCGATCCGCCACCCGAATCCATCACCAGCACGGGATCTCCGTCCGTCCGGGCGCCCGAGATGGCCCCGTTGAACGACAGCTGCGCCTCCTCCTGCCCGCTGATCAGTTCCGGGTCGATGCCCAGCCGTTCTCGCACGCCGTCGAAGAAGACCTGCCGATTGGACGCGTCCCGGGCCGCCGATGTCGCCACGAAGCGAGCCCTGGTGGCTCCGAGCCGCTTGATCACCGGCAGGTATTCGTCGACGATCGCCCAGCCGCGCTCCATCGCCTCGTCCGCGAACTGCCCGGTGGCGTCCACGCCCTGACCCAGCCCCGCGAACCGCAACTGCCGGTCGAACTCGACCAGTCGTCCGGTCTCGTCGGTCGTCGCGACCAGCAGTCGCAAGGTGTTCGTGCCGCAATCCAGTGCGGCCACTGTCTCAGCCATCGTTCCTCGCTCCCTCATCGTCGGTCCGGCCCGAAGCCGGGCAGAAGTCGCCCATCAACGCCAGCGCCTCGTCCCCGATTGGATTCACCCCGGGTCCGGCAGCCAAGGCGTGCGCGACCAGCGCATGCAGGCACTTCACCCGGGTCGGCATGCCGCCGGCGCTGAACCCGGCGATCTCGGGCACCTCGTCGCCGATCTCCCGGGCCAGCACGGCCCGGTCGGCCAGGTACGCCTCATGTGCAGCCCGGTAGCGCTCCGCCAACTCGGCATCGCGGCTGAGCCGGGCCGTCATCTCGGTCATGATTCCCGAGGCCTCCAGCCTGGACGCGGCCAGCACCGCGTTCGGGCAGATCAGGTAGTAGGTCGTCGGAAACGGCGGTCCGCCAGGCAGCCTTGGATAGGTTGCCAGCACACCGGGGTGTCCGGCCGGGCACCGGTAGGCGACTCCGGCGACACCGCGCATCGGGCGGCCGAGCTGCGCTTGGGCGAACTCGGCGTCCGCATCGGTGAAGGTCTGGTAGGCGGCCACGAGAGCTAGGGCCCTTCGGTTCCGTCGGCGGTCACCACTGGCCCCGTCTCACCCTTGTCGACCGGCTCCGGATCGTCGGCGGTGGCGACACTGCCCCACATCCGATCCCACCAGGTCTTCGCGTACTCACCCTCGGGCAGCTGCGCCGCCCCGATCCGGCTGCCGCCGGCATACGGCTCGTTGTCGGGACCGACCACCTGAAAGCCGATCTCGCCGGGCAGCACCCAGCCGAGGCGCTCCCGGGCCTGGGTCTTGACGTACTCCGGATCTTGCCAGCGCTTGATCTCATCGGTCAGATCGGCGATCGACTGCTGATGCTCGGCGATCTGCTGTTTGGCCTCGGCAGTCTCACGCTGCTGATTGAAGTAGACCCGCAAGGTCGTTGCGTAGCTGATGAGCAGGACGATCAGCACCAGCACCAAGATGATGGCCCGCTGAGTGACCCGAAGTCCGTTGCGCAGCCGCAGCACGACACCGCTGACGGAATGGTCGTGCGCGGCGCTGCTCTCGGTTTCGGGTCCGGGCGCTGCTGCGGATGAATCCGAGGCTGCATGGGTCTTGGACGACGACCCGTTGCCCCGCTGCACCGGGCGTGAGGCTGTCCGTACGCTCGGGGTATCGGCGGTGCCAGCACGTCCACTCGGACGCGACGCCGCCCGACGATCAGCCCTGCCGGGTTCCACCCGCCACACCCCTTTCCTGCCGGACGTTCCATGCCGGACATCTCAAGCCGTACGTTTGCTGCCGGACGCGCCGTTTGCTGCCGGACGCACCGACCAGCGCAGCAGTTGCAGCCATGCGCCGGCCGAATCCCAAAGTTATTCCATCATCGGACACAAACGGAGCGGCCCCCACGCGAAACGCGGGGGCCGCCCCTGTGGATCAGCTGTCAGTCACTTAGCGCGACCGGTGTTCACCACTGCTCGGGATCGAAGCGCGGGAAGGCCGCTGCACCTGCGTACACGGCGGACTCGTCCAGCTCCTGCTCGATACGGATGAGCTGGTTGTACTTGGCAACGCGCTCGCCACGAGCCGGAGCACCCGACTTGATCTGGCCACAACCGAGGGCGACAGCCAGATCGGCGATCGTGGTGTCCTCGGTCTCGCCGGAACGGTGGCTCATCATGGAACGGAAACCGCTGCGATGGGCCAAGGTGACCGCATCGATGGTCTCGGTCAGCGAACCGATCTGGTTCACCTTGACCAGCAGGGCGTTGGCCGCACCGTCATCGATGCCGCGCTGCAGGCGCTCGACGTTGGTGACGAACAGGTCGTCGCCAACCAGCTGCACCTTGTCGCCCAGCCGCTCGGTGATGACAGCCCAGCCGTCCCAGTCCTCTTCGTTCAGCGGATCCTCGATCGAGACCAGCGGGTAATCGGCGACGAGCTGCTCGTAGTACTCGATCATCTCGGCCGAGTCCTTCTTCTCGCCCTCGAACAGGTACTTGTCGTCGTCGTAGAACTCGCTCGCGGCAACGTCGAGAGCCAGCGCCACGTCCTTGCCCGGCTTGTAGCCGGCAGCCTTGATGGCATCCTCGATCAGATCGAGAGCCTCACGGTTGGAGGCCAGGTTGGGGGCGAAGCCGCCCTCGTCGCCAAGGCCGGTGGCGAGCTTGCGCTCCTTGAGCACCGACTTCAGAGCGTGGTAGACCTCGGCGCCCATGCGCAGCGCCTCGGCGAAGCTCTCGGCACCGATGGGGGCGATCATGAACTCCTGAATGTCAACGTTGGAGTCGGCATGCGCGCCACCGTTGAGGATGTTCATCATGGGGACGGGCAGCAGGTTCACCGTCGGGCCGCCGATGTACTTGTACAGCGGGAGCTCGGCCGACTCGGCGGCGGCGCGGGCCACGGCAAGCGAAACACCCAGGATGGCGTTGGCGCCAAGCTTGGACTTGTTGGGGGTGCCGTCCAGAGCGATCATCACGTCGTCCAGGCCACGCTGATCGGTGGCATCCCAGCCAACGACCTCCTTGTAGATGATCTCGTTGACGTTATCAACGGCCTTCTGAACGCCCTTGCCGCCGTAATATCCCTCGTCACCATCGCGCAGTTCGGCTGCCTCGAAGGCGCCGGTGGACGCACCCGACGGGACTGCGGCGACGGCGAACGAGCCGTCGTCCAGCAAGGCCTCTACCTCAACGGTGGGGTTGCCACGCGAATCAAGAATCTCGCGGGCCTCGATGTATTCGATAAGTGCCACGGGTGTCTACCCTTTCGTTCACAGATTGGATTCTTTGGTCCAGTTCTTAGCGTATCGGCTGCATCACGAATCTGACCCGCGCGCGTGCAACTCGCTGTCACGCACCTGGTATTCGAGGACGCGTAGTGCGTCGCGGGTGGCTTGGTCGGCGTCCACGCCGCTGGCCTGGGCGCGTTGGACCAGCGCCAGGATCTGGCGTCCCACCTCGTCGGCGGTGATCGGTTCGTCGGCCATGGCGACGTCGACATGCACTGCTCGGCTGCGGGAGACCACCTTCCCCGCCTTGGCCAGCGTGTTCAGCGGCTCGGGGATGCCTTCCAGCGCACTGGCCCGCTGCTTCTCGGCCTGCTTGGCCTGCTCCCACACGCCGTCGATGTCGTCCGGATCGGCGGCGCCGTCGAAAACCCACGGGTGCCGGGCGACGAGCTTGTCGCAGATGCCGCGGGCCACGTCCTCGATGTCGAAACGCTGCTCGGTGCGGGCGATCTCGGCGTGAAAGTAGACCTGCATGAGCAGGTCGCCGAGTTCTTCGCACAGGTCGGCGTCCGAGACCGGATCGGCCTCGATCGCCTCGGTGACCTCGGCGGCCTCCTCGATCAGGTGTTTGACCAGGCTGCGGTGGCTCTGCTGGGCGTCCCACGGGCATTCGGCCCGCAATCGCTGCATCACCTCGGACAGCCGCAGCAGCTCACTCAAGAGTTCGCGATCTCCGACAACGATCCCGACCCCGATACGTCGAGGTTGGTTGCGTCCCAGCTGCCGTAGCGCGGGTTGAGCTCAACGGTGTAACCCCCGAAGTACGGCTCGGTGTTCGCCCCCAGGCCCAACGCAATCAGGTCGTGCCGGGCGACACCGCGGGCCGCCTCGGCGCACCGATCGTCGGTCAGCAGGATGTTCAGCCCCGCCTGCTCGACATAGTCACGCAACTGAGTGCCGGTGGGCGGGTCGTCCATCTGGGCGGCCTTCTGGCGACTCATCTCGTCGAGCACCGCCCACGTCACCATCTGCGAACGCAGCTCGTTGGGGCTTTGAGCCAGCTGGGTGTCCTGCAGCACCGCTGAGCAACCCTCGGAGAACGCCGTAACCCGCGAATCGGGGATGGCGACACCGTTGACCAGGGCTGCAGTGCCGGACGCGGGTGAACACCCAGACAGCGCTGCCGCTCCGAAGACCCCCAGCGCTGCTCCCACCAGGAGCTTCTTTGAAGAATTCACGGAACTGAGTCTACTGACCTACGACGGCTTTGCTCGCACCGAAGATCGACACGACCCCTGCCGCCCATTTCAGCAGTTCCGCGCCCTCCACCGCGACGCTGGGTACCCCGCGGGTACGCGGACGAGGCACCAACGCCACATTGGTCTGCGCCTTGATGAGCGTGCCCGGATGCACCCGCTGCAGCCGCAGCTGACGCGATTCGGGAAGATCGGCGACCGGGGCGAAGCGGATGTAGTTGCCCTGCGTCATCACCTCGGTGAGCCCGGCCTCCCGGCAGGCCAACCGGAACCGGGCCACGTCGAGCAGCGCCTCGGTGGGTTCGGGCAGCGGACCGTAGCGGTCGAGCAGTTCGGCGCGCACCTGGGCGATATCGTCCTCACTACGCACTTCGGCGAGTCTGCGGTACATCTCCAGCCGCAGCCGCTCCGATTCGACGTAGTCGGTGGGCAGGTGGGCGTCCACCGGGAGTTCGATGCGCATTTCGGCTTCCTCGTCGCCGGTCTGCTCGCCGCGGTATTCGGCGATCGCCTCACCGACCATCCGGATGTACAGGTCGAAGCCGACGTCGGCGATGTGGCCGGACTGTTCATCGCCCAGCAGATTGCCCGCGCCGCGGATCTCCAGGTCTTTCATCGCGATCGCCATGCCCGCCCCGAGATCGGCGTTGGCGGCGAGCGCCGACAGCCGGTCGTGGGCGGTCTCGGTGAGCGGCTTGTCGGGCGGGTACAGGAAGTAGGCGTAGCCGCGCTCGCGGCTTCGTCCGACCCGGCCGCGCAGCTGATGCAGCTGCGACAAGCCCATCCGGTCGGCCCGGTCGATGATCAAGGTGTTCGCGGTCGACACGTCGATGCCTGCCTCGACGATGGTCGTGCAGACCAGCACGTCGATACGCCGCTCCCAGAAGTCGACCATCACCTTCTCGAGTGCGCGCTCCCCCATCTTGCCGTGCGCGGTGACGATGGTCGCCTCCGGCACCGCCTGCCGCAGTTCGGCGGCCACCTTGTCGATGTCCTGGACGCGGTTGTGGACGTAGAAGACCTGCCCCTCACGAGCCAGTTCGCGGCGGATTGCGGCGGCCACCTGGCCCTGATCGTAGGGCCCGGCGAAGGTCAGCACCGGATGGCGTTCTTCGGGCGGGGTGGCGATGGTCGACATCTCGCGGATGCCGGTGACCGCCATCTCCAGCGTCCTGGGGATCGGGGTGGCGCTCATCGACAGCACATCGACATTGACCCGCATCTGCTTGAGGGCCTCCTTGTGCTCGACACCGAAGCGCTGCTCCTCGTCGATGATCACCAGACCCAGATCCTTGAACTTCACCGAGTCGCTGATCAGGCGATGGGTGCCGATCACCACGTCGACGCGACCCGACGCCAGCCCTTCAATGGTCTTGCGGGTCTCAGAGGCCGACTGGAAGCGGCTCAGCGAGGCCACGGTGATCGGGAAGCCCGCGTAGCGGTCGGCGAAGGTCTGGGCGTGCTGCTGGACGAGCAGCGTGGTGGGCACCAAGATTGCGACCTGTTTGCCGTCCTGAACCGCCTTGAAGGCGGCCCGCACCGCGATCTCGGTTTTGCCGTAGCCGACGTCGCCGCAGACCAGCCGGTCCATCGGGATGATCTGTTCCATGTCGTGTTTCACGTCGTTGATGCACGACAGCTGGTCGGGAGTCTCGGTGAAACTGAAGGAGTCCTCAAGTTCGCGCTGCCAGGGGGTGTCGGGCCCGAACGCGTGGCCCTTGGTCGCCTGGCGCGCCGCGTAGAGCTTGATCAGGCCGGACGCGATCTCGTGGACGGCGCGGCGAGCCCGGGATTTGCGATGCTTCCAGTCGGCCCCGCCCATCTTGTCGAGTTGCGGGGTCTCCCCGCCGACGTAGCGGGAGATCTCGTCGAGCTGGTCCATCGGCACGTACAGCCGGTCGCCGGGCTGGCCGCGTTTGGACGGCGCGTATTCGACGACCAGATACTCGCGGGTGGCGCCGGCCACCGTCCGGGTGACCATTTCGACGTAGCGTCCGACGCCGTGCTGCTGATGCACCAGCGGGTCGCCGGGTTTGAGTTCCAGCGGGACGATCTGGTTGCGCCGCTTGGCCGGCATCTTGCGGGCGGCGCGTTCGGCGGTGGTGATCGCACCGGTGATGTCGCCGGCCGCGTGGACGACCAGCCCGATGCGCGGTGCCCGCCAGCCCTTGCGCATCCCGCTACGGAAGATATGCACCACCGGGGACTGCTCGGGAACCTCGTCCAGGTCTTCGACGATGCCCGAGGCGATGTCGTTGTCGCGCAGCACCTCGGCCATCCGGCTGGCCTGGCCGGGGCCTTCGACGCTGAGCAGTACCCGCCAGCCGTCGGCCACGTCCTGCTTGATCTGGGCGGTGAAGGCTTGGACGTCGCCATGCCAGCTGGGAATGTCGACCAGGTTGAGATGCTCGCCGGTCTCGGCGTCCGGGTCGGGGACGAACGGTGACAGCGACCACCAGCCCTGCCCGCGTTCCAGGGCGTGCGCGCGGACGTCGGCGAGTTGCTGGTAGGCGCTGGCCCCCAGGTCGATGGGCGCGCGTCCACCCGATGCTGCGGCTGCCCAACCTGCATGCAGGAACTCCTGGCTGGTGCGCACCAGATCTTCGGCGCGGGTGCGGACCAGTTCGGGATCATTGACCAGAATCAAGGTGCTACTTGGTAGCACGTCGATGAGTAGCTCGAGTCTGTCGACCAGCGCCGGGATCAGCGCCTCCATGCCCTCGGTGGCCTGGCCCTCGGCGATCTTCTCCAGCATTTCGGCGAGCTCGGGGTGCGAGCCGATCAGGTCGGCGGCACGCTGCTGGACCTTCTCGGTGATCAGCAGTTCGCGGCAGGGGGCGGCGATGATGCGGCCGACCGATTCGTCGGTAGAACGCTGATCGGCGACATGGAAGTAGGTGATGGAGTCGATCTGGTCACCGAAGAAGTCGATGCGCACCGGATGCTCTTCGGTGGGCGGGAAGATGTCGACGATGCCGCCGCGCATCGCGAACTCGCCGCGCCGCTCGACCAGGTCGACGCGCTGGTAGGCGGCGGCTACCAGGTCGGCGGCCAGATCGCCCATCTCGTAGTCGTCGCCGGTCGTGAGCCTGACCGGACGCAGGTCGGCCAGGCCCGCAACCTGGGGCTGCAGCATCGACCGGACCGGTGCGATGACGACCTTCGGTTTCGGCTGCTCGTCTTTCCCGGTGATCGCTCGCAACACCGCCAGGCGGCGTCCGACCGTATCGGAGCGGGGGCTGAGGCGTTCGTGCGGCAGGGTCTCCCAGGCGGGGTAATAAACTGCCGCAGTCTCGCCGAGCAGCGACTGCAGCACCGCGGTGAGCTGTTCTGCCTCCCGGAAGGTGGAGGTCACCACCAGCAGCGGACGTCCAGTGGTTTCGGCCAGCGTCGCGATCAGTGCCGGACGCCCAGCCGCCGGGCTGTCCAGTTCGACCGCCGACACCGCCGCCTTGGCGTCGCTGATCGCCTCGGCGACGCTGCGATCAGCGGCCAGTGATTGGTAAAGCCCCCGGAAACTCACCGGTCCAGATTAGCCGCGCGTCCGAAATCAGCTGTTGAAGCGGTTCTGCGTCGCGGCCAGACCCTGCGTGATGAGGGATTCGCAGGCGTCAGCGGCGCGCTGCACCTCGACTGCCAGATCTTCGCGCATGGCCTTCGGGAAGGTGGCGAGCACGTGATCGGCGGCCGCGTGGTGGCCGGTCGGGCGTCCGACACCGAAGCGGACGCGATAGAAGTCGCCGGTATGCAGATGGGCCCGCACCGACTTCAGCCCGTTGTGGCCGTTGTCGCCGCCGCCGAACTTGATGCGCAGCTGGCCGAAGTCCAGGTCGATCTCGTCGTGGACGATGACCACGTGATCGGCAGCCAGCTTGTAGAACGCCACCAGCTTGCCGACCGCCTGCCCGGATTCGTTCATGAACGTCTTCGGCTTGACCAGCACCAGGCGCTCACCCGGCGGCACCCCGACCCCGGCCGCCGAGATGACCGTCTCGGCCACCGAGGCCCGCATGCCGCGCGGCGCGGAAAAGCTCGCCCGGGCACGCCGGGCGAGCTCGTCCGCAATCATGAAACCGACGTTGTGCCGGGTGCGCTCATATTCGGGGCCGGGGTTACCCAGCCCCGCGAGCAGCCAGGTGCTCACTCCTCGGTGTCACCCTCGGCAGGCTCTTCCTCTTCAGCAGGAGCCTCTTCACCCTCGGCGGTCTCGAGCATGTCCTCAACCGAGGCGGCCGCGTTGATGCTGACGACCAGGGCCTCGGCATCGTCGTCGAGTTCGACATCGTCGGGCAGCACGACGTCGCCGACGAGGATCTGGGCGCCGACGTCCAGGCCCGCGATGGAGACCGCGATGTGCGCGGGAATGTTGGTGGCCTCGGCCTTGACGGTGATCTCGGTGCGCTCGGTGTTGATCAGGACTTCACCCTCGGGCTCACCGGTGATGATCACCGGGATCTGCACGGTGACGCGCTCGCCACGGAAGACCATCAGCAGGTCGACATGCTCGAGGTTGTTGGTCACCGGGTGACGCTGCACCTGCTTCGGCAGCGCCAGCTGCTCGGTGCCGTCGGGCAGCTGAATGCTCAGCAGCGCGTTGGCCTGGCGCAGAGCCAGCATCGACTCGTGGCCCGGCAAGGTGATGTGCTTCGGCTCGCCACCATTGACATACATGACGGCGGGAATCTTGTGCGCACGGCGAATCCGGCGGGCGGCGCCCTTGCCGAACTCCTCGCGGGCTTCCGCATTCAGCTTGATCATCTCGACCATGTGTAACCCCTCAACTCCAATTGCGAACTCATGGGCTCAGCGGGAGGAGGATGCGGCATCGAATACCGCCAACCAGTCGATCACGGGTTCGCAATCGCTCACCCCTCGCCAAGTAGCTTGCTGATCTTACCTCAGCACCGCCGGTTGGGACGAATCGCCGGCATCCAGGCAGCTCGCCCGCAAACAGCATCGGACGCGCCCGCAAGGAGCACGTCCGATCAGCAGGCCTCGCAGCGGCTAGCAGTACTGCGTGCCCCCGTTGAACAGGCTGGCCACCGAACCGTCCTCGAAGACTTCGTGAATCGCCTGGGCCAGCAGAGGCGCCACCGACAGCACGGTCGCCTTCTCGACATGGACGCCCGGGGGGATCGGCAAGGTGTTGGTGAAGATGATCTCCTCGAAGGGCTGCGAGTTCAGCCGCTCGGCCGCCGGACCCGACAGGATCGCATGCGTGGCGGCGACGATGACCTTGTCAGCGCCGTGTTCGAAGAGTGCTCCGGCCGCCTGGCAGATGGTTCCGGCGGTGTCGACCATGTCGTCCACCAGCAGGCAGGTACGCCCGGCGACATCACCGACGACCTCGTGCACCTTCACCAGGTTGGCGACCGTCGGGTCGTGGCGCTTGTGGATGATCGCCAGCGGCGCACGCAGCCGGTCACTCCAGGTATCGGCCAGCCGGACGCGCCCGGCGTCCGGGCTAACGATGGTCATCTTGGAACTGTCGTATTTGCGCTCGACATAATCGGCCAGCACCGGCAGCGCGGTCAGATGATCGAGAGGGCCGTTGAAGAACCCCTGAATCTGCGCGGTGTGCAGATCCACGCTCATGATGCGGTCGGCGCCGGCCGCCCAGTACAGATCGGCGATCAGCCGCGCCGAGATCGGCTCGCGGCCCAGGTGCTTCTTGTCCTGCCGTGCGTACGGGTAACAGGGAGCGACCACGGTGATTCGTTTCGCGGACGCCCGCTTCAGCGCGTCCACCATGATCAGCTGCTCCATGAGCCACTCATTGACCGGAGCCGGGTGCGATTGGATGACGAAGGCGTCCGAGCCGCGCACCGATTCCTCGTAGCGCACGTAGACCTCGGAGTTGGCGTAGGTGATCAGCCGGCTGGGCGTCAGTTCGACGCCCATGATCTCGGCCACGGATTGGGCGAGCTCAGGATTGGCTCGCCCGGTGAAGAGCATCAGGTGTTTGTCCGTCGGGCGCTTAACACCGCTCACTGATCGTCCTCCTGGTTTTCCTCGCGCAGCCTGGCGCGGGCCTCGGCAACCATGGGGTGAATCTCCCCATCCGAATCGATGGCGGCGTCGGAGGCAGCCGACCCCGCACGTTTGCGATGCACCCAATCGGTCGAGATGTGCTCGTGTCCGCGCGCCACCGCCAGCGCACCGGCGGGCACGTCGTCGACGATCGTCGAGCCGGCGGCGACGAAGGCGCCGTCTCCGATGTCGACCGGCGCGACCAGCACCGTATTCGACCCGATGAAGACGTAATCACCCAGATGAGTAGGCGATTTGTGGGTGCCGTCGTAGTTGGCGAAGATCGTGCCCGCCCCCACATTGACGCCCTCGCCGATGAAGGCATCACCGCAGTAGGTCAGGTGCGGCACCTTCGAACCGTCACCGATCTGCGCATTCTTGGTCTCGACGAAGGTGCCGATCTTGCCGTGTGCACCGAGCACGGTGCCCGGACGCAGCCGCGCGAACGGGCCGACTTCGGCGTCCGCATTGATCACCGACAGCTCACCGTGGGTGCGGATGACGTGGGCGTTCTCGCCCACCTCGACGTCGCGTAGGGTCGTGTCGGGCCCGATGACCGCGCCGGTGGCCACCGAGGTGGCACCCAGCAGCTGGGTGTTCGGCAAGATGGTGACGTCGGCCTCCAGATCGACGTCGGCCTCGATCCAGGTGGTGGCCGGGTCGACGACGGTCACACCGTCGAGCATCCAGCGCTCCAGGATCCGGCGGTTGACTTCGGCGTTCATGCGGGCCAGCTGGACGCGGTCGTTGACGCCCTCGGTCTGCCAGATGTCGTCGGTCACGTAGGCGCCGACGTTGCGATCGTGCTTGCGGGCGTATTCGAGAACGTCGGTGAGGTAGAGCTCGCCCTGCTCGTTGTCGGTGGTCAGGCTGGCCAGTCCCTCACGCAGCACCTGGCCGTCGAAGACGTAGATGCCCGAGTTGATCTCGCGGATGAGCCGTTCGGCGTCGCTGGCGTCGCGGTGCTCGATGATGCGGGCGACCTGGCCACGCTCACGGACGATGCGTCCGTAGCCGGTCGGGTCGGGCACCACCGCGGTCAGCACCGTGCAGGCATTACCACCTTCGCGGTGTGCCTTGACCAGCGCTGCCAGAGTCTCGCCGGTCAGCATCGGGACGTCACCGTAGGTCACCACCACCTCGCGGCTGACCTCGCCGAGCACCGACATGCCGCAGGCCACCGCGCCTCCGGTGCCGTTGCGGACCGGCTGTTCGACGATGGTCACCTGCGGGTAGTTCTCGTTGAGAAGCGCCTCCACCTGCTCGCGCAGGTGTCCGACGACGACGACGAGTTTGCCGGGGTGCAGTGTCTGAGCGGCGTCGAGCGCGTAGCTGAGCATGGCGCGTCCGGCGACCGGATGCAGCAGTTTGGAGCTCTTGGACTTCATACGGGTGCCACCGCCCGCCGCGAGGACGATGACTGCCGCCACGGGGGCCGGAGCTGGAGTAGTGCTCACCGAATCTCCTTCACACGGTGCGCCTTGTTCGCTCCCCGGGCAGGAGTCGAACCTGCGTCGCTAATCCTGATTCAAAGTCAGGCGGGCCCTGCCGGCAGACCAACCGGGGAACGATCACTGGCGCGTGATCGACACCACTCTACGGCTTGGGACCTCTGTGATGCACAACGGCCTCGGCTGGGGTCATCATCGGCTGTGAAAGACTGGACTCATGAGCCCGGCCGATTCGCAGCGTGCGCGCCGCGGCCGTAGGCGGATGAGCAGCGCGGAGCGCCGCGAGCAACTCATCATGATCGCCCGCGGCCTGTTCGCCGAGCGCGGATTCGACGGCACCAGCGTCGAGGAGATCGCCGCGCACGCCGAGGTCAGCAAGCCGGTCGTCTACGAGCATTTCGGCGGCAAGGAGGGCCTCTACGCGGTGGTGGTCGACCGCGAGGTGCGGGCCCTGGAGACCGCGATCCAAGATGCGCTGGCTACGCCGAATGCCAGCTACCGGGAGATCGTCGAGCGGGGCACGCTGGCGCTGCTCGACTACATCGACGCCTGCCCGGACGGTTTCCGGATCATCGCCCGGGATTCGTCGATGGCCTCGGCCAAGACGACGTCGGTGGCCGACACGAGCCCGACCTTCGCGTCCATCCTGTCGGACATCACCGCCCGCGTCGCCGACATCTTGGTGCTGCCGCTGGCCCGCCGCGGGTACAAGACCGAACTGGGCATGGTGTTCGCGCAGGGCTTGGTCGGCATGGTCGCTTCGGCCGGTCAGTCGTGGCTGGATATCCGGCAGCCGCCCAAGGAGGAGCTGGCCGCGCAGCTTGTGAATCTGATCTGGAACGGCTTGTCGGGTCTGCAGCACTCGCCGCGGCTGATCAGCCTGGAACGCGACCGGCGGGCGAAGGCCCTTGCCGAACACGCCAAGCCGACCACCGATACCACGCCCGAGACCGGGGACGAGGCCGGCTAGCGCCGGTTGACAGTCTGCTGCGGGGTGGCGAGCAGCAGCGCGCGCAGGGTCGTGGCCAGGTGTTCCCGATCGGCCGGGCTGAGCGCCGACACCAGGCCGGCTTCGGCGGTCACCAGATCGGCCAGCGCCGCGTCCACCTTCTCGCGACCCTGCGGCGTGAGCTGGACGAGAACCCCGCGGCCGTCGTGCGGATTGGCCATCCGAGTCACCAGGCCACGAGCACACAGCCGGTCGACGCGGTTGGTCATGGTGCCGGAGGTGACGTGGGTCTGCGCGATCAGCTGGCCGGGCGCCAGCCGGCACGACTCCCCCGCGCGGCGCAGCGCGGCGAGCACGTCGAACTCCCAGATCTGCAGATCCTGGGCTTCGAACGCCTCCGCCCGGACGGCGCTCAGCAGCTGCGCGAGCCGGGCAATCCGCGACCATACCTGCATCGGCTCGAGATCAAGATCGGGACGCTCGCGGCGCCAGGCTGCCACCAGTTCGTCGACCTCATCCATACCACGAGATTCAATCACGCCCGGTCAACGATGCTGGGACCACTCACCGGACCATATGCCCGCCGCACATCGCGCACCTCGGGGGCGTGTTTCGGCAGCTCGGCGGCGAGTCGGTCGGCGGCGGCCGCATCGGCCGCCAGGAAGGCACAGGTCGGTCCGGAGCCGCTGACCAGGGTGGCGAGTGCCCCGGCGGTTGCGCCGGCCCGCAGGGTCTGGGCGAGTTCGGGATAGAGCTCCAGCGCCGGGGCCTGCAGATCGTTGCGCAGGCAAGCAGCCACCCGCTCGGCGATGCCGCAGCTCAGCTGCTCGATCACCTCATCGGGCAGGCCGGCGTCCGGCACGATCGCTCCGCGGTCGGCCATCTCGTCGAAGCGTCGGTAGACCAGCGGGGTCGCCAAGCCGCGCCGGGCGGTCGCGAACACCCATTCCAGGCGTCCGCTCGCCGCCAGCGGCGTGAGTTGCTCGCCGCGCCCCAGACCCAGGGCATTGCCCCCGTAGAGCAGGAAGGACACGTCGCTGCCCAATTCGGCACCCAGCTCGGCCAGCTCACCGACCGGCAGGTTCAGCCCCCACAGCCGATCGCAGGCCAGCAGCGTCCCGGCCGCATCGGCCGACCCGCCGGCCATCCCGCCGGCCATCGGAATCTGCTTGTCAACAGCAAGATCAACGCCCTTCCCGGCGGTCTGACCGGGGTAGCGCTCGCGTAGCAGCCAGGCAGCACGAACCACCAGATTCGTCTGGTCGCAGGGCAGCTGTTCACTGCCCTCACCGGTCATCTGCGCGCAGATCCGTCCATCGGCGCGCGGTCGGGCCCGCAGCCGGTCGTAGAGCGACACCGCCTGAAAGACCGTGGCCAGGTCGTGGTAGCCGTCGGCGCGGCGCGGCCCCACGCACAGCGCGAGATTGACCTTCGCCGGCACCCGCACCGTCACTTCCGCCGGTGTGGCTCTCACATCCCCCGACGCCGGCCGTGCTGCCTGTGAGCTCATCGCCTCACCTCGATCAGCTGCTCGGCGATCCGCGCGAAGTCGCCGATCGCCAACACTTCGCCGCGCGCGGTCGGGTCGAGGCCTGCGGCGGTGATCGCCTCGGACGCCGCAGCCGATGACCCGAAGAGCCCCGACAAGGCCGAACGCAGCATCTTGCGGCGCTGCGCGAACGCCGCGTCGATGACGGCGAAGACCTCTTCGCGGGACGCACCGGTGGTCGGGGGTTCGCGGCGGGTCAGCCGCACCAGACCCGAATCGACGTTGGGTGCCGGCCAGAAGACGGTCGGCGGCACGGTGCCCACCCGTTCGGCCGCGGCGTACCAGGCGACCTTCGCGCTGGGCACCCCGTAGACCTTCGACCCGGGGGCTGCGGCCAGCCGGTCGGCAACCTCCAGCTGCACCATGACCAGCCCGAGCCGCCAGCAGTCGAAGGTGGCCAGCAGGTGCAGCAGCACCGGTACGGCCACGTTGTAGGGCAGATTCGCGACCACCGCAGTAGGTGCCGGGCCCGGCAGCTCGGTGATGGTCAGCGCGTCGGCGGACACCACACACAGGCGTTCGGCATTGTCGGGCTGGAGTTGGGCGACCGTGCGGGGCAGCAGCGCGGCCAGCGTGTCCTCGATCTCGATGGCCGTCACCTGCGCGCCGGTCTCCAGCAGGCCGAGGGTGAGCGAGCCCAGCCCGGGCCCGACCTCGAGGACGACATCGTCGGCGGTGATACCCGACTTGGCGACGATCCGGCGCACCGTGTTGGGGTCGGTGACGAAGTTCTGGCCACGCTGCTTGGTGGGACGCAGCCCGATCTCGGCAGCGAGCTGGCGGATCGTCCGTGGGTCGAGCAGCTCAGCCATCGAGATTCCCACCTGCAGCCGAGACACCCCAGCTGCCGCCGAACGCCGCGGTGGCATTCGCGTCCAGCCGCTCGCAGGCCTCGGCCAGATCCCAGCCCAGCTGCTCGGCGATGAACCTGACGGTGTGCACCAACAGGTAGGGCGCGTTGGGTTTGCCACGGTGCGGCAGCGGGGTGAGATAGGGCGCGTCGGTCTCGACCAGGATGCGTTCGGCTGGGACGACCACCAGGGCCTCACGCAGCTGACGATTGGCCTTGTAGGTGACGTTTCCGGCGAAGCTGATCCAGGCCCCGTGATCAAGACAGCGGCGCGCGAACTCGGCGTCGCCGCTGAAGCAGTGCATCACCACCCGCTCGGGCCAGCCCTCGGCGTCCAGGATGTCGGCGATGTCGGCGTGCGCGTCCCGGTCGTGGATCACCAGCGTGCGGTCGTAGGCCTTCGCGGTGGCGATGTGGCGGGCGAACATGGTCTGCTGCCGCGCGATGCCAGCGGCCTCGCGGGTGCGGTAGTAGTCGAGGCCGGTCTCACCGACCCCGCGCACATGCGGCCCGGACGCGGCGAGCGAGTCGATGATCCGCCAGGCCTGCTCGGCCTGGGCGTCGGTCATCCGGGCCGAGTCGTTGGGATGAATGGCGACGGTGGCGACCACCTGCGGGTTGTTCGCGGCCAGCTGGGCCGACCATTGCGCGCTGGGCAGATCGCAACCGATCTGGACGATGCGGTGCACCCCGACAGCGGCGGCTGCGGCGATGTTGTCGGACACCCGCAACCCGGAAAATTCCTGAGTGGAGTCGAGATGGGTATGGGAGTCGGTCGTCGGACGCGGCAGCGCGTCGGGCAGTGCGGGCAGACCGAGTCGCTCGATCACCGTGTCACTCATCGCTTTCTCTCCTGCCCAGACAGGTCACTCATCGTTCCTCCCCTTGCCCAGACGGGTCACTCATCGTTCCCCTCGTGCCCGGTCGTCCCCGGCGGGCTCGGCCGAACGCGCTGCCAGCGCCTTGGCGTAGAGCTCGCGGCGGCGAAGCCCGGTCACCTGGGCGACCTCGGCCACCGCGGCGGACAGTTTCGTCCCGCCGGCGAGCAGCAGATCGACCT
>Ga0334885_1001753_pt1 | contig 24978 bp, 17 predicted proteins | sample GraSluR1_MG_8_FD_207233 | JGI IMG/M metagenome (GOLD analysis project Ga0334885, IMG submission 207233) | Sludge microbial communities from methane-producing bioreactor in Wageningen University, Netherlands - Granular Sludge_31_05-R1 | ecosystem: Engineered > Bioreactor > Anaerobic >...
CCTGCGTGACGACTCCGATTCCCGGCCCGCGCTCCAAGGAGCTGCTTGCGCGCTGGCTCGAGGTCGAGGCCGACTCGACGGGATACCAGGCTCCCGTGGTCTGGCACCGGGGCCGCGGTTGCGTGGTGACCGACGTCGACGGCAATACGTTTCTCGACTGGACGAGCGGCGTGCTGGTCGCGAACGTGGGGCACTGTCATCCCCACCTGGTCGAGGCGGTGCAGAAGGCCACGGCCGAGCTTATCAACAACTACGAGTGCGCCAGCGAGTATCGCGTCGTGGCGGCCGAGCGGCTCGTGGCGGCCCAGCCCGACCACATGGACAAGTGCTTCTTCCTGACCACGGGAAGCGAGGCGGTCGAGGCGGCCATCCGGCTGATGAAGCGCAAGACGGGCCACTTCGAGGTGATCGGGTTTTACGGCGGGTTCCACGGCCGGACCTACGCGGCGGCCTCGATCGGCGGACTCGCCGGTCCCAAGCGAGGCTACGGCCCGGCCATGCCCGGCGTGATCCGCGCGCCCTTCCCCTACTTCTACCGTTGCCCGTTCGGCTCGAAGACCGAGCAGGAGTGCGCCGACAAGCACCTCGAAGCCCTCGACGATGCCGTGCGGGCCAACTCGTGCAACAGCCTGGCCGGGGTGCTCGTCGAGCCCTACCAGGGCGCGGCCGGATTCATCTTCCCGCCCCGCGGATACCTCAAGCGGCTCGAGGCATGGGCCCGCGACAAGGGCATGCTGTTCGCGGTCGACGAGGTGCAGTCGAGCTACGGGCGGACCGGCTCGCAGTGGGGACACGCCCAGGAGGGCCTAACGCCCGACTTGATGTGCATCGGCAAGGGGATCGGCTGCGGCATCCCCGTCGCGGCCATCGCCGGGCGCGGCGAAGTGTTCGCCTGCCTCGCGAAGGGCGAGATGAGCAGCACGGTCGGCGGCAACCCGGTGAGCAGCGCGGCCGTGATCGCGATCCTCGACATCATGCAGAGAGAGCGGCTTTCGGAAAACGCCGCCCGCATGGGCCCCATCCTCTTCGAGCGGCTTCGGCAGACGCAGGAAAAATGCCCCTACCTGGGCGACGTCCGTGGCCGGGGGCTGGTCATGGGCCTCGAGTTCGTCAAGGATAAGAAGACCAAGGAGCCCGCCCCCACGCTCATCCCCCAGATCATCAACCGCTGCGCCGAGAACGGCCTGCTCGTGGGATCGGTGGGGATCTTCGGCAACGTGATTCGCGTGGCCCCGCCCCTGGTCATCACCGAGGCCGAGGTCCACGAGAGCTGTGACGTGATGGAAAAAGTGCTGCTGTCACTGGAGTCGCCATGACCCTCGATCGAACGACGATCCGCGAGGCCGTCGACGGGCTCATGCCCTCGGCCAAGGCGTTTCTGGGCAAGCTGATCTCCTTTCCCTCGACGTCGGGCAAGGAGCACGAATTGATGTGCTGGGCCGAGGGGGCCTTCCACGATCTCGGCGTCGAAGTCGAGCGCGTGCCCCTTTCCGACGCGATCAAGCACGACGAGGACTATTCCAGCCCGATCCCCGGCATTGTGTACGAGGGCCGCTTCAATCTCCGTCTCCGCCTGCCGGGCGCCGGCGGCGGCAGGCGTTTGGTGCTCAACACGCACACCGACGTGGTGCCTCCGTCGCAGGGGCAGGAGAAACCCTTCGAGGCGATCGAGACCGGCGGCGTGCTCCGAGGGCGGGGCGCCTGCGACGCCAAGGGACAGGTGGCCACGATCTGGCTGGTGCTGGCCGCCCTGAAGAAGCTGGGTTTCGAGCCGGCCGGCGACCTGCTCGTGCACCTGGTGGTCGAGGAAGAGAACGGCGGCAACGGGACCCTGGCCATGGCCCGCGCCGGCGAGCAGGCCGACGCCTGCATCGTGATGGAGCCGACGACGAACCGGATCTTTTCGAGCGTGCGCGGGGCGGTGTGGTTTCGGCTGGTTTGCGAAGGCAAGCCGGGACACTCGGGCCGGGCCGGCGAAACGATCAGCGCGCTGACCCTGGCGCGCCAGGCCATGAAGACCCTCGAAGGGTACCACGGCGACCTGCTGGCCGCCTCGGCCGGGCTGCCCCTGTTCGAAAAGTACGCCAACCCCATGCCGATCACCTTCGGGCGCTGCGTGGCGGGCGACTGGCCCGCCACCGCGCCGGCCCGCGCCGTGGTCGAGGGCGTGCTCGGGCTGCTGCCGAACAAGACGCGCTACGAGGTCATGGAAGAAATCGGCGCCGCCCTCGACCGCGGCATCGACCCGGCGCTGCGCGACCGCGTCCGCGTCGAGTTCATGTACCGCCACGACAGCCACGTGCTCGATCCCGGGCATCCGCTCGTGCGAGAACTCAAGCAGTCGCTGCGCGACTGGCAGCTTCCCGTCGAGGTCGACGCGATGACGGCCTCGTGCGACTCGTGGATGTACCAGAACCAGCTCGGCATCCCCACGGTGGTCTACGGTCCCGGCACGCTGGCCTACGCCCACAGCAACGAAGAGCAGATCGCCCTGGCCGAGATCGCCGACGCGGGCTGCGTGCTCGCCGATTTCGCCGCTCGGTGGTGCGGTTCGCGCAAGGTAGGATGACTCGCTTGACGTGAGAGCCGGAGCATCGGCAATGCAAGCCCTGGTAAAGACCGAAAAAGGCGTCGGCCATCTCCGGCTGATGGAAATGCCCGAGCCGACCCCCGCGTCCGGCGAGGTGTTGATCGAGATCCGCGCCAGCGGCATCTGCGGCACCGACGTGCACGTCAAGCACGACCGGTTTCCCTACTGGCCGCCCGTGATCCTGGGGCACGAGTTTGCCGGCGTCATCGTCGAGTTGGGGCCCGATTGCCGGCGTTTTCGGCTCGGCGACCGGGTCGTAGGCGAACCGCACACGCGGCACTGCGGGCATTGCTACCTTTGCCGCACGGGGTACGTGCAGATCTGCCCCGAGAAGCGAAGCCCCGGCTGGGGCATCCACGGCTCGATGGCCAAGTACCTGGTCATGCCCGAGCAGCTTCTGCACCGCGTGTCCGACGACCTGGATTTCGACACGGCCGCCGTGGTCGAGCCCACCGCGAACGCCGTGCACGACGTGCTCGAGCGGGCGGGAGTCACGGCCGGCGACTTCGTCGTGGTGCTCGGCCCGGGGCCCATCGGCCTGCTGGCCGGTTTGACCGCCCAGGCGGCCGGGGCTCGGCACGTGGTCATGGTCGGCGCCCCGCAGGACGAGGGGCTTCGCTTCGATAAGGCCCGAGAGCTTGGCTTCGGCACCGTGCTGAACGTCGGCCGCGACCACGTCGTCGAGGCCGTGGCCGAGCTGACCGGCGGGCTCGGCGCCGACCTGGTGGTCGAGTGTTCGGGCGCCCCCCAGGCGATTGCGAGCACGGTCGAGTTGATCCGCAAGCGAGGCAAGATCTGCGCGATCGGTCTGACGGCCGGCAAGACGGTCGACTTTCCCTGGGAGAAGGCGGCCTTCCGGGCGGCCGATATCCATTTCGGCATGTCGACGAGCTACACGAGCTGGGAACGCGCCATCCACTTGGTCGCGACCGGGCAGATTCCCGCCGGCAAGGTGATCACCCATCGCCTGCCCCTTGCCGAATGGGAGACCGGTTTCGCGGAACTCGAGGCCCAGCGGGCGTTGAAGGTGATCCTCCATCCGTAGGCGACAGCCGCGTGCTGGTCAACCACGGCAAGCCGGGCGAGAACTACCACGACTCCAGCCCGTGCGTGGTCTGGAACGGCGACCGGCGGCTCTGGGCCATGTATTTTCGTTTTGAGAGCTGGAGCTACCACCGTGCCGAGGGCTGGGACCGAGGTTACGGCCACCAGATGACGGCCGTGGCGACTTGCCCGGAACTCGCCTCTCGATCCGCCTGCGGTCGCCGGGCATCCCATGGGTTTCGACCTCGAACCAAACGACGTACCCGGGATAATCCGAGATGTCGGTTTCCCTGACATAGGTGGCCCGATGTCCGGTCTCGGCGTCTGCGCCCCAGCAGGCCAGCATTGCCAGTGTGCTCAGAGATGACGCGGCCATGTTGCATCTCAGTTTTGAACCGACGCAGCAGAAGCCGAACCCGTGCTCCATTCCGGCGGTCCTGGTCGCGTCCGGCAATGCGCCGCAGGGGCTCCCTCATGCACATAGCTCGTCGGCAAGCGCACGAAGCAGTTTCGCGCCATCCCCGCGCCATGCGCTGCCGTGCATGCATGCGAGCGTTGACGGGTTTGTCGAGGCCAGCCGCTCGAGCATCCCCCGTGCATTCTTCGTATACGAGAAGTAATCCATCACGTGCCGGAATGCCTCGCTCGGCCCCAGGATGTCCGACTCCGTCACGGGCGGACGATCGGCGCCTCCCTGCGTGAACAGGTCGCCGCACAGCAGCGTCGACGTCCGCTCTTCTGCCAGGAAGCCGCATTCCCACGCGTGCGGCAAATGGGGCGTATCGAACCAACGCACGGAGTGATTGCCGAGAACGAGCAGCTCTCCATCGCCGAGCGCGCGAGGCGCCCGATCGGCAAGGTCACCGATCGATACCATGGCGGCGACCGTGCCGCACAGCGGTACCGACCGCGGAGCGACGGCGAGCCATTCGTTGAGGGAGCCGCATTCGTCGGCTTCCACGTGGGAGAACGCAATGTAGCGAAGGCTTTCGACCGGCAAAACGGCTCCGACCGCCTCACGCACTAACGGAAACATCTTTCGCAGGCCGGTGTGGAAGAGCAACGGTTCCTCGTCCACGATGAGGTATTGATTGAACGAGAACCCACCTGCGCCTTCGATCACGATTGGCGTGTTGATGCGATAGATCCCGTCGGCGATCTCATGCACGTTCGTCCCAGACTGCTTGTTCGTAATCGTCATCCGAATTCTCCTTGCCACCGATGGAGTCATCGCGGCGCGTGCCGTGGTTGCCGGCGTCGCCCCGTTCAGCGCGTTCGGGCGGGGGCGTACTCCGAGGGCTCGGAGTAGTACGACGTCCGTTGGAGTTCCGACAGCGACGGCACGCCCTTGGTGCCGGGGTTCCGCTGGATGGCCCCGCGCACGCCCAGCAACTCCGGGTGCCGGGCGATCTTGTCGGAGAAGACCCGGGCGTCGCGCACCACGGGGCGGAGCTGTTCGGTCAGGTCCTCGACGTTGGCAACCGCCTGGTTGAGGTTGTCGTAAAGCTCGGGATTGTGGAGCAATTGGCCCACGGTCCCCTGGGGATTGTTCAGCGCCTGGCCGAAGACGTACATCTCGTCCATGACCTGCTCGAGTCGGGCGGCGCTGCGGTCCAGACGCGAGACGACCACCCCGCCACGCTCTCCCAGCGGCTGGGTGAACTCGCGGATATTCTGCAGGTTGTCGTTGACCAGCCGGATCGTCTGATCCATCCCGTCGAGCGAGGCGCGGATGCGGCCGAGCGTGTCTTGCGCCTCCTGCATCACGCCGGGGGTCTCGGCAATCGTCTCGCGGAGCTGGCGTTTGAAGTCCTCGTCGCCGACCACGTCGTTGGCGTGGCGGGTGAGGGTCTCGAGGCTTTCCATGGTGAGGAGCGTCCGGTCCAGGATCGCGTCGAGCCGCTGCCGTTTCGGTTCGAGATCCTCCTGGGTGCCCAGGAACATGCCGATCCTTTCGACGAAGCCGCGGATCTCGTTGCTCGTGGCGGCCACCGACTGGATCGCCTCGGTGACGTCTTTTTCGAGATTGCCCACCATTTGAATCGGGTCGGTCTGCACCTGGCCCCGGAGCCACGCGCCCGATTCGAGCGTCTCTCGGGCCTCGGGTTTCGGCGGGGCCGGCTCGCCGGCGACCGGCCTGGCCCGCACGAACTCGAGCACGGCGTCGCCCAGCAGGTTCCGTTTGATGCGGCAGACCTCGTTGCTGAAGATCTTGCGGTCCTGGTCGATTTCGATCGTGATGACGACGCCGACGCTGGGGTCGAGGTCGACGTCGGTGATCTCGTCGGCCAACTGCACGCGGGTGACGCGGCCGATTCGGATTCCGCTCTTGAGCACGGGGGTCTCGGGCGTCACTTCCGACGCCTCGGGAAACTGGACGTAGAAGGTCTGCTTCGGCTGGAACCAGCGAAGCACGGTGCGCTGCCCGCCAAACATGGTCAGCAAGATGCCCGTGATGATCAGCGTGGCCAGCACCATGACTCCGATGCGGAATTGAACGACCCGTTCATCCATGATTCAGTCTCCGTTCCGCTGGCGCATTTCCATGAGCCGCTCGCCCGCTTCGCCCTCGACGAACTGGGTGACCCGGGGATCGCGACACGCGGCGATCTCCTGGGGGGGGCCGTCGTAGAGCATCTGGGGCTCGTCGCGGTCGAGCCGGGGCAGGGGGTAGAGCATGACCACGCGATCGGCCACTTTGCGGGCCGTTCGCATGTCGTGGGTCACGACGAGACTGGTGACCGGGTGGTGCCTTCGGGTGCTGAGGATCAGCTCGTTGATCACGTCGGACATGATCGGGTCGAGGCCCGTGGTCGGCTCGTCGTAGAGCACGACTTCGGGGGCCAAGGCGAGCGCCCGGGCCAGCCCGACCCGTTTTCGCATCCCGCCCGACAGCTCCGCCGGCTTCTGCGAGACGACCGTTTCGGGTAATCCGACCTCGGCCAGGCGCGAGACGACGACCTCGCGGATCTCGCGTTCGCCCTTTTCGGTGTGCTGGCGGAGCGGGAAGGCCACGTTCTGCCCCACGGTCATGCTGTCGAACAGGGCGGCCTGCTGGAAGACGAACCCGAAACGGATTCGCTGCCGGGTCAGCTCGGCCTCGTTCATCGCGTTGAGGTCCCGCCCGTCGAAGTACACCGTGCCGCGCGTCGGGCGAAGCAGGGCGATGATCGTCTTCAACAGCACGGTCTTGCCGCAGCCGCTCTCGCCGATGATCGCGACGGTCTCGCCTCGCGACACCTCGAGACGCACGTCGCGGAGGACCTCGCGCCCCGGGAACGTCACCCCGAGCCGGTCGACGCGGATCAGCGGATCGCGGGATGTGTGCCGATTGGCGCCCGTGTCGATCACGAAGGTTCCGTATCCAATCGTATCAGACAGTCGTATCAGATAATCGAAGGGCCCTTGGGCCAGAGCGCGTAGTACAGCCCGTCCAATGTGATCCCCAGGATCAAATCGAGCAGCAGGATGACGACGAAGGAAAGGACGAAGGCGTTCGTGGCGGCCCGGCCCACGCCCTCGGCCCCGGCATCGCAGTTGAAACCGTGATGGCAGCCGATCAGGGCGATGGCCGCCCCGAAGAAGAGGCTTTTGAACATCCCCGAAAACAGGTCGAACCACCCCACGTACGAAGCCGAGTTCTGCAAGTAGTGGTGCGGCTCGATGTCGAGCACGAACACGCTGTAGTAGTATCCGCCGACGATCCCCATGAAGTCGGCCATGATCGTCAGGGCGGGTATCAGGATGAGGCATCCCAGAAAACGGGGCACCACGAGGTAGTGGATCGGGTTGGCTCCCATGGCCGTCAGGGCGTCGATCTGCTCGGTGACACGCATCGTCCCCAATTCGGCCGCCATCGAGCTGCCGACTCGGCCGGCCAGCATGGTCGCCGCCAACACGGGCCCCAACTCGCGGACCAGGGCCATGTTGATCACCGCGCCGAGCCGGGTCTCCATGCCCAACATCCGGAACTGCCCGTAGCTCTGCACCGCCAGAACCATGCCGATGAACGTGCCGGTCAGGGCGACCACCGGCAGGCTGAGCACGCCGATCTGGTAGAAATTCGACCAGATCGTCTCCCTGCGGGGGGCGCGGGCGATCAGCCAGCGGACGGCCGAGAACGAAAACAGCGTGAACTTGCCCAGCTCGCAAATCCCGGCAGTGACCCGTTCGCCCAGATCGGCGATCCACTCGACCAGCCAGTCGAACAGCCCCCCAGTCAGGCCGCTCGACCGGCCTGCCGCTGCTGAACTGCCCATCCTGGAGCCCGTTGCCATGCTGAGGGTATCCGCGTGCGAAAACAGAAGGGCCGCGCCGGTCATTCTACGCCGCCGAGCGGCCTCGGGGTTCCCGAGTCTCTCGGAATCCGGCTCCGATCGCTGTTGTATCTTCGACGCGCGGGTCTTGCGGCTTGAGGAAACCTTGACTGTCGGGACGGATAGGAAGTTTGAGCGGGCTGGGCAATTCCTAACGCGGCCTGTGGCCGCAGGCAAGCAAGGGATAGGCCACGATGGAACGCCGGGAATGATGGAGTGATGGGATTCGGCACAGATGGGGCCGATCGTTCCATCACTCCATCACTCCATCACTCCACAATACGCGCACGGCGAGAAAAGGTTGCAGCGTAAGAGGCTAGCGTGCCCCACGACCTTGAAGCCGACGAGGCTATCCAGCACGCGAGCCGCGCGAAACGGCTTGCCGCCGAGAGTGCCGCGGCGCCGAACCGACCTACGCGGCGGTCACTCGTACTCCCATTTGAGGATCCACGGGTCGCGGGTCCGCTTCTGGAATGCCTTCAGTTTGGCCTTGTGGGCTTCGATCACCTCGGCGTGGGCGGGCTCGTCGGCCAGGTTCCGCACCTCGTCGGGATCGCTCTCCAGGTCGTAGAGCTCGAACGCGGGGCGATGGATATAGGCGCCGATCGTCCGCTTGCCGTAGAGGGCGTCGAGCCCCCGGGCGTAGCGATCCTGGAAGCTCGACGCCGCCCAAAGGTCCGAGGCGAACGGGTAGGGCAGCCCGTGCGCGATGTTCCAGATCAGCTTGTAGCGGCGCCCCCGCACGACGCGCATGGGATAGTACATCGTGATCTCGTGGAACGTATGGGAGGCGTAGATCTCGTCCCACCCCCGGGGCGACTCTTCGTCGAGCACGCCGAGGAACGACCGCCCGTGAAACGCAGTCTTCTCGGGCGCCGCGCCGGCGAAGTCGAGGATGGTGGGCGTCAAATCGGCCCAGGTAATCATGGCGTCGGTCGCGCCGCCCCGCCGCTTCTGGTCGGGGCTTCGCACGACGCAGGGCAGGCGCATGCCCGGCTCGTACAGGGTGGTCTTTGCCCCAGCAAAGGCGATGCCGTTGTCGGAGATGTAGATCACGAGCGTCTCGTCGTACTCGCCCGCCTCTTTGAGGATCGCGACCAGCCGGCCCAGCCCCTGGTCGACGCGCGAGACCGATTGGTAATACTGGACCAGCTCGGCGCGGCAGGCGGACGTGTCGGGCAGAAAGGGCGGCACGATCACGTCGTCGGGATCGTAAACGACCTCCTTCACGCCCGGATAGCCCTGGGGCCGGTTCCCGAACCGGTCGGGCTTGTAGGGCGAGTCTTCGACGACGCCTCCCCCGCGGTGCGGGTCGGAGGTGCAGAAGTACAGGAACAGCGGGCGGTCGTCGTCGGCCGCGATGAACTCGCGGCAACGATCGGCCATCTCGACCGGGCTCCGCGTGTTCACCTTCACGTATTCGTCGAACCGGTACACCTCCTCGGGCGCGACGTGGTATTTTCCCACCTGCACCGTCCGGTATCCGGCGTCGCTCAGCAGCACCGGTAGGCTCTTGATGTCGGGAAAGCTCGCGAAGTGGTGGTACGCATGCTGGTGGCCGTACTGCCCGTTGGCATGGTTGTGCAGCCCCGTGAGAATGACCGAGCGGCTGGCGCTGCAGCTCGCGGTCGTGCAGAAAGCGTAGTCGAAGCGCGTGCCGTCGGCCGCCAGATTGTCGAGGTTCGGGGTTTGGATCACCGGGTTGCCGTAGCAGCCCGCATCGAGCCCCTGGTCGTCGACCACGTACAACACGACGTTTCGTTTGGCCGCCGGCGCTTCGGCGACGGCGAGACAAGCCGCGACAAGGACGACCAGTGCAATCCGAATCGACATGGTTGGCATCTCCTCGAGTGACGTTTCCGGTGCAATCTCCGAGCCGACGACGCGCCGGTGGGGTTCCATGATGACACATCGTCGTCCGGCGAACAACCGGCCTGTCCCGGCCGGTGGGGGGCGATTGCGATCGTCGCGGCCCCGCGGCCACGAGCAAGGCCGCGTCGGTCCGACGCGAAGGCGACGCCCTCGCCGCTGCCGGCGCCCTTGCAAATCGGCGAGCGGGGGACCAAGATGGCCCTTCGACCCAATCTCGTTGCCGCGTCGAGCCCGAAAGGACGAGCACGCGATGGTCCCGCTCGAATGGTACTACGCGAAAGACAACAAGCAGCAGGGCCCCGTGTCGGCCGCCGAGCTGAAGCAGCTTGCGGTCCGGGGTGCGTTGGGGCCCGACGACCTCGTCTGGCGCGAGGGCATGGAAGGCTGGGCCGTGGCGGGCAAGGTGAAGGGGCTCTTCGACGGCAGCGAGCCGGCTTCGTCCTCCGGTTCCTCGGTCGACGCGCCCGCGGCGAATCAGGTCGCGGCGGCGACCAAGCCGATCGCCGCCACGACCGCGGCCCCCGCCGCCACGACCGCGGCCCCCACCCCATCGGCCGGCGGGCCGCACGAGCCGGCGCGCCACTTGTTCGACGTCGTGCTCGAATTCGCCCGCCGCCAGCTCACCTCCCAGTTCATCGAAACGACGAACGCGATTTTCACGCTCGGCGGCTACTACGGCCTGTACCTGGCGATGCTGCTTCTTCTGCCCTTCAGCCTCTTCCTGGGCGTCAAGATGAAGCAAGCCGGCCCGATCCTGCTGGGCATGGTGGCGATCGTCGTCCTCCTCGTGCTCCAGTACGCGGCCGGGCGGTTCTGCGAGGCCCTGGCCCGGCTCAACCGATCGACCCCGGCGCGCCTGGCGTCGACGGCGATTCTCGACTGCTGCGCTCTGGTGGCGATGTTCGGCGGCCTGGTGCTGCTGCTCACCGCGGCGGTCGTGGCCGTTCAGGTCGGGCCCCTGTCGCTGGTCGGCCCCGCGATCGCCGCTTTCATCCTCTGCCAGTACGTCGCGGTGCTGGCGCTCAACCCCGACTCGGTCAACCTGCTCGTGGCCTCGGAGGCCACGGCCGGCGAAGAGGCGATCGGCGTGCTCTCGTTTCTGGCCAAGGTGGTCCTGCGGATCGCGCCCGTGGCCTTCGGCGTGGGCGTTCTGGCGGGAACGCTGGCCTTGATCTACGGGATCTTCCTGATTCTGGCCCCGCCCGAAAACCCCGGCGAGGCCGTGGCGCTGCCCGGCTTCGAGAGGGTCGAACCGGCCGAGCTCGCGTCCAGCGGCGTCTCCCAGCGGGAGATCTCCAACCTGATGCCTGCAATGGCCACGGTCGCCGCGGCGCGGTCGATCCTGATCGCCTCGGCGCTGATTCCCTTGGCCGCGTACGTCGTGTTCCTCGTCTCGTACCTGTCGATCGACGTGCTCCGCGCGATCCTGTCGCTGCCCCGCAAGCTCGACGAGTTGAGGCCGGGCGAGGAGCAAGCGGAGAAGCCCGCGGATTGAGGCCCCGAGGGCGGGCCTTGCCGCGGGGGGACGGGGGCGACGAGCCGCCGGGAATTGCTCACACCCCGCCGCACGCGCCACACCGTTCGGCGCCGTCCCAGCAGTAGGTGCAAAGTTGCTCCTTGGGCAGCCCGATCGCCGCGACCAGGTCGCCGAGCTTCTGGTACTTCAGCGTGGTGAGGCCCAGGCGGCGACACACGCGATCGACCATGGTCCGGTGGCGGTCGGAGTCGGGATCGACGTACTCGTCGAGATGCCTGTCGGGCTCGCCCTCGACCTCTTTGATCGCCTTGCGCGCGGCCAGATCGAGTTCCGACCTTGAGCGGGAGAAGTTGAGGAACTTGCAGCCGTAGACCAGCGGCGGACAGGCCGGGCGCATGTGCACCTCCTTGGCTCCGTAGTCGTAGAGCCGCTGGATCGTGTCCTGGAGCTGGGTGCCCCGCACGATCGAGTCCTCGCAGAACAGCACGCGCTGCCCCTGGATGAAGTCGCGGATGGGGATCAGCTTCATGCGGGCGACGAGGTCGCGGATTCGCTGATCCTGGGGCATGAAGCTTCGCGGCCAGGTCGGCGTGTACTTGACGAAGGGGCGGCGGTAGGGCACGCCCGCCGCGTTCGCGTAGCCGATGGCGTGCCCCGTGCCCGAGTCGGGGATGCCCGCCACCACGTCGACCCGGCAGTCGTCGGCCCGGGCCAGGGCCTCGCCGCAGCGGTTGCGGGCCAGCTCGACGTTGATCCCTTCGTAGTTGGAGGCCGGATAGCCGTAGTACACCCAAAGGAAGGTGCAGATCTGCAGCTCGCCGCCAGGGGGCCTGAGCGTCTCGGCGCCCTCGGGCGTCATGCGGACAATCTCGCCGGGGCCGAGGTCGCGCTCGGCCTCGTAGCCCAGGTTGGGCAGGGCGCACGTTTCGAGCGTGGCGGCGAGCGCGCCGTTCTTACGCCCCAGGATGAGCGGCGTGCGCCCCAGCCGATCGCGGGCCGCGTAGATGCCGTCGTCGGTCAGCACGAGCAGGGAGCACGAGCCTTCGATCCGCTGCTGGGCGTATTGGATTCCGTCGGCGAAGGTCGATTGGCTGTTGATCAGGGTGGCCACCATCTCGGTCGGATTGATCGCGTCGCCGCTCATCTCCGAGAAGTGGGCCGCCTGCCGGCTGAAGACCTCCGAGGCCAAGGCGTCGAGGTTCTGGATCCGACTCACGGTGACCAGGGCATAGGTGCCCAGGTGGGAACCGATAATCAAGGGCTGGTCTTCGTAGTCGCTGATCACGCCCAGCCCGAGGCAGCCGTGCAGCTTGGGCAGATCGTCTTCGAGCTTGCTACGGAACTGGGCGTTGGTAATGTCCTTGATGAACCGCGTGAACCCGCGACGGTTTTTGACGACCATGCCGCCCCGCACCGTGCCGAGGTGGGAGTGGTAATCGGTTCCGTAGAACAGGTCGGCCACGCAATCTTTCGTCGAGGCGACGGCGAAAACTCCTCCCACCGCGGGTCCCTCCCGATATACTGAAGGTTCGGCCCGCGTCGTGTCGCGGGCTGACGGCCCCCTTGATAGGCCGCCGCTGCGCGGGCGTCAAGTGGGGCGGCGCGGAAACCGGGGCCCCCCTTCGATGCCGCCCGGAGGCCGCCCCGACCGGGAACGCCAAAGCCCCGTGGAGGCGTCATGAGCCACCGTCGCCTTGCAGAAGCCGTGCCCGCCGGGCTGCTGATCGTTGCCCTGCTGGGCTGCGGCTCGCCCGAAACCCCGTCGCTCGACCCGAAGCCTTTCGAGGCGGCGGTGGCCGACTACTTCGAGGCGAACAACATGGGCATGGCGATCCGGGAGATCAAGGCCGGCCCGACCGTCGACGGTTCCACGGCCAACCTGACGGCCTCGTGCACCCGCGCCGACGTGGGTGGCCCCAACGTGACCTGGACCTTCCGCTTCGAGCAGACCCCCGACGGGAACTGGAAGGCCGTGGGGCACGAGAAGTAACGATCGGCGGTGGGAAAGTTGCGATCCCCCAAGGCGGCCGGGTGGTTCTGGGCGTCTTCCCACCGTGGGGCACGTTTCCAACATGCCGTTGGATTGCAGGCACGTTGGAAACGTGCCCCACAACGGCGCGTGGAAGTCACAGCCGAGGACGGTGACATAACGCGGCCCGTGGCCGCAACCAAGCAGGGGATAGGCCATGATGGAACGCTGGGAATGATGGAGTGTTGGAATAATGGGATTCGGCACGGGCGGGGCCCATCACTCCATCACTCCAACACTCCATCACTCCAACACTCCATCACTCCATCACTCCACAACGTGCGCGCACGGCGCGTAGGAGTTGCAGCGTAGGACTTTAATCCACCGGCCCGGGGCGCACGATCGTCGGGGCGCTCCGGATCCGGGGACGGATGGCGAGCCAGTCGATGCCCTGGAACTCGGGGTCGTCGATCGCGCGGACCTCGACGTCGCCCCGGTAGGGGCACATCGTGTCGACCCAGGCGATCAGGCGTTGCAGGCTGATCGGATCGACCCGCACGTCGTGATGCGTGCCGCTTGCGGCAATGTCGATCAGCTTGCTGCGGTACGACAGGGCGGTCATGGGCTTGGGGGTCCGGTACGCCTCGGGATCGCGCTGGTCGTACGCCTCGACGAGCAGCGTGTTGGCGATGCCGAACCCGGGCGGCGGGTCGTCGGGCTTCTCGTAAGGCCGACCCCAGGTCGGGCGCCCGATCAATGTGACGTAGGGCTCGTCGAACATGAGGAACCCCGGGCGCCGCGTCAGGTCGAGGGTCTTGCGCCCCTCGCCGTCGCCCTGGTGGCACTTGCCGCAGTACTCGTCGAGCACGGGCTGGACGTAGCGGTCGTAGCTGACCGTATCGTTACCCCACGGGGGCGGCGCGATCGCGCGGGGCTCCTGCGCCAAAGCCATCGCGCCGATCGCGTGCTGCGGCGCGGTGCTGTGCAGCTCGTGGCAGCCGAGGCAACCGCGGCGCTCGCCGGGCATCACGCCGGTAAAGCTCCGCATGGTCTGCAAGGCCCGGTGGTTCTCGTCGAGAAGCTGGAAATGCAGCGGGATGCCCGGCGGCGCGTGGAAGGCCACCGAGCCGTCGACCTCGATGGGCACGGTGCCGAGCACCCGCTTGACGCCTTCCGACTGCACCATCGAGACGACCGGCCCCGTCGAGATGTAGGGTCGCTTGTGCCAATAGGTGTAGGTCTTGTGCTCGATGTTTAGCACGCGCAGGTACTTGGCCCTTCCTCGCAGCTCGGGGGGCGCCCCGTGGTAGACGTTGCTGCTGTAGAGGACGCCGCCTTTCGGATCGAGGCGTTCGTCGCGGGTCGGCCAGGCGACGCGGTCTTCGATGACCGGCGGGCGCCGCCGGGGCTTGAGGGGCTGGGCGTGGAACACGTGGTTCGTGCCCTCGTACACGAGTTCGCGGTTGCCGTCGACGTCCATCAGGTAGAGGACGAACTTGCCGTTCCGATTGGCCGACACGAGAAAATCCTGCTCGCCGAGCGGATGGGGCGAATAGTAACCGGCGTAGCGCCCGCTGGAGTGGTAGCGCGCCGACTCGACCGGATCGACCGGACCGTTGCCCGACTCGGGCCACTCGACGTCGGCGGTGACCTTCGTGAGGCCGTCGGGAAAGTTGAACCCCTGGTCGGGGTCGATGATGCCCACCGAGCCGCTGAACCAGTTGTGGTGGGCGCTGCCGGTGAACATCACCCGGCGGCTGCCGGGGATGCTGCGGGCATCCTTGAGCAGATCGGGCCAGACCGTCTGGTTGCCCCAGAAGGTATTGACCTGGGTGCCGTCGGGATTGACCGTCCAAAGCCCCTGGGCCCGCCACAGCGGCTTGTCGGTGTACTCCCAGCGGGTGTAGATCACCCGGCCGTCGTTCATCACCGAGGGCAGGTAGTCGGGCTCGTTGTTCCGCGAAATGAGGTAGATGTTCCCGCCGTCGCGATCGCAGCGGGCCAGCACGAAGGCGTTCGTGGGCGGCATGCAGCGCACGTAGGTATGCCCCCGGGTCGTCGAGAACAGGAGGTGCTCGCCGTCGGGCAGGTAGATCGGGTCGAAATCGTCGTAGGGCCCGTCGGTAAGCTGCACCAGGCCCTTGCCGTCGACGTCGATCTCGTACAGGTGAAACGACTTCTCGTTGTGCGGCTTGAAGCAGAAGACGACCTTCCGGGCGTCGAACGACAGGTCAGGCCGCCAGAACGAGCCGTGCAGCGGCTCCTGGGGCATGAGCTGCCGAACATTACCGCCGGGCGAAAGCCCCTCGAGCACCAGCAGGCGCCCGCCGGGCACGGCCATGTAGCCCAGCCGGTGCCGGGTTTCGTGAGGCCACTCTCTTCCCTGGGGGAAGGGCGCGTCGACCAGCAGCACCTTGTCGAAATCGACGACCGGATTCGCCAGCGCGATCGCTCGCTTCACCTCCCGCACGCGAAAGTAAAGCGCCGGATCGGGCTCGGTAGCCGATTCAGCCTGCCGGGCCAACTCGTCCAGCGCGGCCCGTTGCTTCGCAAAGTCGACCCGGCCGGGATGGTTCGAGGCGATTCTCGCGGCCAGCTCGCGCGCCCAACCGATTTCCTCAACGATCCGCGCGGGCGTCGGGTTCTCGTCGGCCTGGTGAAGCCAGTCGCGCTCGAGGGCCTCGCACGCCTCGGCCGCCGAGAGGCTGCGGGTTTCGGGCGTCTCGGGAGGAACGTAAGGGGCCACCGCCTCCGACACCCGGGGACGAAAATCCACGCCGCGCCCCGCTTCGAGCACGATCTCGATCCAGTCGGGGGCGAATCGGGCCGCGTCGCCCGAGGCGCACAGGGCCTCGTATCGCTTCGCGATCTTCTCGGCCTCTTCCCATTTCCGGCGCTGCTCGGCGGTCTGCGACTTCCACTGGCGCTCGGTCAGCGGCTTATACTCCAGGAGCAACGCGACCAGCCGGCCCGCCTGGCGCCGGTCGAAGTCGTCGTCCTCGGCCAGCAGGTACTCGATGGGACTGACGCCGGCGAACTCGACGAACGCCGCGTAGTCGTCGGGAAAGTCGGCCTTCAGTCGGGCCAGAAGCGCCCCGGCCAGATCGCGGTCGAGCCGCGTCGGGCCTTCGACGAGCCCCTTGCGCGCGCCGGCCAGGGTTTCGGCGAACGAGCCTTGGGGGAGGTAGATCCCGGCCAGTTCGGCTTCGAGCTGTTTCGCGTACTCGGCCAGCGACTCAACGCCGCTTCGGTAGAGGCCGGCGACGGCTTCGGGCGCCAGGGCGTCGGCGTAGATGCGCAAATCGTCGAGCGACCCCTCGAAAAACTCGCCCTTGCCGCCGCTGGAACCGATGAACGCGGGCGCGCCGGGCTGGAAGGCGACGACGCCGGTGCGCTCGAACGAGCCCACCTCCTCGCCGTCGAGATACACCCGCATGACCCGGCCGTCGAACGTGGCCGCGCAGTGGTGCCACGCCCCGTCGAGCACCTGGGCCGGGTCGATCGGGGCGTCGCATTCCTCGTACCCGTCGACGTTCAGCCCCAGCGAAAGGATCGTGCCGTTGTTCTGGAACGAGAAGAGCAGGCGCTCGGGGCATTCCTGGCGGAAGATCTCGCGGTAGCCCGACAGATTCGTGGGCCTCGTCCAGGCGGAGAAGGTGATCTTGGCGATCGGCTCGTCCCGCGCGCCCAGGTCGACCCGGAGAGCGTGGGGGCCGGCCAGATCGAGGGCGTTGCCGTGGACGCCGCGCACCCGCGCCACGCTACGATTGCCCACGGCGTCGAGGCACTTGCTGCCGGACTGTTCGTCGAAGGTCCAGTGGGCGATCAGAGGCTTGTCGATTTCGAGCGGGGCGAGCGCGTCGTCGCCTGCCGCCGCGGCCGAGGCGGCACACGCCAGGGCGCACCGAATCCATCGAAGCAAGTTGACTCGAACGGCAAGCATTCGAAACCTCCTCTTAAGATTGCGCGGCGCCTCATGGGTTCGCCCGCTTACTGCCACGGTAGTCGTGGCCGGCGACCGGGTCAACCGCGTCGTCTTCGACCCGCATGAAGCGATCGATCGCGTGGCGTCAAACGCCCCGGTCCGTCGGCGAGTCGCGGCGGTCGCGCTGCGCCGGTTCCCATGGGGCGAGGCAGGGGCCTATCCGATCGTTTCGCGCAGAAGCGCCGAGGCCGCCGCGGCGAATCGGCGGCCCGCCTTGGGTGTGTACGGTGGAAGGTCGAGGATGCCGGGAACGGTCAGCGCCGCGTATTCCCCCGCCTTGTAGGCGTTGGGGTCAGGCAGATAGCCGATCAGGTCGTCGGTGTAGCCCACCACCAGCGTGTGCTCGGCGGGCGAGTCGCGGCGGATGGTCAGCCCGTAGCAACTGTAAAGCTCGGCCGGGTGGAACAGCAGGCCCACGCCGCCCAACTGCATGGCCGAGACCGGCACGGCCAGCGTGGTGCGGCTCGCGTCCCATCGGGCCGCTCCCTCGGCCCAGTCGGCGGCGAATCGCTCGTCGACGTAGGTGCCGCTCTTGCACTGCGACGGGTCGTTGCGGTACTGCTCCAGCCGCGCCTGCAGCAAGGCCACGTCGAGCGGGATCGGCGTCTCGACGCTTCGGATCCGCAAACGATCGATCGTGACCGGCTCGGCCCGGTCGAGGGCCCGGTCGATGCCCGCGTGCACCGCTTCGGCGACCTTTTCGGGCACGCCCAGCCAGGGCTTGCCGTCGCCGGGATTCACGTCGCCGCAATGGCCTTGCAGGTACGAGGGATCGAGGTCGTTTCGGCTTCGCGTGAGTTCGGCGACCAGGCCGGGCCAGTCGGGGCCGGCGTTGTCGTCGGTGTAGCAGACCGGATGCGACGAGAAGTGGTACCAAAGGCGCTTCGGTTTGCCCGCCCGCTCGAATAGCAGCACGTGCAGCATCGTGTCGAGCCAGCGGTCGTCGTCGGTCGCGTCGGGGCCGAACTGCTCGTCGGTCTTCCAGGTCGAGGTGGTGCGATTGAAGTTGCCGCCCACGACGCGGGCCCGGCCCATGAGCATCTCGGCCGGGGCGAGGTCGTCGTGGGCCAGTTCCACCGCGCGCACCACGTCGGCTTCGACCTTGGCCATGTACTCGGGCGAGATCGCGCCCCATTGGCGGAAGTAGCGAAACGTAGGCATGGAATGGGTGTGCGTGGCGGCCAGACGCACGTGCGCGGCCGGAATGCCCACCCGCTCGGCGACGCGGCGCTGCACGCGCCCGGCGAGTTCGCGCGAGACGGCGCAGACGTCGAGCGACACGACGGCCGCCCGCTCGCCGCCGTGCGCGAGCACCAGGGCCCGCGCCGCGGTGGGCTGGCGAATGCCGGTAATGCGGCGTTCCTTGCCCGGCGCCCGGTGGAACCCGGCCATCTCGATCCCCAGGGGCGGCGTCGTGTCGACCCGGCCCTCGCCGACGGCCAGGCCCGACGACGGGGCTGCCCGGCCGACGACCGGCCGGAACCCCAGTCCGGCGATGCCCGCCGCGGCAACGCTTCGCCGGAGAAACTCGCGGCGGCGCAGCGCATGCCTCGCGTGCGACAAAGGTTGAGGGTCTCGTTCAGGAGAGCGTTCGCGGGCCATGGGCGCCTTCCTTCGAAGCGGTTGGAGGGGGATCGTCTCATGCCGACGCGTGCATGATAACCCAACCGATCGATCCCAACCAGCATCCGCGGCTCGGGCCGGCGCGCCGCGGCGACCGCCTCCCAAGCCGCGCGTGCCCCGAAACGCTTGGCCCAAACCGTGTTGATCCCTCGCGGAGAACCTGCGACGATGAACGAGGCCGGCTGCCGTGGCGAATGCCTCATGCCGCGAGACCTCCCGTGCGCATCGTCCTTCCAATCCTGGCGTTGTTGTGGGCTTCGCCTTACACCCTGCTCGGCCTGCTGATCGGCCTGACAGGCCTCGCCACCGGTGGCGGCGCACGGCGCCGTGGCCGCGTGATCGAGTTCTACGGCGGGGCCGTGCGGTGGTTCGTGGCGCATCTGCCGTGCGGCGGACAGGCCGCGATGGCCGTCACGCTCGGCCACACGATCCTCGGCCAGACCGGCGCGGGCCTGGACGTGGCGCGCAACCACGAGCTGGTGCACGTCGCCCAGTACGAGCGTTGGGGGCCGTTCCTGGGGCCGGCCTATCTGCTCGCGTCGCTGGCGCTTTGGTCGATGGGCCGACGGGCCTATCGTGACAACCCCTTCGAGCGCGCCGCGTTCGACCGAGAAAGAACCGGCGGCCTCCCTTCCGGGAAGCCGCCGGGTTAAAACGGGGAGCTGACATGGATCGCCGGGCCGGCCGCGCCGGTCGAACGCGCGCGGCCCGGTCGGGACCAAAAAACCTGGCGCTTCTAGTACATGTCGTGGCCCGCATGCGCCGGGGCGGACTTCTCTTCCTTGGGCTTCTCGGCGACGAGGGCCTCGCTGGTCAAAAGCAGGGTGGCCACGCTCGCGGCGTTCTGGAGGGCGCACCGCGTGACCTTGGTTGGGTCGATCACCCCTGCATCGACCATATCCTCGTACTTGTCGATCGCCGCGTTGTAGCCCATGGCGCCGTCCATCTCGGCCACCTTCTCGCAGACGATGCCGCCGTCCTGGCCCGCGTTCGCCGCGATCTGGCTGAGCGGATGGCGGCACGCGCGGAGCACGATGTTGTAGCCGACCTCCTCGTCGTGGCTGAGATCCTTCGGCTTCAGCGACCTCGATGCCCGCAGCAGGGCCACGCCGCCACCGGGAAGGATGCCCTCTTCGACGGCCGCCCGGGTGGCGTGCAGGGCGTCTTCGACGCGGGCCTTCTTCTCCTTCATCTCGCTCTCGGTCGCCGCTCCCACGTTGAGCTTGGCCACGCCGCCGGCCAGCTTGGCCAGCCGCTCTTCGAGCTTCTCGCGGTCGTAGTCGCTGGTGACCTTTTCGATCTCACGGCGGAGCTGCTCGATGCGGCCCTTGATCTCGGCGCTCTTTCCGCCGCCCTCGATGATCGTCGTGTTGTCCTTGTCGATGACGATCTTCTTCGCCCGGCCGAGGTCGGCGAGCGTCACGTTCTCGAGCTTGCGCCCCAGGCTCTCGAACAGGGCCGTGCCACCGGTCAAAATGGCGATGTCCTCGAGCATCGCCTTGCGGCGGTCGCCGTAACCCGGCGCCTTCACGGCGGCGACCTTGAAGGTGCCGCGAAGCTTGTTGATCACCAGGGTCGCCAGCGCCTCGCCCTCGATGTCCTCGGCCACGATCAACAGCGGCTTGCCCGACTGCACCACCGACTCGAGCAGAGGCACGAGGTCTTTGATGTTCGAGAGCTTCTTCTCGTGAATGAGCACGTAGGCGTCTTCGAGCACGCACTCCATTGCCTGGGGGTCGGTCACGAAATAGGGCGAGAGATAGCCCCGGTCGAACTGCATGCCTTCGACCCACTCGATCTCGAGCCCGAATCCCTTGCCTTCGTCGACCGTGATGACGCCGTCCTTGCCGACGCGGTCCATGGCCTCGGCCAGCTTCTCGCCGATTTCCGTGTCGTTGTTCGCGGCCACGCTGGCGACCTGCGCCATCTCCTTGGGCGTCTTGATCGAGATCGACATCTTCTTGAGCTTTTCGGTGATGTCGGCCACCGCCTTTTCGATGCCCTGCTTCATCTGCACGGGGTTGACGCCCGAAACGACCGCGCGCAGGCCCTCGTTGAAGATCGCCTCGGCCAGAAGGGTGGCCGTGGTGGTGCCGTCGCCGGCCACGTCGCTCGTCTTCGAGGCGACCTCGCGGACCATGCGGGCCCCCATGTTCTCGTAGACGTCTTCGAGGTCGATTTCCTTGGCCACGGTCACGCCGTCCTTCGTCACGGTCGGCGAGCCGAAGCTCTTCTGCAGGATGACGTTCCGTCCGCGGGGGCCCAAGGTGACCTTGACCGCCTGGGCCAATTTCGAGACGCCGCGCCGCATGGCGTCGCGGGCTTCCTGGTCAAAAGCAATCATCTTGGCCATGTAACTTGTTCTCCTTTACTTGACTGGGCAGGCCGCAAGGCCGCCACAAGGTGTGTATTCGAATGGGTGACCGGGCTACTCGATGATGGCCAGGACGTCCTCCTCTCGCATCAACAGCAGCTCCTGATCGCCCACCTTGAACTCGTCGCCGGCGTAGGAGAGGAACAGCACGCGGTCGCCCGCCTTGACCTGGAAGGGGGCGCGGGTGCCGTTGTCCAGGAGCCGACCGTCGCCCACGCTGATCACCTTGCCCCGGGCCGGTTTGTCCCGGGCCGAATCGGGCAGCACGATGCCGCCGGCCGTGACCTCCTCCGACTCCTCCCGCTCGACCACCACGCGGTCGCCCAGCGGCTGCAGTTTCAATCCGCCCGACGTCTTCTTCTCTTTCTTTGCCATTTCGTGCGTGCCTCCGGAACTCCTCTCGAACTGGTTTTCTCTCTCAAACGGCTTGGCTCGATCCGACCGTTGGGCAAGTCGCCTGCCATTCCTGCCGACAAACCATGCTGGCAACCCGGGAAAGCAATCGGCGCGCCAAACGCCGGTGATGCGACAAGTCGTTATTAAACAACGCGTTACAAACCACCCCTTGCGTCGCCGGTCGCGCGAGGCCCGCCACGGCGGGCAAAACCCGGCTTCGAGAGCCCCACGCGACTGCCATTCTGACAGGACGCGGGAATCCAGAATGCCAAGCCCGCGGCGTCGCTCCCCATTGGCATGCCCCCCTCCGGTGCGGATTCCCGTCACACCGCAAGCCGCAACGGGAGTTCAAGGGGTGGCAAACGGGGTCCCGTCGAGCCTTCGTTCGTCACTTCTGCGCACCGTGCGCAGGTTGTGGGGCGCGTCTCCAACGTGTATTCGGGTTGTGGGCACGTTGGAAACGTGCCCCACGTTAGGACTGGATGCGACGGGCGACTCAACCGAGCGGGTTGTGGGTGCCAACCGACGCGATTTCGCGTTTTCCTCCCCCCGTCGGAAGGGAGACGTGGGCGCCATCTCGCCCGCCGCGGCCCTCTCGTCGCCCCGAGGCCGGACAAGATCGACGGCGTTCCCGGCCCGTCGCGACTGCGTACGCCTTGGCAGCGCCGTTTTGGTCAACGGCCGGCCGGTTTTTCCAATCCGGCCAGCCGATGGGGGTAGCGCCGACCGTTTGAGGAGTTCCTTTGGTCAACGGCCCGGCCGTTCTTCCAGTCCGGGTAGCCGATGGGGGGGTCGCGTGCGGACCGTTCCGTCCCGGGGGCGAAGTCCTGTCCGCGTCGTGAGGCTGCCGTGCGCGATCCAGGCCGGGCAGTCTTTCCGGCCCCGCGCGCCAGATCTCCCGTCGGACCCGGCCGCACCCGGCCCGGCCCCACGACCGCACGCGGGGTGGCCCTCGCCGGCCCGGCAGCTCCCGTCGCGGCCGACCAGCCCCCAAATTCGTTGCCTACCCAACGACACCCCCGACGTCATTTATGCCCGCCCCCTCTTTTTCGTGCATACCGTCCATTTCGCGGTTCCCGTCCGACCGCCGGCCATTTTACCCGATGGGCTGGTCCAATTTCGAGGGACATTCTTCAAACAGTCTCGGGCGAATCGCGGTTGGTGGGAAGCGAGAAGATGCCGATCGGCGCGCGTTCGCCGGGAGGACTCGCTCCGGCAAGCCCCCCAACCGCCGGTTCGGAGCACCCGCCGCGTTGTTTTCGTATAGGCCCGCTTGACACGCCTCTGACACCTTCTTGCTCCCCGTCCGTCGTTCCGCCTTCAGGCGGTCTTCGCCGTGAGCCTCGGAGGAACCGGCTGAAGCCGGAACTACGAACGGACCGGCTGAAGCGCGAACTACGAACTCGCGGAGCCGGCACTTTCCATGCTCGGGGCGGCCGAGTATCATGACGACCGCGTTGCCGGGGTGGTCGAGCCTTTCGTGCGGACCGACCGGGCAGTGCAAACCCGCGGCGCCGAGACCACGCAAGCCACGACGAAGAGATTGCTGATGAAACGCCGAATTCAGCGCGGGCTGTGCGTCGCGGCGGTCGCCATGGTCGCGGCCGGGCCCCTGGCGGGCGGCGAGGATGCGGGCGACGGTCGCCGTGAGGGACAAACGCCGATGCGCGGTTGGGTGAAGACGGGCGCCTTGTCGGCCCCGGAGGCCCATCAGGCGGCCGCGGCGAGCGAGCGGTTCGTCTTCGCTATCGCCAACCGGGTCGTCGCCAAGTACGATCGGGCCACGGGCAAGCGGATCGCGCAGAGCCGGGGCGAGGCCGAGCACCTCAACAGCGGCTTCCTCTGGCAGGGCAAGCTCTACTGCGCCCACTCGAACTATCCCAAGATGCCCGAGCACAGCGACATCAAGGTGCTCGACCCCGAGTCGATGGAGTTGACGACGCTGAAGGGCTTCGGGGCCTCGGCGGGAAGCCTCACGTGGGCCGTGTGGCACGACGACCGTTGGTGGTGCACGTTCGCCTTCTACGGCGCGCAGAACGCGCGCACGTACCTCGTCGAGTTCGACGAGCAATGGCGCGAGCAGCGGCGCTGGCGCTATCCGCCCGAGGTGGTCGAACGGCTGGGCAGGGCGAGCGTCTCGGGCGGGATTTGGCGCGACGGCATGATCCTGGCCACGGGGCACGACGCGCAGGAAATCTATTGCCTGCGCGTCCCCGTTGAGGGAAGCGTGCTCGAGTACGTCGACACCGTGCCCGCGCCCTTCACGGGCCAGGGGATCGCCGACGATCCGGCCACCGGCGGCCTGGTGGGCATCGACCGCAAGAACCGGAAGATTATCTTCGCCGGCCCGGCGCCGCCGGGTCGGGCGGCACGCCCGTAACACGAAGCCTATCGCCGAGGAGCTTCTCATGCGCACTGTTCGTCGTTGTGGTCTCGTTCTGATGTTTGTCGTTCTGGCCGGCGCCGTGGGCCCGGCGGCCGAGGTCGACCCGTGGCGAGCCGTCTTCAACCCGCCCGAGCAGTTGGCACGCAGCGACGAGCCGGTCGTGTGCGTGCTCAACATCCAGCATCCCGACATCATTCGCGGGCAACTCGCCCGCGCGGGGGTCGAGCGGTACTCGGGAGAGCGGTTCCGCAGCCGGGTGGAGGAGCTTGCCGGCTTGCGCTGCCTGCACCTGCATTTCACCGAGGTGGCGGGCGACGAGTTGGACCGCCCCCACGTCAAGGCGATCCTGATCGGCGGGCGGTCGCGGGTGGTCCGTCCCGACCGCGATTCGGAGTTCTTCCCGCTGATCCGCAACACGAAGATCCCCATGATCGGCTTCTGCGGCGGAATGCAGTTGATCGCCAAAGCCTACTCGGGCAAGGTGACGGCGATGCGCAAGCTCCGTGAGGGCGAGGCCGATCCGAACCCCAATTACCACCCCGGCATGTTCAAGGAATGGGGTTTCCTGCCGGTGCAGGTCACCTGCCGCGACCCGCTGTTCGACTCGCTGCCCGAGGCGATCGTGGTTCGCCAGGCGCACGCCTACCACGTGCCCGTGGCGCCGCCGGAGTTCGACGTGTTGGCGTCGACGGCCGAGTGCCCCGTCGAGGCGATGAAGCATCGGGAGCGCCTGCTGTACGGCACGCAGTTCCACCCGGAGGGCTACGACGACGAGCATCCCCACGGCCGGGTGATTCTGCGAAACTTCCTCCGCCTCGCGGGGCTCGAGGCCCCGGCGCAGGCCGACGATCGTCCAGCGGCGGCGAGGCCCGTTGCCGATTCGTCCTACTTGCCCGCGATGATCAGGTCCAACCGGCGGCTCTGCTCCTCCAAGGGCAGGCCGCGA
>Ga0334885_1001756_pt1 | contig 24956 bp, 20 predicted proteins | sample GraSluR1_MG_8_FD_207233 | JGI IMG/M metagenome (GOLD analysis project Ga0334885, IMG submission 207233) | Sludge microbial communities from methane-producing bioreactor in Wageningen University, Netherlands - Granular Sludge_31_05-R1 | ecosystem: Engineered > Bioreactor > Anaerobic >...
CCAGCGAACCTGTGCAGCTTGCTTGGCCGCCACTGCCACTTTCTGCGGCTCACCGGCGGGCAATTCCGCCAGGACGATATTGGCGACGTTCTCGGCATCTGACGATGCGGGGAAAATGAGCTGGCCGCCCTTCTCCTCAACAGCCTTCGCCACCGCCCGGCTGATTTCCGAAAGCAGGTACGACCCAAACCAGAGGTCGCGCGTGCGCCGGGCGGCGGCGATGAATTCCTGCACCGGCCCGACGCTGATGGCGAGTAGATGGCTCATGGAGTCACCTCCGTAAAGCCCTGTGCGGCGGCCTCCGCGAGGAATGCCTCAAGCGCTGAACCATTTGGTGACCTAGCGAGGGGAGAGTTCACGTAGCCTGCCAAAGCAGCGTCTCGAATGTGCGTCGGATTCGGCAACGGCAGCGATTGCTCCTGGCCTTGCACTTTCTGCCGCAGATCGACGCCGGCGAGATCAGGCGACTTCAATCGCAGGATGAGCGGAAGTGCGTTGCCATTCCCCAGGGCAAGCGGCTTGAGGATGAGGGGACTGGCCATCCGCTCCCGCTTCTTGCCGTCCGCGTCATCGGAGGGATACAAAACAGTATCCTGCGGTTCGCCTTGTCCTTGAAAGTGAAACACGATTGGTAGGCCGAGCTCTGCGCGCGGCAGCGCATCAGATGGAATCGCACTCAAACGCGGGTGACCACTGCGCTGTCGATCGGCATTCAGTTCCGTGATCTCACGAAGTGTCTCTGGCTCCGGCCATCGCGAGCGGCCCGGTCGGTTTGATTGCTGTCCCGGAGTGCGCCCGAAGTCAACTCCTTGGCGAAAGTGCTTGAATCGCCCAATCACATGATCCCACGCAGGAATCGCATCGGACTGCTCGCCGCCGACGAGAATCGCAGCGGCCAGCGTCGGCCAATCCCGCGGGGCAGGAGCGTTGAGCACGAATGGTTCACACAACCCGATGAGTTCATTGCGATCCTTGGGTGCCAGTTCCTTGCACAAGATCGCTCCGCAACCGCGCCGCGTGCGGCCGCCCAACCCACCGAAGTTCACCCAGGCCCAGACTGCCGGCTCAACCTGCGGCCAAAAATCTGTCGGGCACCGGATGATCAATCGAAAGCTTGCCTGCTGGATGCACGAGGCTGGCTCGACTTCAACTGCGGTACGGCCTTTTGCCAACTGCCCCTGAAAGGGAAAGAGCGCGTAGGGAAGTGTGCTATTGTTGAACGGCTGGTTCCAGGCCGGCATCGAGCGGTATTTCCCGGGGTTCTTGTTGTCCATTTCAAAGCGGGCACATTGTTCCGGTTTCCCCGCATTCACGTTCTCCACTAACACCTGCACCCGGCTCGCCCGTTCTGTGGAACCCCAGATGTCCGATTGGGCGGCTCGGAGTTCCCCGAGCGTGGTGTACTGCGCTCCGACTGTTGCCCGCCACCAGAATTCGAGCTGTCCTCGAATTGCCGTCGGCCGGATCGGAAAACTCGGGTCGTTCGTCCGAGGCTCGACTCCGCCGCCGAACATCGGCGTTATCAGTTCGATCTTGAACTCGCGCGAGACCCGGCCCGACTGGGTTACTGCGGGGACCGCGGGACACGGCGGAATTTCATGTGGCTTCGGCACGATCCGGTCCTCTTCGCAGACGGCAAGTCGCTGACGACCGGATCGACCTGGCCGCTCGCCAACTCATGCCATCGTGAATAATTCAGAAATTCGCTCGGAATCTCTCGGGCAACGCGACCCAGAATACCCGCTTCGGAACTGACAATCCAGTTTGGGGTTAGGTTCGCTCGCTCTGGCAATAAGCCCATCGGAAGCGGGGGCGTGCCTCACTGGCGGACACTGACCAACCTGCGGAAATTCCTTGTCTCAATCCGCACCACAACGGCCTGGGAATGATTTTCGACGGCTCAAGGATGAAGTCCGCCATGCTCGTGATTGGTGCCGGTCGAAGCGGTCGCCTGACGACGAGCGAACTTGTCGGAGCCGCCATGGAAGCAGTCTTCCACGACAAGCGATGTCCAGTGAGCCGACAGACTATCTGGATGGCCGAGACGCCGACGGTCCCGACAGAACGGGGCAGCCTCACTATCGTGGGCCATCCGACCCGAGTCTTGCCAAGAAGCCCGGCTGAATGACACTTCGGCCAATTTGTTGACCACAAAGCGTTGTGGTTGAAAAGTTTACGACCCGGGCAACGCCACTCAGCCTTACCCGGGTCAGTCGGGGCGACTGGATTTGAACCAGCGACCTTTTGACCCCCAGTCAAACGCGCTATCCAGACTGCGCCACGCCCCGAGAGCATCGGCGGATGCCACATGGCTTAGTATGACATAACCGATCGAAGACCGCAACGCCCCCCTGGACGATCGCGAGTGGCCGGCCCGACCCGGGTCGTGGGTCAGTCGCGGTTTCGGGCAAGTCGTATCACCAAGCTTACCAGGAAGACAACGATGGCCACGAGTCCGCCCGCGCCCCCCATCCTGATCCAGGCCTTGGAGACCTCTCGGCCGGAGGAGTCGAGCATTCTGCCATCGGCGGTCTCTTCGTAGTCCCAACGGACGCCGCAGTGGGGGCATCGGTCTCCCGCCCCGAGGTGGGCCGGCACCTGCTTGTTGCAGTTGCTGCAAACGTACACTTCGACCTGTTCGGCGGGGACGTGATCGACGGCGGGGGGGCTTCCGTGGGAAATCCCCTCGGGTTCGGGTCGAGAACCGCCTGGAAAGCTGGCGGGGCGATGCGCCCCGGGCATGTAGGGTGCCTTTGGCGAAGGATTGCCCGGAGGCGACATGTGGGGGGGGGCGATGCTCGATTGGTGGGGGATCCCGGCCGATTCGTCCGTAGACGGTCTCGATCCTGCCGGAGGGCTGTTGCCCGCAGATCGCCCCGGCGCGGTCTCTCCCGCCGAGTGGCCGTGGGCGGGGAAAGGGTGGGGCGCGCCGTGCATCGGTCCGAAGGGGTTTGTGCCGGGCTGCCCCCCATACATTGGATGCTCGGCAGCTCCCTCATGGTCCGGGGCGTGGGGCCCGGCCGGGCTCGGCGGCTCGCCGGTTGTCGCCGGAGCAGCACCGCCTCCGGTCCGCTCGCGTACATAGGCTTGGTCGGCTTCGCTGAAAACGCTCAGCGGATAGGAGACCGTGTCGCCGTCCTTTCGGAGAACGACCATGTCGCCGGAGAACTCGAGGAGCTGGGCCTGGATCGTGTGCCCGTCCAGGTCGGTCCAGGTTCGGATCGGCTCGGGGCCGCGCTGCGGAACGGTCGGTTTCGCGGGCTGGGCGGCTTCGCTTGGCGTCGTTTCGGCCGGGTCCCAGCCTTTGGGCCGCAGTGCGGGAAGGGGAATCGTCGGTGCCAAGGCGTCGGGCGGCGGCGGACGGTCGGGCGTGGACGGCAACCGATGTTCCTGGCCCTTGGCCTTCAATTGCTCGCGCACGTACTCGAGATCGTCGGGAGCCAAACTGGCCACCGGGATGCGTGCCACCCGGCCTCCTCGGGAGAGGATTACGTCGCCGCCATGGATTCGCACGAACGTGGCCCTGAACGGTCGGCCCTGCCCGTCGGTCCAGGTGCGCGCGGCGGGCGCGGCCACGGTTTGGGTCACGAGAAGAACGACAAGGGCAAGAGAAAGAGTGCGGGCACGCATGTTCACCCCCCAAGGTTCTCCCCGACATCAGCGATTGCCGAGATACTGCGATTATAACGAAGGGCGAATTCTTGTCATCGATTTCCCGTCGATTTTGTTGGCTTTCCGCCTGGGACAGAGAGTCTTCGTCAATCGGGGAGCGGTGCGAAGGCAACGCGCCCCAGAAAAGGGGGTGAACCGAGCTATTCGAGGCCCGACAGCAACACCTCGTCCAGAGGGGGCGGTTTCTCCAGGTTCCCTGAGCGAAGGAATACGGCGTAGCCCGAATAGACCTGCTCGAGCAGTTCGACGACCTCGTGGCAGCGGTCGGCTACGTCGTTGACTTCCCAGCGATCGTCGGGCTTGACGAACAGTTCGGGCTTGTCGGCGTGGCGGAGGTACCAGGCCGGCGTGCGAAGGGCCCAAGCATTGTCGCGACCGATGAGGGCCAGTCGATCGCGGATCGATTCGAGGTCTTCCCGCGCCAACGGCATGAGGCTCGATGCGGGGGCGAGGGGAGGCAAGGCGTGGATGCCCCACCAATCCAAGAGCGTGGGCGGCAGATCGGCCGGCTGAACCAGGGCGGGGCTGCGAACCGATTGACCGAGCCCGTCGGGAAAGCGCATCAGCCAGGGTACGTGCGTCAACTCGCCGTGGAGCGCGTCGTCGCAGGGGCCGATCCGCCGGTGTTCACCCAGCGGAAAGCCTCGCGCCGACAGGAGCGTCAACAGGGTGGCGCGGTTCTGCCGGCTCTCGTCGAGAAACTCCAACAGCGCGCCCAGGCACACGTCGAACAGCGACACCTGCCCGGCATAGGCTTGCACGACCCCGAGCAATTCGTCCGGATCGTAATCCTCGTCGAGCATGCGGCAGGGCACTTCGGCCGAGTCGGGCGGGTCGGGATCGTCGGCCTCGGCGTATCGCGAGCGAAACTCCCGCGGCGCGTCCCACCGCGCGCCCATCGCCTTCCAATGGCACCACGCGAAGTAGGGCTGAGGCGCGTTCTCGAGCCACTCGATGAGGCGGGCGAAGCAAGTCGCCAGGTGCGTGTCGTCGACATCGTCGGCGATTACGGCAAACTCGGGCTCGTCGAGCCGGACGATCGAATCGAACGCCCGGGCCAGCGGATGATCGGCGACTGCCGGCTCGTCGGTCAGCAGGGCCGTGGTCACGCCCGCCTCCGACAAGATCGCCGGCAGCGTGGGGAAGGCGTCGGCGGGTCGATTCGCCGCAAGGGGATGCCGTCCTTGCCAGCACGCCCGGCAGAAATCGTCCAGCCGGGGGCTTTCGATCAGGCAGGCGTCGAAGGCGACCGACTCCCAGGCCAGTCGATCGAGCGAGGGAGTCTCGATCCAGGCGTTTCCATAGGCCCCCACGTAGCCCGCGTGGAGGCGGTCCGTTGCCAAGACAATCGCGTTCATGGCTCTGATTGTACCGGCGGACCGGGCGAGGCGCAAGGCTTCCCAAACCGAGCGCCCGGGCGTTGATTGACGGCGGACATCGGCGCGTTACACTGGCGCCTTGCCCGTGCCGAAGCAATCCCTGGCGCCGCGGTCTCTGCGAAGGACTCGAACCATGCGATCCCTGCCTGCGTTGGCCATGCTCGTCCTGTTTCCCCTGGCGGCCGTCGGGGGCGAAAACCTGTTGACCGGCGGCGATTTCGAAAACGGTCTTGCCGGCTGGAACGAGGCGTGGTCGCGGTCGGGGCGGGTCCGCGCCGTTCTCGACACCGAGCAGGTGCACGGAGGCTCGGGGGCCGTTCGCATCGAGCACACGGGATCGCAGGACTGGAGTTTCCAGCAAACCGACGCGCTGGCCGTCAAGCCGGGGGAGATCTGCGAGTTGTCGGCCTGGGTTCGCGTCGAAGGCGAAGGCACCGCCACCCTCGGCGTCATCCTGTACGGCGCCCGGGACGAAGTGATGAGCTGGTCGTTGGGCGGTCGGTCGACCGCGGCCACGTCGGACTGGCGTCGTCTGCGCTCGCGGTTCGTGATTCCGCCGGGCGGCGAGAAGATGCGGCCGCGCCTGATCGGCAACGGACCGGCCAGGGTTTGGCTCGACGACGCCGTTCTGATACGGGAGGGCGAACTCGCGACGATGCGGGCCGGGAACCTCCCCGAAACGCTGTCGGCCGCCACGTCGATGCTCGAAGCCACCTTGCGGACCGCCGACGGGAGCTTTTCGGTGCGCGATCTGCGCACGGGCCAGACGTGGTCGCAGCAGGCGGGCCGGGGGCTGTTCGTGCTCAACGCCGAGGCGGTCGAGCGCGGCTTCGATGTTCGCCTGCTCGCGCCCGACGGCGCCCTGGAGATCGCCGTGGCGATCCGGCTCGAAGCGCGGCGGCCCGAGTTGCTCGTCGAGCTTTCCGCGGAGGGGGAGATGCTCGCGCCGGTCGGCTATCCAGCCCCGTTCGTCACGTCGCCGGGCACGTTCCTCGTGCTGCCGGTCAACGAGGGCATCAGCTATCCGGTCGACGACGAGACGCTCAACCCGATGCACTACTACCTGTACGGCGGGCACGGTCTGTGCATGGGATGGTGGGGCGCGACCGACGGGCGGCGGGGCGTGATGGCGCTGGTCGAGACGCCCGACGACGCGGCCGTGCGCGTGCCCCGGGTCGACGGGAAGCTGTGCCTGGCGCCCGAGTGGGTGGCGCAGCGAGGCGCGTTCGGCCCGGCGCGGCGGATCCGCTACGCCTTTTTCGACGAGGGCGGATACGTGGCTATGTGCAAACGGTACCGCGAATACTCCCGCCAGGCCGGCCTGTTCAAGACGCTGGCCCGGAAACGCGAGGAGAATCCCCACGTCGATCTTCTCGTGGGGGCTGTCAACGTCTGGTGCTGGCGCAAGGACGCCGCGGCCGTGTGCCGCGAGATGCGTTCGTTGGGAATCGAGCGGATTCTCTGGAGCAATCGCTGCGCCCCCGAGCAGCTCGAGGAGCTCAATGCGATGGGCGTGCTCACCAGCCGGTACGACATCTACCAGGACGCGATGAACCCGGCGAACTTCCCGAAGCTTCGGGGCGTGCATCCCGACTGGACCAGCGAGGCATGGCCCGACGACCTGATGCTCGACCGCGACGGCGACTGGGTCCGCGGCTGGCGGGTGAAGGGGAAGGACGGGGAGTGGTATCCGTGCGGCGTGCTGTGCGATCGCCGGGCGGTCGAGTACGCCCGGCGGCGTATCCCACCCGAGCTGGAGACCCATCCCTACCGCTGCCGGTTCATCGACACGACGACGGCCTCGCCCTGGCGGGAGTGCTATCACCCCGACCATCCGATGACCCGGTCGGAGAGTCGCCACTGGAAGATGGAGCTTCTTCGGTACGTCAGCGAGGGGTGCGGGCTGGTCACGGGCAGCGAGACGGGGCACGAGGCGGCCGTGCCCTGGGTCCACTACTTCGAGGGCATGCTGAGCCTCGGCCCCTACCGCGTGCCCGACGCGGGCCGGGCCATGATCGAGCCGTGGCACGAAGTGCCCGAGCGCGTGGCCAAGTTCCAGACGGGGCACGGCTACCGCCTGCCGCTTTGGGAGCTGGTGTACCACGAGTGCGTGGTGGCCCAGTGGTACTGGGGCGACTACAACAACAAGCTGCCCTCCCTGTGGGACCGCCGCGACCTGCTGAACGCCCTCTACGGCACCCCGCCGATGTTCATGTTCAACGACGAGATCTGGCAAAAGCACCGCGACCGGTTCGTCGAGAGCTACCAGACCGCCACGCCGGTCGCCCGGGCGACGGGCTACACCGAGATGCTCTCGCACCGCTGGCTCACCGACGACCGTTCGGTGCAGCAGACCCGCTTCGCCAACGGCGTGACGGTGACGGCCAACTTCGGCGACCGGGCGTACGCCATGCCCGACGGCACGGCCCTGGCTCCCTTGTCGCATCGGGTCGAGGGAATCGAACCGTAGCGGGAGGCATACCGAACGCGGCAATCCACCGAAACCATCGAGCGAAGGCCATGCCCATCTCCGACGTGTTTCGACCCCGCATCGGGGCCAAACTGCGGCGCCTCTATGGAGACCGGGCCGAAGGCGTGCTCCGCCGCATCGACGCGTCGGTCGACCGCCACGGTTCGCTGCGCCAGGCCGCCCCGAGGAGCCCCTGGGACGAGCGAACCGTTCTGCTGATCACTTACGGCGACCAGGTCCAAAGCCGGGGGCGGCCGGCGCTGGAGGTGCTCGGCGAGTTTCTCCACGAGTACGGGCTCGACCGGGTGTTCGCCGGGATGCACCTTCTGCCCTTCTTTCCCTATTCGTCGGACGACGGGTTCTCGGTCATCGACTACCGGCAAGTCCGGCCCCCGCTGGGCGACTGGAGCGACGTCGACCGCCTGAGCCACTCGTTCGACCTCATGTTCGATTTCGTCGTGAACCACTGCTCGCAACGGCACGCATGGTTTCAGGCGTACCTGCGCGGCGAAGCGCCGTACGTCGACTTTTTCATCGAGGTCGAACCCGGGACCGATCTGTCGCAAGTGACGCGGCCGCGCAGCTTGCCCCTGTTGACGCCCTTCGAGACGAGCCGGGGGACGAAGCACGTTTGGACCACGTTCAGCGCCGATCAGGTCGACCTCGACTTCTCGAACCCCGACGTGCTGGTCGAGATGCTCGACGTGCTGCTTCTGTACCTCGAGCGCGGCGCCAAGGCGATACGGCTCGATGCGATCGGTTTCTTGTGGAAGCGGATCGGCACCACCTGCATGCACTTGCCCGAGACCCATGCGGTCGTCAAAATCCTGCGCGACCTGGTCGACGACGTGGCGCCGGGCACGGTGCTGCTGACCGAGACGAACGTGCCCCATCACGAGAACGTCGGCTATTTCGGCGAGGGCGACGAGGCCCACGCCGTGTACCAGTTCAGCCTGGCGCCGCTGCTGTTGGACGCCTTTCTCACGGGCGACGCCGAGCCGCTGAGCCGCTGGCTGGCGGGGCTGGAGTTTCCCGGGCCGGGGCTGCGGTTCTTCAACTTCACCGCCTCGCACGACGGCATCGGCGTGCGCCCGCTCGAAGGCCTGGTGTCGCAAGACCGCCTCGACGCCCTGGTCGAGGGCGTGCGCCGGCGGAGCGGGCTGGTCAGCACGCGGCGGCGTCCCGACGGGGTCGACATCCCGTACGAGTTGAACGTAACCTACTTCTCGGCCCTCGACGCGCCCGAGGGGCTGGCCCCCGACGTGCACGCGCGCCGGTTCCTGGCGTCGCAAGGGGTGATGCTGGCGATCCGAGGGGTGCCCGGCGTCTATTTCCACAGTCTGGTGGGCACGCCGAACGATCGGGAGGGCGTCGAGAAGACGGGGCAAAACCGCGCGATCAACCGGCGCAAGTACGACCTCGACGAGCTGCGGCAGATGCTCCGCGACGAGAGCTCCCCCCAGCGCATGGTTTTCGACGGCTACCGGCGGATGCTCGCCGTGCGCACGGCCCAGCCCGCCTTTCACCCCGACGCCGAACAGGTGGTGGTCGACGCGGGCCAGCGATCGGTGATCGCCTTCGCGCGGACAAGCCTGGACGGCCGGCAGCGCATTCTCGTGCTGGCCAACACGGCCGACCGGGCCGTGCGCGTGGCTCTGCCGCCGGTCGGCGACGGAGCTCTCGATCGCGACCTGCTCAGCGGCCGGCCGGTCGGGCGAGGCGACTACGAGCTGGGTGCGTACGAAACCGCCTGGCTGGCCTCCGGGCGGGAAGCGTCGGCTACAGGTCATCCAACCCGGTGAAGTTGGTGATCAACGAGCGGAGCTTCCGCCTCAGCACCGAATAGCTGAAGAACTTCTTGCCCAGCTCGAAGTTGTGGTCGACCACCTCGCGGCGGAACTGCGCGTCGTCGATCACGCGCCGCACCTGGTCGAGCACGTGCCGGGTGAGGAAGCCGTTCATCGTGATGACCTGAAACCCCTTCGGCTCGATGTCGCTGATGAAAATCGAGTAGCGGTTCACGAGCACCGGCTTCCGATAGTAAAAGGCTTCGAGCAGGGCGTTGCCGAATCCCTCGTAAAGGCTCGGGTAGGTGATCAGGTCGGCGTGGGCGTAGACCTCGGCCAGGTTGGCCACCGAGGCCCCGTTGGCCGGCATCGCCGGTTCCGAGACCTCGGCATGCACGAAGCGGAGATCGACGCCCGACTGCTCGGCCAGCTCGATCAGGGCCTCGTGATAGTCCTGCCCTTCGTCGCCCGTCTCGTGCGACACGACCAGCTTGCACTTCGGGTTCTTCAGTTGCGAGACCAGGGCGATGGAGTGCTCGATCCCCTTGCGGGGCACGACGCGCGTGGGTTGCAGCAGCACGACGTCGTCGGGCTGCAGGCCGATCCGCTCGCGGAAGTCCGACTCGACCACCTGCTCGGGTGGGGGGTTCTCGAAGTCGAGCACGTTCGGAACCAGGATCGACGACGCGCCGGTGCGCCACGCCAGATCGTGCTGGGCGAAGCTGTTGATCGTCACGTGCTCGATCGAGGGCAGCGTGGGCGGGAACGACATGTTGAGAAAATCGTCGACCGCGCTGACTGAGAACCTCGCCCGCTCCCAGTAGAAATCGTGGTGATGGGCGATGGTCGGCATCCCCGTCTCCCCGATGAAGTGGGTCAACGCCACACCCAAGGGGATGTGCATGGGAATGCACAGGGCATTCTCGACGATCAGGAATTCAATGCCGAACTTCTCGACGAACTGGTAAAGCGTCGCCTTGAGGTGCTCGGCGATCTCGAGGATCTTCTTGGTCACCTCGGGCGCGCGCGTTCGCGTGCCGAAGGCCCGTTCGTTGATCCAGACGTTGTCGCGGTCGTAGAAATACGCCTCGGGCACCAACATGCTCACGTCGGGGGCCCGGTCGAGCTTGCCCGCGTACCAATAGCTGATGTGCTTGTGGTCCCAAAGGATCTGGGCCCACTTGGCGCTCTCAAGCGACACGCCGTCGGTGCCCGCGAAGCGCGTCGATACGAAGCCGATTTTTTGCGGTTCGGACAAGGGACCTGGGGGTTCTGCTGAGGCAATCGGGTCGGCGGTGGGTGGGAGTGGGGCCGCGGCAGGCAGGGAAGGGATCGGACCGCGCTGCCCCGGAGTCCCCATCCTATACTCATACACCAGAATCGGCCAAGAGGGCAAGCGATTCGTGCCACGGGGCGGAAAAAACGCCGGAAGACCCGCACGACTCCGCGGTCACTTACGCGCGCAGGCGGTCGCCGAGGTCCGTCAGGCTCGTGACGATCAGGTCGGGCGCCAGGCCGTCGACGCGCGGATCGCCCCGGCGCAGGCGCAGGCTTCGCGCGTCGCCGGCGAACAGCGCGGTGCGAAAGCCGGTCTGGGCCGCGGGTAGCACGTCGTTGAGCATGTCGTTGCCCACGTAAACGACCTGGGAAGGCTCGATCGCGCGGCGCGCCAACGCGTCGGCAGCCATCCGGTAGAGATCGGCCCCCGGCTTGGCCCGGCCGTGTCGATAGGAGTAGAACTGCAAGTCCGGCTCGAAGCCCCACGACTCGGGCGGCCCGCCCAGATGAACCGCGAACTGCTCGACCGTGTAGAACTGGGCGTTGCTGACGATCCCCATGACGAAGCCTCGCTCTCGAAGCCTCCGAAGGAACGTCTCGGCCCCCGGCATCGGCCCGACGGGGTTGGCTCGCGCCTCGTACTCGACCGATAGACGCTCCAACCGGGTCCGATCCCACAGGTTCGCGTCGATCAGCCCCCGGCGGGAGCACTCGGCGAGCACCCCGCGCCAGATCTCGGGCACATCGACTTCCGGGTACTCGATTCCCGACGCTCGGCCCTCGGCATGGGCCGACTCGATGGCCGCGAAGAAGCATTCCAGGGCGGAGCCGACCCACGGGCCCGGCTGGATGCCCAACGCGGCCAGGGCGTCGCCCAGGGCCGACTCGCAGGCCGCCTCTTTGGCGGTTCCCACCTCGCCGCTGCCGCTGATCAAGAGCGTCCCATACAGGTCGAGCAGGACGGCCCGAACCCCGTCCAGCGAGCCGACCGTGGGCTCACATTGCGCGGGGATCGGCAGCAACGCTCGGGCGTGCTTGCGAAAGATGTCGGCGCAGGTCGTCGGCATCGGGATCGAGTATCCTCTCAGGAATCGTTGCCGGTCGCGTTGACCGCGGCGGCCGTGCAGGCGAATTCGAAGCGGACCGCGACCTTTCCGCCCACCGTGGCCTTGGCTTTGAGAAAAAAGGCATTGGCGAGCCGCTCGACCAGGTCGACGTCGATGCGGATCGTCTCGCCCGGACGGACCATCCGCTTGAACCGGACGTCGTTCATCCGGGTGGCGACGGGCATCTCGCCCTCCGCCCGCGCCGACAGATGGTCCGCCAGGAGGATCGCCCCGCACTGCATCGCGGCCTCGCACAGCAGAACGCCGGGGACGAGCGGGCGCCCGGGATAATGGCCGGCGAAAAAATCCTCATCGCCGGTGAAGACCTTGGTGCACACGATCCGCGAGTCGGTCCGCTCGACGATCTCGTCGACCAGCAAGAACGGCTCGCGGTGGGGAATCGCGTCGTAGATGGCTTGTCGGCTCATGAGGTCGCGGCCCTGTCGCTGGGGGGCTGGGAGGCGTTGTTCAGCAGGTAGGCGTCGACGTCGTTAGCCACGATCACGCCGTAGTTGACCGCTCCCAACCAGCCCGACATGATGATCCCCACGCTCCCCGCGTGGTACAACCCGGCGATCTGCTCGGGCAGGCCCCGACTGACGGCCAACCCCTCGAATTTCGTGCCGAAGCTGGCGCCGTCGACGTGCCGCGTGTACCGCTCGAAGGTCACCGGGGTCGAGCAGTCGACCCGGTCGAGCTTCGCGCGCACGTCGGGCACGTACTTCGAGATGGCATCGAGAGTGCTCTCGACCAGGTCGCGCTTGCTCGCCTCGTACTCTTCCCGTGTGAGGCTGGCCCAGTCGTCGTAGTTGGCGTTCGTGCTCGAGACGATGAGCGTGCGGTCGCGCCCGGGCCGGGTCTTGGGATAGTAGAACGAATAGGTGCGGCTGGTGACGTCACGGCTAAGCAAAAGGTCGGTGCGGAAAGCCGGGGCGGTCGAGCTGAACAGCAGGTCGCCGCACGCCTCCTCGTCGACGGTCTCGCCGGGTCGCAAGGCCATGTACACCTGGGTGCTCGAGTTGTTGAGACGCACGGCGCGGGCCTGCTCGGCGAAGTCGGGGTCGAGGTGCTCTTCGCCGACCATGCGGAAGATCGTGCCCTTGAGGTTGGCGTTCGAGACGACCGCCCGGGCGCGGATGCGGCGCCCGTTGACATCGACGGCTTCGACGCGCCGGCCCGCGACGTGGATCCGGTCGACTTCGCAGCGGATTCGCACGTCGACGCCGTTTCGGCGGATCTCTTGCTCCATCAGCCCGATGAGCCGGTCGGTGCCGCCCCGGAAGGTGTAGACTCCCTTCGACATGAAGTTCGAGAAGACGATGCCGTAGGTCAGGGCGGGGTCTTCGAGCGTCGAGCCGTTGGCGTACGTGATCGGCTCCATGAGCAGGCGGACCACGTCATCGCGGCCGGGAAAGAACCGCTCGAACAACTGGCCCGTCGTCGTGGCCTGGTCGTCGTAGAAGTTCATGCTCCGGGCGGTGTCGAAGAACTGCCGGACCGTGGGCTCGGGCACGCCGAACCGCCCGGTGAGCAGCCGGGTGAAGTCGTCGCGGTCGAAGGTGGTCGTGAGCGAGAACATCGGGTTGTCGAAGCGGATGTTCTCGAGTTGCACGATCGAATCGGCGATGGGGCGGCTCCAGTAGCGGCGGCAGCTCTTGACCATGCCGACGGGAAACCCGTGCAGCGAGACGTCGAAGATGTGCCCGCCGGGGCGACGGAACCACGTGGCCAGTCCACCCAGCTTGTAGTGCTGTTCGAGCAGCAGCACCGAGTGGCCGGCCCGCGCCAGCGTATTGGCGGCGGTCAGCCCGCCCAGTCCCGAGCCGATCACCACGACGTCGTACGCGTCTTGCGCACCTTGTAGAAAATCTCTGGGCATCAGCAGTCAACCGCTCGCAGGAAAAGGTCAACACGCACGGACAATCGGCCCCCACTTCCGTTCATTCTTCCCTCTTCCTTCTTCCTTCTTCCTTCAGCAGGTACCGATTCGCCACGGAGATGCCGCTGACGGTCGCCCCAACGATGCCCACGAATCCTTGGTCGGTGCCGCAGAGGAACAGGTTCTTCAGGTGGGTGGTGCCGTCGTAGCGTTTGTCGGGCGCTCCGTAGACGGCCCCGGCGGCACGGCGCGTGTAGTGGCGGATGGTCGTCGGGGTAAACATGTCGTGGTCGACGACCGCGTTGCGGAAGTCGGGCACGAACCGCACCGCGGAGCCGACCATTTGATGATACCAGCGATTCTTCTCCGACCGGTAGGCCCGCTCGTCCAGGGCGGCCCAGCGCCCGTAGTTCGCCAAGGCCGTGATGCGCACCACACCCTCGTCGAGAGGCTCGTCGTAGGCGAAGTTGTTCGGCGAGCAGACCACGCCGCTGCGCAGGTCGGCCAGGTCGTCGGGGCGCTCATAGTGAAACTCGGGGGAATCGTTGAAGAAGACGATCGTCTGGTCGTGCCCCAACGCCGCGGGCTGGGTGTCGAGAATCGAAATCGACTCGATGAACGAAAGGGCGCCGACGGGGGGCGAATCGGGCCGCCCCGCCTCGTCGCAGAGGGCCAGCGTCTCGGGCCAGCCGGCCGACGAGAGGACCGACCGGGTTTCGAGCTCCCGGCCGTCTTCGAGCACGACCTTGTCGACCGCGCCGTTCCGGACGGCGATGCGTCGGACGGCGCCGCGCAGGCGCAACTCGCCGCCGACCGACTTGTACTTGCGCACGAGCCGCTTGAGGATTACGCGCACGCCGGCCGCGGGCCGGGCCAGGCCCTCGAGAAAGATCGAGCGGAACATGATCGAGAACTGCCCCAGTTCCATGTCGTTCTCGCGGGCGCTGCCGTAGTACAACAGGGGGCAGAAGATCATCTCGATCAGCAGCGGGTCGTCCAAGAACCGCTGCACCCATTGGCGCGCCGAGCCCCGCCAGCGCGATTCGGTGAAATGCTCGTAGTCGGCCAGTTCGGCGACCAGCCGGCGCAAGCCGTCGCCCTGCGAGGGAAAGGCCCGCTCCACCTCGGAGGCGAACAGCTCGAAGTCGTTGCTGAAGTCGAGCGCGGTGTCGGGAAAGCGGATCGTCGAGCGGGTCTGGGGCACCAGTTGCAGCTCGTCCCACGCAATCCGCAATTGGCGAAGCACCCGGGCCAAGGGCCCGCGGCGGGCGCCCTTGGGGGTGAAGTTGGTCACGGCGTGCAGGCCGACGTCGTAGTTCCGTCGGTTCTGCCGATAGTAGGAGTTCAATCCGCCGATCGTCGTGTGCTGCTCGAGGATGCAGACGCGGCGGTCGAACATCGCCAGACGGATCCCGGCGGCCAGCCCCGACATTCCCGCGCCAATGATGATCGTGTCGTACATGGCCCTGCCGGCATCCGGGAAAGAGCCGTCACCGTTGGCGAAAGGCTACTTCTTGGGAATGTCCTGCATCCGCGGCTCGAGGTACTTCACCGTGCTGCGCATGCTGATCAGTTCGGGGTAATCCTCCTCGGGGATCTGAACGCGGTATCGTTTGCGCAGCTCCATCACGATATCGAGGAAATCCATGCTGTCGAGCTCGAGTTGATCGCGAAACGCCACCTCCTCGTCGAGATTGCTGAGATCTTCGTCGGGGGCGATGTCGGAGAGAATGTCGACGACCGCTTCCCGGATTTCGGCACCAGTCATGCCCTGCACTCCGTCTATCCTCAAATCCTCTTAACGATCACTACCGAGTTAATGCCGAGCATCCCGAACGAGTTGTTCAGGATGACGTTGACCCGGCCCATCGCGCGCGGCTCGTTGGCGACCAGCCCCGGCAACTCGCACTCGGGATCGGTGCGATCGAGGTTGATCGTGGGGTGGCAAACGCCGTCGGCAAAGGCGGGAAGATTGCCGGCCAATTCCAGGGCCCCGGCCGCGCCCATGGCGTGGCCGATGTAGCTCTTCGTGTTGTTGAAGAGCGTTCGGCCACCGCCGTTCCAGACCCGGCGCAAGGCCAAGCACTCCTGAACGTCGCCCGTGGACGTGCCCGTGGCGTGGGTGTTCACGATGTCGACGTCGTCGGGGCCCAGCCCGGACCGCGCCAGCGCCCGTTCGATGCACTCGGCCTGGCGCACGGGGTCGGGGACGACGAAATCGTGGGCGTCGCTGTTCATCGCGTAACCGACGATCTCGCCGTAGGTCCGGGCGTCGCGGGCGCGGGCGTCCGAAAGCCGCTCGAGCGTCATCAGACATCCGCCCTCGGCGACCACGATGCCGTTGCGATCGGCATCGAAAGGCCGCGACGCCTTGGTGGGGTCGTCGTGCCGGGCCAACGCGCCCTGGCTGTGGAAGCTGGCGAAGATGCCGAAGGTGTGGATGCTTTCGGAAACTCCGCCACACAGGGCGAAGTCGCACTCGCCCAGACGCAACATCTGCACGCCCTGAATCAACCCGGCGTTGCCCGCGGCACAGGCGGCCCCCAGCGTGTAATGCGGGCCGGTGATCCCCATGTTCAGCGTGACCTCGCCCGCCGGGTTGTTCGCCACGGTGCGCGGGTTGTGATGGTGCGACCAGAATTGCGTGTCGTAGTCGTAAGCTTTGATCGAGTAGATCTCGTTTTCCGTCTCGACGTTCCCGTGCTCCGTCACGCCGATGTACACCCCCACGCGGGAGCGGTCGACGTTCTCCCAGTCGATCCCCGAATCGTCGACCGCCTCGCGGGCGCAGTAGATGGCCACGCTCCCGGCCCGCGTGCCGCGTCGAACCTCCTTGCGACGCTGATAGCGGAACTCGTCGAACCGGCAGACCCCCGCCACGGTCGGACCGAAATAGCGCACCTCGTACTCGGTGACCCCACTGCGGCCGGCGAGCAGACTCTCGCGGAACTCGGCCAGACCGTTCCCGTTCGGCGCGGTCAGCCCGATCCCCGTAATGACGATTCGCTGGTGATCCGACTGCTCCACCGTATTCCCGCACGCGGCCTGTCAGGTGTCTGTTGGCTTATCCCGAATCCACGAGCCTACCTGTTCTGCCGCAGATTGGCAAGCGGCCGTGCCGCAGACGGGGCCGACCCCGGCAATTCGGATGGCTGTGAGCCGAGTCGCCGCGAAGCCAATTCGTCGGCCAGCCGCCGCATTCCCTCGGCGGTCGATACCTTGGGATGGTAGCCGAAATCGTCGCGGGCTCGCGTAATGTCGAAGTAGTGCGACGTGGCCAGTTGAGCCGCCAGAAACCGGGTCATGGCGGGCTCGCCCTTCCACCCGAACAGGGTGTAGGCCATCTCCATCGCCGCGCCAAGGATCCTCGCCGTCGTCGGCGACATCGACCTGGTCACCGGCGGAAGGCCCGCCAGCGCGAGCAGACTGTCGATCCACTCCCAGCAGTTCACCGGCTCGCCTTGGGTGATGAAGTACGCGCGGCCGGGCACGGGCGAATCGGGACGTAGGGCGTCGGCGGCCTGGACGTGGGCCATCGCGGCATTCTCGACGTAAACCGTGTCGATCTTGTTCTTTCCGTCGCCCACGCGGCACAATCTGCCCGACGTCGCGCGCTGGATCAGGCGAGGGATCAAGTGGCGGTCGCGAACCCCCCAAATAAGGTGTGGCCGCAACGCACAGGTCAACAGGCCGTCGGTCCCGTTGTTGGCCAGGACGTGCTTCTCGGCCAACGCCTTGCTGCGCGGGTAGTTGCCCAACCATTTGTTGGGGTAGGGGACCGACTCGTCGATTCCCTCCTGGCTCGACCCGTCGAACACCACGCTGGGGCTGCTGGCGTAGACCAGGCGTCGCACGCCCTGGGCGAGGCAGCCGTCGACCACGTGGCGGGTCCCAAGCGTGTTCACCGCGTAGTAGTGCTTCCACGACCCGGCGAGCCCGGCCACGCCGCCGACGTGGAAGACCACGTCGACCCCACGGCATGCCGCCACGACCGCCTCGCGGTCGCAGAGATCGCCCAAAACGGTCTCCACCCCCAAGGCGTCGAGTTCGGCGTGCGGTCGGCGGCAGAACGCCCGCACGCCATCGCCCCGCGCGACCAACTGCTCGACGATGTAGAGCCCGAGGAATCCTCCGGCCCCGGTTACCAGCGCATTCACCAGAGCGGACTCGGCTTAAGAGGTGGTGGGACGGGCTCGGCGTCCCAGCGGTGGGATGACTCGCCAATACCGGGCTATTGTGCCATATCGGCGCCACGATCGTAAGGTGCCCGCGGGGAACACGCCTTTCGCGGCCCGCCCGGCACGTGGGCGGGCAGGGGTGCGCCCCTTACGGGGCCGCCGACCCCAGCTTCCGCGCCGCCCAGACGGCCAGCTTCTCGCGGAAGATCTTGGCGTTGTGGCGAACATCCACCGGGAACGCCCGGTGCAACAGGAAATCGTCGATTCGCGCCGTGCGCGGGTTCGCCTTTCCCAACTCCCGCACCTCGGCCAACAGGTTCGCCCGGGACCGGCGCGTTCGGGGCACGCGGTGCTTGAGCGGCTCGATGACGATCACCGGGCGCTGGAGCCCGGGACGTCCCACGCCGACCAGCGCGCTTCGGTACACGTCGGGATGCTGGTTGAACACCGCCTCGCAGGGGACCGTGTACATGGGCCCATCGGGGGTCGACACCCGATGGGCCAACCGGCCGCACATCCAGAACCGCCCCTGCCGATCGAAATACCCCACGTCGCCGACCCGGTGCCACACGTCGGGGCCGTCGACGATCTTCCCCAAGGCGTTCGACTCGGGCCGCGTTACGTAGCGGCGGGTCACGACCGGCCCCCGAACGATTAGTTCGCCGATTTCGCCGGGGGGCAACTCGTCGACGGCATCGAGCGACTCGATGGGCCCTTCGACGATGGAGATGACCTTCCAGTCGATGCGGGGGAATCGGCGCCCCACGCACACTCCCGCGCCCCGCGCCGTCTCGGCCGCCGTCTCGCCAAGCACTTCCGTGGCCCCAATCGACGCCACCGGAAGCGACTCGGTGGCGCCATACGGCGTGTGCACGTCGCCCTCGGGATGGATGCAACGCTTCATCCGCGCCAGGACGCGTGCCGAGATGGGCGCGCCCGCCGAAAGCACGCGGCGGATCGTCGCAAGCCGGACCCCGCGTTCTTCGCAATACGGGCCGAGGCGGTTGAGGACGGCCGGCGACGCAAACATCTGGGTGACGCGCCAATCGTCGATCGCCTCGACGAGCTTGCGCGGGTCGGCCGTGGCGGGGCGGGAGGGGTCCATGTCGGGAATAACCGCCGTTACGCCCATCGCGCAGTTGAACAGCCCAAACATGGGAAAGGCCGGCAGGTCGACCTCGCCCGGCTCGATCCCGTAGAAATCGCGAATCTCTTCGACCTGGGCGTCGAAGTTGCCGTGGGTGAACAGCACGCCTTTGGGCGGGCCCGTGCTGCCGGTGGTGAAGATGATCGCGGCCGGGTCGCGCGCCGCGGTCCGGGGCAGGTCGCCTCCGGTCGAGGTCCCGCGGAGGCGGTCGAGCGTGCTGCCTCCCCAGAACCAGCGACGGCCCACGGTGACGTGGAAACGCGCCTTCGGGAAGCGGTGCCTGACCAACGCGCGAACGGCCTGGGCCAGGGGAATGGCCACAAAGCCGTCGGGCTCGGCCTCGGCCAGGCACCGGAGCAGATTGCCCCGCCCCATGCCGGGGTCGATGAGAATCATGGCCGCCCCCGACTTGAGCAAGGCGAACACGAGCGAAACGAAGTCGATCCCCGGTCGAACCAACAACGCCAGGCGCATGCCCGGCTCGACGCCCAAATCGCGCAAGCCGCGGGCGATCCGACTGCTGTCGTCATCGAGCTGCTTGAACGTCACGTGCCGATAGCGCCGCTTTCCGGCGGGACCGTAACCCAACGGCTCGATCACGGCCAAGCCGTCGGGCATCTGCCGCGCCCAGGCCGTCAGCCGGGCGGCCACGTTGACCGGTTCGAACGTGCGGGCGGGTTCGGTCACGTTGCGTCGGCTCCCGGGCGTAGCGTCACTGCGGCGGCGCATCGGCCAACGGCCGATTGCCCAGCGCCCGGCGCGCCACCGAGACTTGACCCGCGTGGAGCGCCTCGTGCCAGACGGCCATCTCGAACGCCGATCCCACGTCGCTCATGATGTCGGGAGCCCCCGCAGGCAAGGGCTGCGAGAGATCGGCGTCGCTCATGCCTTCCAGCGCGTCGAGCAGCACGCTGCGCCGCTCCCGCATGAACTCGACGACCTCCGCCGGATCGGGGTAGTCGGCCGGATTCGAGGTGGGGTGCGAGCCCATTCCGAACTTCTCCGGGTACCCGGGTTTCTCGATGGCCCTCTGGGGCGCGACCAGCGAGAGCATGAAATTGTCGACCAGACCGAGGTGTCCGGCAAACCACAGGGCGTGATTCGCCTCGGGGTGGACCTGGTGCGTCCATTGCGCGGGGGTGTGGAACGACGCGAGATAGGCTTCGCTCACTTCCCGCACCTTCTCAAGTTGCCGGGCGATTCGGGATTTCAGCTCCACGGGACGGCCTCCTCAGGATCGACGGTCGCACATTCCGGCCGGTTCCCCGGTTCGAACGGGGCCGGTCTGAGCGAATGGTAAGGGACTCGGATGCGGGAGAACAGGAGGGGCAGCGACCCGTTTGACGTCCCGGCCTGGAAATCGTACAACCTTAGAGAGCGCCTCTCGGATGCGGCGTCCGATGAGGGGCCCCCGCAATGGGGACCTGTGAACCTGGTCAGGGGCGAAAGCCAGCAGCCATAAGCAGTCCGCCTCATGTGCGAAGGGCCTCTCATCGGAGGCCGCCGGGCCCCGCGGTTGCGTCGTGGAATCGTTCGTGGGCTCGGGGGCGCGCGCCGGACGTCGACCGCGTAACTTCTCGACCACGATCGCGTGACATTCGGATGTCCGATTCCTTGTCCAGCTCGTCGGAGTCGCTGTCCAGCTCGTCGGAGTCGCTCGCCGCGCCCCGACGCTACACGGTCATCGCCCGGCGATATCGGCCCCAGTTGTTCGGCGATTTGATCGGGCAAGAGCACGTTGCCAAGGCGCTGACCAACGCGATCACGACCGAGCGGGTGGGCCACGCCTACTTGTTTACCGGGGCGCGCGGCGTGGGAAAGACCTCCGCCGCCCGAATCCTGGCCAAGGCCCTCAACTGCGAGCGTGGCGGGCCCACTCCCAATCCCTGCAACGCGTGCGACGTCTGCCGCAGCATCGGCTCGGGCGACGACGTCGACGTGCTCGAGATCGACGGGGCCAGCAACCGGGGGATCGACGAGATCCGGCAATTGCGGCAGAACGCCAACGTGCGCCCCAGCCGCGCGCGGTTCAAGGTGTACATCATCGACGAAGTGCACATGCTCACGCGCGAGGCGTTCAACGCCTTGCTGAAGACGCTCGAAGAGCCGCCCGGCCACGTGAAATTCATCTTCTGCACCACCGAGCCGACGAAGATTCCGGTGACGATCCTCTCGCGGTGCCAGCGATTCGACTTCGCGGGAATCCGCCGCGAGTCGATCGCCCAAATCCTCGCCCGGATCGTCGGTTCCGAGGGGGTGGCGGCCGACGCCGAGGCCCTCGACGCCATCGCGCGACGCGCCGGCGGATCGATGCGCGACGCCCAGTCGCTGCTCGAGCAGCTTCTCGCCTTCGCTCCCGAGCGGATCACCTTGCGCGACGTCCACGGGATGCTCGGCTCGGCCGGCGAGGAGCGGTTGGCCCGGCTGGTCCGCCTGCTCGGCGATCGCGATGCCGGGGCGGCCCTGGCCGAACTCGACGTGGCGGTGCGCGAGGGGGTCGACCTCGCCCAGTTGCTCGAGCAACTCTTCGGCTACCTTCGCGACTGCATGGCCGCGGCGGTGGGATGTCCGCCCGACGCGTTCCTCTACGCTTCCACGGGCAGCAGCGAGGCGGTGTCCGCGGCCGCCAAAGGTTTGGGCCTGCAAACCATCCTGGCGGCGATGCAGATCCTCGAACAAACCTTGACCCGGCTCCGGTTCAGCACCCAGGTGCGCGTCCTGGCCGAACTGGCCCTCGTGCGAATCGCCAGCCTGGACGATCTGGATGACCTGCGCTCGCTGATCGAGCAACTGCAGGGTGCCGCGGCAACCGAGGCGCGGGGCCCTGCGGTCTCTTCGAGCCGGCCCCAGCCGGCGGCCCCCCGCCAGGTCAAACCACCGCCGCAGCCCGAGGTCGTGCGCAGCCCACCCGAGACCGACCCGCCGGATAACCGTCCCGCGGCCACGATCGCGCTGACCGCAGAGAACGCGGGTGAGCTATGGAGTCAGGCCCTCGCGCGCTTGTCGGGATTGGGTGCGCAGCACGCGAAGGATTACTCGCGTGTAGCAATTTCTGCGCCAAATCGTCTGGTCGTCGGATTCAAACCGGCGTATACTTTGGCGAAGTCGATCTGTGAGCGGCCCGACCAGGTCGCCAAGTTCCAACAGGCGTTGGCCGAGGTGACGGGGGCCCCCGTTGTGGTCGAGTTCGTTGTGCTGGAAGACGAGCCGGACCCGACCCGGCAGGAGTCGACGGCTCCTCGCGTCTCGCCGCAGCAACGGCTCTTGGAGATGTCGCAACACCCGATGATTCGCCGGGCGGGAGAGCTTTTCGGTGCCGTTCCGCTCCGGGTGGACGATCCTCCCGGGCAATCGTGAGATTTCCGAGGGCCGACGCGGTTTCTCGCCACCCCGGGCGCGGCGGCCGCGACCATGGACATCGAGCAATCCGCCCGGTGCGGATAGGAGCAAACCGTGTTCAAAGGACTCAGCAACCTCGGCTCCCTGCTGCGACACGCCCAGGAGATCAGCGGGCGCATGAAGGGGCTCAACGACGAGCTTCGCGCCCGCCGCGCGACCGGTTCGGCCGGCGGCGGCATGGTCGAAGTCGAGCTGAACGGGTTGCTCGAAGTGCTGCGATGCCGCATCGACCCGCAGCTCGTGGCGCAGGGCGACCGCGAAATGATCGAGGAGCTGGTCACCACGGCGCTGAACCAGGCGATCGCCAAGGGCAAGCAACTGCACGTCGAGGCGATGAAGTCGCTGACCGGCGGTCTGGAGGTGCCGGGGCTCGATGCGGCGCTGGGGAACCTCATGGGAGACAGCGCGCCGGACGCGCCTTGACCGGCCGGGGCGACGGCGTCCAACCGTGGAGATTTGCCTGACCGTGCCCGAGCTCACCGAATCGGTTGCCCATCTGATCGATCAATTGGCCCGACTTCCGGGGATCGGCAAGAAGTCGGCCGAGCGCCTGACGTACCACCTGCTTCGGATTCCCGCCGCCGAGGCATTGGCCCTGGCCGAGGCGATTCGCAAGGTCAAGGAGAACATCCGATATTGCCGAATCTGCTACAATTTGGCAGAGGAGGACGAGTGCGCGATCTGCCGAGACCCGAAGCGGCAGCGCGACCTGCTCTGCGTGGTGGAGCAGCCGAGGGACCTGATCGCTCTGGAGCAAACCGGGGTCTATCGAGGGCTGTACCACGTGCTGTTGGGCCGCGTCGCGCCCCTGGAGGGGATCGGGCCGGATCAACTGACCATCGACGCTTTGGTTCGGCGGGTGCGGGAAGGAGGTTTCCGAGAGTTGATCATGGCGACGAATCCCACGCTCGAGGGCGACGGCACGGCGCTGCACGTGTCGAACCGGTTGGCCGATTGCCCGGTCCGTATCACCCGGCTCGCCCGGGGGATCACGACGGGCAGCGTCCTGGAATTTGCCAATAAGGAGGTGCTTTCCGACGCGTTGAGCGGACGCCAGGATTTCTGACCCCGTCGAGCGGCGCGGGAGACTTCGCGCCAGCGAACGATCGCGTGCGAGCGGCTCGACCGAGCGTTTCTCTAACCTGGGCTATTGGCCCCTAAGAACATGCGACTCTCATTCGGTCAAGAACTGCGGTTGGTGCAGAAGCAGATCCTGGCTCCCAGGATGATCCAGTCGATGGAGATTCTCCAACTGCCGATCCTGGCCCTCCAGGAACGCATCGAGCAGGAGATGCAGGAGAACCCGGTCCTGGAGCTGCAGGAAGACGATCCCGACCTTCCCGCCGAGCAGGACGATCGCGAGGCCCCCGATTCGCGCACCGACGAGGAGCGCGAACTGGTCATCGACGAGTCGACCGACAATGAAGACGACTTCGAGCGGCTTCTCAAGCTCGACGAGGAATGGCCCGACCACTTCGAAGAGCACAGCCGGCCCTCCCGCAACCGCGTCGAGGAGGAGGGACAGCGCAAGCACGACGCCATGGCCAACATGGCGGCCCGGCCCCAGTCGCTGCAAGACTACCTGCACGACCAGTTGGGATGGTTCGATCTCTCGCCCGAACTGCGGGCCATGGCCGATCGGATCATCTACAACCTCGATTCGAACGGCTACCTGCAGAGCAGCCTCGAGGATCTGCTCGGCCCGCAAGCCGGCGACGAAGACCTGGCCTTGGCGCGCCGGGCGCTGGAGATCATTCAGCGCCTCGATCCGCCCGGCGTCGCGGCTCGCGACCTTCGCGAGTGCCTTCTGCTGCAATTGACACCGGGAACTCCCTACTACGAACAGTTGTGGACCCTGGTCTCCAGCCATCTGGCCGACATCGAGCAGAACCGGCTCCCCTTGATCGCGCGGCGGACCGGCTACTCGATCGAGCTGATTCAGCAGGCGCTCGAGGAGCTGCGCAAGCTGAACCCGAAGCCCGGCGCCGACTTCAGCGGGGCCCTGGTCCCCACGGTGACCCCCGACGTGTTCGTCGAGCCTCGCGACGACGGCGCCTACGAGGTCCGCGTCGAGGACGGGCGCACCCCGACCTTGTACATCAGCTCCTACTACCGCAAGCTCCTGGCCAGCGGCCAAGCCAACGAAGAAACCCGCGAGTTCATCAAGCGCAAAGTCAACTCGGCCCAGTGGCTGATCGACTCGATCCAGCAGCGGCGAACCACTCTGACCAAGGTCGCTCAGGCGATCGTCGATCACCAGACCGAGTTCCTCAACAAGGGCCCCGAGGCCATCGAGCCCCTGAAGATGCAGCAGATCGCCGACAAGGTGGGAGTCCACGTGACCACGGTCAGCCGGGCTGTCGACGACAAGTGGATCCAGACGCCGCGCGGCATCTTCCCCCTCCGGCGGTTCTTTTGCGGCGGTACGGTCGGCGCCGACGGCGAAGAGGTCGCCTGGGACACGGTTCGCCTCAAGCTTCAGGAAATCGTCGACAACGAAGACAAGCAGCGGCCGCTCAGCGATGAGGAACTCGTGCAGGAGCTGGCCAAACACGGCGTCAAGGTCGCGCGCCGCACCGTGACCAAGTACCGCAAGGCCATGGACATCCCCAGCTCGCGCCAGCGGCGCCAGTGGAAATCGTCGGAGCCCGGTTGAGCGCC
>Ga0334885_1001758_pt1 | contig 24940 bp, 21 predicted proteins | sample GraSluR1_MG_8_FD_207233 | JGI IMG/M metagenome (GOLD analysis project Ga0334885, IMG submission 207233) | Sludge microbial communities from methane-producing bioreactor in Wageningen University, Netherlands - Granular Sludge_31_05-R1 | ecosystem: Engineered > Bioreactor > Anaerobic >...
ATGTACTTCAGGTTTGCGCTTTCGTTTCGCTTTCCCCTTTGGGGTACTGGCGAGAGGTAGGGCGAATCTGTCTCAACAAGAATCCTGTCAACATCCATTCGCGTCACAACCTTATCAACCCCTCCGTGCTTATAGGTTACCACCCCACCTATGCCCACCATGAATCCACCATAATCGGCAATCTGCTGGTAGTCCTCAAGCGTTCCTGTAAAGCTGTGGAAAACACCGGTAAGGCTGGAATCGTTCTCCTGATCGATGATATCAAAAATCTCTTGAAACGACTGGCGGGCATGAATAATAATGGGTAACCTCAGCTGCTTGGCCAGCTTAACCTGATACCTGAATGCCTCGCGCTGCTGCTGAATAAATGTTTTATCCCAGTATAGATCTATTCCGATTTCGCCAATCGCAAAAAACTTTTGCCTAGCCAGATGAGCATCAACAACCCGGAGTTCCTCCTCAAAGTTATCCTTTACCGACGTGGGGTGTAGGCCCATACAGGGGAAGCAATAGCCTGGGAATTGCTGGGCAGTAGCTAGTAAATCATCAACCGATTTGCTATCGATATTGGGCATAACCATCCCGCCAACTCCTTCGGCCTTAGCACGCTCAATGGTTTGGGCGCGGTCGTGATTAAATTCGCTTGCGAAGATGTGCGTATGCGTATCGATGAGCATTATGTGAACAGTTCCAATTATTGGCTACAAACTTAGCAAATGTTTACTTAATCGCTAATGGTTGTTTGTGGGTGATTTTGAGCTAGGCCCCTCAGGTACTAGTAGCCTTTGGCCAGGGCAAAAACCTTTCCTGGCCTACATTTTACAAGGCCAGCAAACTCTAGGTTAAGAAGAATTGACGATACTTTAGCCACAGGCATCCTTGTTTTAAAACATATAACATCGATGGACTCCTGCCCAAACTCCTTAATAATACCAAACACTTGCTTCTCCTCGGAGGTTAGCTCTGGAGCTAGCTGTAGCTGCTTTACCTCTGATTTTCTGGAGGATGATTCCCACCCCAGCTGGAACTCAATATCATCGGCCGATTCGATAAGCGCTGCTTTATTACTTTTAATTAAGAGGTTACACCCCTTTGAGTACTTGCCATCAACAGGGCCGGGAATAGCAAAAACCTCGCGGCTATACGATTGGGCGATATCGGCAGTGATAAGCGATCCGCCTGTTTCGGCACTTTCGATCACAATGGTGGCGTCGGCAAGGCCAGCAATAATCCTATTCCGTTTGATAAAGTTGTTACGGTCGAATGGGGTTTTGGATGGAAAGTCGGTAACCAGCGCACCCGCCTCATAAATATCTTTAGCGGTAGCTCGGTGTACAGCAGGGTACATGGTGTCGAGCCCATGCCCCAGAACAGCCACAGTTGGTGTTTCATTGCGTAGGGCGGCTTTATGTGCGCAAACATCCACTCCATAGGCCAATCCGCTCACCACAACGGGGTAATGCCCATTCTTCACCAAGCTATCGATTAGCTCATTGCATATCTCACGTCCATACTCGGTGATGCTCCGAGTTCCAACGACGCTAATCACCTTTGCATCATCTAAATTAAGATTATGCTTGCTTTTGCAGAAAAGGACAATGGGGCCATCCTCACATTGACGGAGGCGCTGAGGATAATCGGAATCGAGGTAAAAGTAAGTTTTGATACTATGCTTAACCACAAAGTCTACCTCGGCCTTCGCCCTATCGAGTATGGTTTGGTTAGCAATTTCGCTGGCTATAACAGGGCCTATCCCAGGCACCTTGGTAAGCGCCTTTTTACTCTGCTTGAATACTGCCTCTACCCCACCGCAGTAGGCAATTAACCGTTTAGCGTTGATACTGCCAATACGGGGTATCATGTCAATTCCTATTTGGTAAGCCAGCGTTTCAGCACTCATGGCAGGATATGCCTTTGGTTTATCGACCTAAAGAGGAACAAACTTGTTGAGGCTCTTGATGAGCTTGCTGCGCTCCGATTTGGTAAGCGCGCTAATGGGTATGGGCGGATACTTTACCATCTTTCCCTGATACTTTCGAAAAAGGACCATCTCCTCGCGAAGCTTTTTAAACTTATAACTAGTTTTAAATCCTGCAAAATCGCGCTTTGGAATTTCGTACGATATCTTATCGGACTTAAACAGGTTGAGCTGGTAAAATCGAAGGACTATCTTGTTCTCCTCATCGTTATACGAAATGAAGGCTGACGCGGTAAGCAGATGGTAAGTGTAGAAAACCACAAAAAACGACATAAAAAGAATGATGAAGGCCCAGCGGGGAATTCCGGTTAGCCCAACCAAAAAACGGTCGAACCCGGTAAAAAACAGCAATGCCACAAGCACTGCCGAAAGCACTGCCATGATTCGCTTCTGCATCTGAATCCTAATTGTTGTTTGCTCGTTATCAAACTTCATATCGTCAATGGATTATAATGGCTAACTACTAGCTTTTCTTCGCTTCAACTCCTGCTCAATCAGCGATAACTCCCTTCCTGTTTGACCCTTAACCGAGGTGTTCTCCTGTGCTCGTCGAATTAAGTAAGGCATAACCTCTCGAACTGGGCCATAGGGTATGTACTTGGTTACATTATAGCCAAGATGCCCAAGCATAAATGATATATTATCGCTCATTCCCAAGAGCTGGGAAAAAGTGATGCGCTTATCATCCTTACCAACATTCTCATCCTGCATGAGTTGGCAAAGCCTATTCACGCTCTCCTCATTGTGCGTTCCACAGAATATTGAGATGGTATCGAGATGATTAAATGCAAACTCTTGCGCATCGTTAAAGGCCTTGTCGGTATCCTCCTTGGTGGGGTGAATTGGCGATGGGTAGCCCATCCTCTGGGCGCGTTCGCGCTCCTTCTCCATATAGGCTCCCCTAACGAACTTCATCCCCAGCTTAAAGCCATTCTCCTTGGCATCGCGGTATGCCTCTTGTAAAAATGTAAGCCTATCGGTACGATACATCTGCAGGGTGTTATAAACGAACACCTGCTCCTTGTTAAACTCAGCCATCATATCGCGCACCACATCGTCCAACGCTTTTTGGTACCATGAGTCCTCGGCATCGATAAGAATTGGAGTATTAGCCTGTACCGAAGTGTGGCAAAGGGTGTGAACCCTTTGTTTGAACAAATCGAATTGTTCCGCCTCCTCTGGAGTTAGCGATATACCTTGGCTAACCTTTGTAAGAATATCAACATTAACAAGCCCTGTGGGCTTGAAAACCGAGAAGGTAATATTTGGATTATTGGCCGCATTATGGATAGAGTTGAGAATTTCGGTATAGGCTTCCTCCTGTGATTTGAGCGTTCCCTTACCCTCAACGGAATAGTCGAGTATTGATTTTACTCCAAATTGTGCCAGGGTATTTACCGTGGGGATGCTCTCGGAAAGGGTTTCGCCCCCCACGAAATGGCTAAAAATGGTTGGCTTAACAAGCCACGCTATGGGAAACCGAATCGCGAGGGCAACCTTAAGTAATACATTGCCAAGGTTTACCAGCCATGGTAGGGCAATGGTTTTGAATAGAAAATGTGCCTTACGAAGCTCCTTGTTATTACGCCAGGCAAAGGCAATCTCGGTGTTGTTGAATATGTGCATTGGGTAAAATCCGTTAAGGTTAAATACAATGAAAAAAACCATCCAAAGATGATAAAATGAGTAGATAAAAGCAAGACTTTTGATTGCTAAACAACAAATTGCTGCAAAGGTTGGTGGGGTTACAGCCAAAGAAATAAGGGGAAGCAAGGCCTCCCCTTTCCATATACATAGGGTTATAATCCTTAGCCGCCTAGCTAAACTACCTGTATTCCCACCTTTTTAAGATCGTCCCAAAAGCTAGGATAAGATTTGGATACCACCCGGGGATTTTCCAGTGAAATCGTACACCCCTTGGCCACCAAACCTGCAAGTGCCATGGTTACGCGATGATCGTTGAGAGGTTTAAACTCAACCGTTGCACCCTTTGGAAATGCTGTTTTACCATCAAATGTGAGGGTCTCAAATTCGCCCCTCTTCTCCACTTTAAGCTTAGCTCCTACCCGCCCAAACTGAGACTGAAGTGCCATAAGCCTTTGGCTCTCCATACAATTCATCACCTCTACCCCAGCAAACCGGAAGGGCATTTGCAAAGCTACGCAGGTAGCCACCATGGTGGGCAAAAGGTGAGGGTTATTGGTGAAATCGTACTCAAGGAAATCTAGCTTACGCTGAGTTTTTGTAAGCACAACGCCATTCGGGGTTGGGGTTGTTTTAACCCCTAGCGGTTCAAAGAGTTCCTTTACAATGGCATCACTCTGAACACTTTCGGGATTTAACCCATCGATAGTGAGCTCTACTTTTGACGAGATGGCGGCCATTTGATACCAATAGCTTGCCGAGAGCCAATCGGCCTCAACGGTCATTGCCGACTCATCGTGCAGGTCGTTCTCAATAAGTATCTCATCCTTATTCCAATTACTATTTATTCCGAGGTATCGTAGTAATCTGAGGGTTTGCTGTATGTATGGGGAGCTAACCACGAGGTTTCTAAACTCAACCACATCATCGGATGATAGGGTGGGCGACAGCAACAATGAAGTAGTGATGAACTGGCTACAGATAGCTGCATCGACACGAATTATATTGCCCTTGATAGCCTTCCCGATGATTTTAAGCGGGGGAAATCCCTCTCGCTCAATGTACTTAACATTAATGCCCTGCTTTTGCAGCATATCAATCACATCGCCCACCGGGCGCTTGCGCATCTCGGCCGATCCGGTAACGATCCAGTCGCCCTTAAAGTAGCTAAGGAATGCCCTCAACAGCCTTATGGCCTTGGCGGGATCGCCAGCTTCGAGGGGCACCTCACCCTTACGAATCTCCTCGGCGAACACTTTGGCAGCATCCTTCTCGGAAATGGATTTTATATCGAACTTTGCATTTTTGAGCGCCCTAATTACAATATCCCTATTGCTAATTCTTTTAGAGGGCGAAAGTGATATGTTACCGAATAGCTCGCTATCCGGTTTAGATACAGTATAAACTTGCATGATTAAAAAATTATGTTTGTCCCAACAACCACCAAATTTATTAATAATAAAACTCAAAATGCCTAATATTATGGGATTATTTTTCAATGGTTCATGCTTATGACGCTAGGAATGTTGAACTTAAACAAAATATGCGGAAGTTCAAATATAGATTATTCGAGATATGCCATTTGTAACGCTTTTGTGATGAGGCATTCCCTAACTAAACCAAAAGGCAAATACAACGGATGGGGGGGTTAACCAGTTTGGGCGTACGGAGCAGTGACTTCATCATTTTGCATTGACCATCCCTGCGACCGTTGTCAGTTCGTGTAATACATTCAGCCTATATTGGTTACACCCCTTGTTACCAGCTGGGCATTCAGCTGTCATGAGGTTTTCTGCCGTCAGAAGGTGGTTGCAGGCATACTCTTTGCTTGGCTTAGGATTGTGCGGTAGCAATGGGAAACAAGCAATGTGTATGGCTGCGAAGCGAAGGGTTTCAACTAGTTTTTATTCAATGATTTAAATGGTTCCGTTATTCTTTCGAGAAAACTTGTTTTTCCTGCAAAAATCTCTGCATTTAGTTCCATTTTACCACTTATCTTGAATTCAGAACCATTTTCTTTTAGGATTTCGTTTGGCAATAATATTTTTGAAATATGACTATCCGTTTCGATACCAAAACACCGAATCGTCATTGCGAATCCGCCAGCCGGCGGATGAAGCAATCTTTATTTCACTGAATACGAATAGATTGCTTCGTCATAAAAAACACTCCCTGCCTGCCGCCTGCCCATAGCCGTCAAGCTAAGCAATTTTCAATACCCTCGTAGAGGGTTGATAGCGATTGGGTTTAAATAGCAAAACCTAAAGCACCCCTGCCTTACTGCCGAAGGCAGGCAGGCCGTAGGGCGTGCAATAGATATTAGGATCCCTTATTGCGCATCTACGAAGCGCTTAAAATCATTTGTATTAATCCCTTCAATCGCTATATGCCCTCTACGAGGGCTATAGTATTAATATTCTGTATAAACCAATCAAAAGAATTGTTTTTATTTATTTGTTTTGTGTCCTTAGCTTGACGGCTATGGCCGCCTGCCTGCCGGCAAAGGCAGGGCAAAGGCAGGGCAAAGGCAGGCTCGCAATGACGTATTCTCTATATTTTAACTTTAGGTATGTTAGCGGGCAATCATAAATAATAATTATAATTGACATTATTGCAATACCCACACGCACAATTATTGGTGGTATTTGCCCAATTATGCTCCTAGCCTTTTCGCTTCTTAATTCAATGTTATCAGTTCCCCTAACCATATTAATATCCAAGGTCTAATTGATTTTTAACAAGTTGAAAATATGCCCCCCTTTTTTCAGCTAATTCTTGATGATTGCCAATTTCTGCAACTTTTCCATCAGCCAATACCACAATTTGGTCAGCATTTTTTACAGTACTTAAACGGTGTGCAACTATAACCACTGTTTTCCCTTGGTAAAATTCTTGGAGGTTCTCAACAATTACCCTTTCATTATTAGCATCTAAAGAATATGTGGCTTCGTCAAAAAAAAAGAAAATGAATACTCAATGTTACACCCATTTTAACATAGCCTATTGATCTAGTGATAAATCTGTTGTTTTCATGAAATCTTACATAACAACCTATTATATAGCTAATTGTGATTATTTTAGGCAACACATTGAGTATCCATATATTTTTTTGCAGGTTGCCATTGCTTTTTGCATTAGACAGGCACAACCTGTTTTTATATTACGACCGAGGTAGAGCCTCGGCCGAACGAGGGGTTGGATGGGAAATCGTTTCAACATTTTGCTGAACTTTCTTATTTCTTATCACTTTCAAAGAAAGTATTTACCTTCGCCATTCTATGTTGCTTACCTTTGTTGAAAAGGTAAGTTAAGCGGAAAGCCAAACCATAAGTGTCACGTTTAAAACTTCCAACCTCTAATGCATCGTCATTAAAAATATATGTAATCTCTTCTGAGGTTGCCAAACCACGCATGGCAACATATAAAAAGAGATTTTGTTTCGGGAATCGCTTCATTACATATACTGCATCTAATGAATAGTTAGGTTCTGCATAGCCCTCTGGGCTCAACATTTTTCCGTAATATCTGCCAAAACCACCTATTGCAAACCCCTTTGGTAACCCCATGGAAATAGATAAATCAACGATGTACGTAGTATTTTCTCTGGCAACGCCGTCACGTTTATACTCTTCGTAAAAAAGTTGAATGTCTGGCTCAACAGATAAAAACTTAAAAAGCTCAACTTTTCCAGAAAGACGTAAGCCTGCAAATATTCTATCTGTAGAGTTTCCGTAAGTTGTTGTTTTGAATGAATTTGAGTCGTATGATGTAATGGCAGATACCAGGTTGCTGGTTTCATAGAAATACAGGGTGCTGTTGAAAGTTATAGGCCTTGTTCTGTATGAGTGAGACAATTCATAAGCGTTTCTGGATGAGGGGGCTAGCTTTGGATTTCCAGTAATTGCGGTCATGCTATCAATCTCAATGCGGTAAGGCGAAAAAGCCCAAGCAGAGGGGTAATATGATGACCGACGATACTCTGCTTTTATTCTATTGGCATTGTTTAGCTGTTTCGAAAGAATTATGGTTGGGTAAAGAGCATGCTGGGTATTAGAGGGATGTGATGTATTGCTAAACTCCATTGCGTTTCGCTCAGCTTTTAGCCCAATGTTTATATCGAAGCCTTTTAGTCCTAAGTATAAGTCTGCATAAGCGTTATATCTTTGATTAGAAAAATCGTTCCCGAGAATTGCTCCGCTTAAAGTTCCACTGAACACTTGATAGTAAGCTTGTGCTCCTACTGTCAATTTTGTTGTATTGCTAAGTAGGTTAATGTGCTCAACTTTCATATTGACAGATTTCTTTTTACCATTTTCATCATTAACATGTGTCGGGGCTCCTTCGTATGAAAAGTCGGAATATTCATCTCCGTCCATATAGTGTAAATTGATATTTGCGCTAAGCGAATTGCCCTCCTTTGCTAAGTTGCGCTTATAGAAAACGGTGTAATTTCCAATAAAGTAATCAGTGGAATTATGTATAGAAAAAGGGGCAAGTGGTGTTGAAATACCACTGCTAATTCTTGTTGGTGTATAATACATAGTTTTATCAACTCCTGCAAGACTATTGTTGGTTGAAAAGTTAATAAAGTCGTTGGGGCTTGGGAAATAATCTAAATTAAGAATGAAGTTATTAGTTAGCTCAAATGGATTCTTACAATAACCCGCAGTGCTATAGGTTTCATTTGTAGTAAGGTTGTTTCTAATTTCAGAGGTTTCCCACGAATTATTGCGAAGATAGTTAGAATAAGCAATGTTTAAACGCATTTTTTTCCATCCAAACACAACACCAGTATAAGTATCAGCATATCGCCCATTGGCCATAAGTGTAGCATCAATATTACCCCAAAAACCTTTGCTTGGCTCTTGTTTAAGAATGATGTTAATTACACCATCGTAGTCAATATCTACACTTGATGGGGGCGATGTTATAACCTCAATTCTTTCAATATCCTTAGGATTAATTGAGCGGATATCAATAGATCGCCCAGTGTTTATTCCATTAATTAGTATTAATGAGTTCTCCTTTCCTTTAATTTTGGTTTCGAGAGTAATTGGATTCACCGTTATTTCAGGAAAACTACTCAAAATATCAGGTGTACCTATCGTTTTTGAAAGGATTGTGCTATCCACCACGTAGACAGTCCTGTCGAGCAGGTCTTGCACTTTTCGCTGTCCTGTTACTTGTACTTCGTTGATCAGGTTAACATCTGGTATAAGGGCAATGAAACCAAAATCAAAAGTCTTTTGGTGTGTTCTTATGTTAAATGGAATTTCTTTACGCTGGTAGCCTACATAACTAACGAGCATCTTATAGCCATTTTTAATTGGCACGCTTGTAAAATCAAATGAAGCCAAGGAGTCACTAGCTATACCAGCAAATATATTATTATCATTAGAATCGACAACCTGTATCGTTGCATAAGGAAGAGGTTCTTGGGACAAACTATCTATAACCGACCCTTGTATTTGAATTTTTTGAGAAAATAAAAAAAATGGGGAAGAGAAGAAAAACAAGAATAAAAGCAATCTTTTCATATTCGTAGCCCTTAATAAACAATTCAAAATATTATCTACTTATCGCAATAAATTTTCATGCTAAAGCTAACAAGAAAATTCATAATTGCTCAAATTGATACCAGCTATTCGTAATATGTAATGTATTTAGGTTGTGGAGGAAAAGGACAATTTGGAGAAGGGTTAAGCCAACTCTCTTCGCCATATGAAGCCATTACATCAGTCCAACATACGCCAAGGTTGTATCGACAGTCCTCAAATTCAGCACATTTTGAGCATACGCTTTCTTCTGGAAAAGAAGAATGGGGAATGAAAAATAAATTTTTAGCACGTTCGGAGTCCCATACATCCATTATTGAGTTTTCAAGAATATTCCCAATTGTAAGATTTTTATTAAAATATGACTTTTCGCACAAGGTAACGGTAAATTGTATGAGTAGTGGCAGATTGCGTGTTGCTTTCCTTTCAAACCGCTACGCAGTTTGAGCGGGCTACAAACCTTAATATTTACAACATCGTCTGCCAATACTTATACAAAATGTTACCAAACGAATTTGTATTTGTTCGACTTATTTATGTCAATTGTTCTATTAGTCGAAAAAGGAATAGCCAGTAGCGCAACTGACTATTCCTACAAGTCTAGAATTGATAAGATAGTGGAAGATAAAAACCGTAAAATGTAAAGCTTGCACCTGAACCACCTGAAAAAATCCCTGTCAATGATGGATTAATTCCAATTTTTCCAACATTGAAAGAAATACCCATAGAACTAATAGCGCCTAAGCCATAGGATGCTTTCAAGTTATGTTCGTCGACAAAAGGCTGTGTTCTATTATTTACAATACTTACATACTCTTTAAAAGAGAACAGCCCAACTCCAAAATCAGAAGTTAGACTAATATACCTACCCTTAATTTTGGGACTTATGCCGAGATAAACCCCACCTCCGTTAATATTATAGTCATGGGCATTAACTGAGCTAGGATCAATATATCCTAAGTCAATCTCATCAAATCCATTCATTATTAAAGCCCCGATAGTAATATCAACGTATTGATATTTAGTTGGGAAGTCAAGCTTAAAATTTAAACCATCAATATTAAGTTCGCTATTGTCAGTTGCATTGAGGTATTTTAACCTGAAGTAGCTGTCTTTATTTAGCTTGTTGTACATGTGTAGGTATCCAATTTGTACCTTTGGCTGATTTTTTTCGTCTTTCAAAACTTCATCTTGAGAATAAAGTTGAATACTCCAAAACAATGAAACGAAGAAAACCAAATAAATTTTGTAATTCATATTATTAAGATTTAGTTGTCAGATTCGCTTACCAAAACCTTTACTCCATAATTTGGAAATTCGAGCCATTGTTCTGATTCATCAAAATAATTCAGGTATGAATTCCCGCATTTTTCACCTTTGTGACTAAACTTGATTTCATAATCAACTCCAGCTGCTACATCAAGTCCTGTTTTTTTATCCTGTTTGCCATGAGCAAATGTTTTGCAAATTTCTGTAGGACTTTGCCTTGGAGAATTTGTAACCCTTTTGCTATGGGTCGGCTTCGCCTTGTTGTTAACACCCTGCACAAACCAGCTGAGAATTAGATCAACTAGCTTGAGCAGGTGTTGTAGCAATGAAGATAGCACTAATCTATATTCGATTTACGATTTTTGGTTTGAGAGACAACCCTTCACTATGGCTAACTATCGATGAGTGGACCTGAAACAATTGACTATACGGAACAGGTATAATGTGTCCGCAGGAAATTACCAGTATTGGATCGCTAGATATCCAGTATTCAAATACCTTCTCAACGTTTACCAGATATGTTTCTCCGCAGTAAAAAAACCTATTGCTTGGAAGGATTAGCTCCAGCTCGTTAAGGGTAGCATTTATAGTGTACCGTGTGTCATTCTCGAGGAATAGGTGGGTTACATTCTCCTCCGCTTCGAGGTAGCAAATTGAGCTAGGCCGTTCGTAAAGCGTTACTAGTGCAGCATTATGCTCCCTGGAGGCAATCATATGTAAAAATGAGTCGTTCATCTTTTTAAAGTTTAAACATTATTGAACCACTTTCTGCTACTCATTTGCTTTTATCCTCTTTATTATTCTTGCAGACTCCTTAGTGTATGGATTCTCGTACTCTGTTAGCCTATCGAGAGTACTGGAAGCCATTTCCGTTTTACCCTCGGCCAGATAGCTTAAGCCTTTGTACCAGGTGGCCTGCTCAACAAAGAACGAGTCTCCTTTAAGTATCTCATCAAACAGCTTGCGCGAATCGGCAAACCTTTCGAGCTCCATATAGCTAATTGCTAAGTAGAACTTAATGGTTGTTGAGGTGGGATCGTTCTTGAGAAGCAACTCAAGACCTGCAGCGGCTTGGGCAAATTTTGACTCCTGATAGTGCTTCATGGTTGAGAGCAAATCTTGACCAGAGGGATAATAGTTGCCCTGGCGGAATAGGGTTACCGGTGGATATGGAGCAAAGGTTTCACGATAGATCTCGTCGTAATTACTTCCATTGTTACCCTCGGTGAAAACAGCCCAGCTGCCCACGGCAATACCCGCAATGGTTGCCGTAGCGTAGATTAGCCTTTTGGTGCGATGACTTACAAAACGTTTGTCGTAAGTATCGTCGGCAAATGCAGAGGCTATGTTAAGCTTTGCTCTAAGCTCATGTATTTCGTCCTCAAAGGACATTTGATTAATCTCATGCCTTAGGGCGAGTTCTCTCTGCAGCGATGGGTTCGCCATCAATCGATGGTAAAGCATATCCTTCTCCTCAACCGTTATGGTTGAATCGAGGTACTTCTCCATTAAGTATTCTGATGTTCTCATGGCTATAATTTTTTTAAAATTATTCTCTTCGTCTAACCTCTAGTCTTCCTTTACAATTGGGGGGGGATCATCATTGTTGCCTGAACTACCAGAGTTTGAGGTTGTACCTTTAGGCTTAGTATCCGTTGTAGTATCACCTGTCGTTCCTGTTGATGTACCACCAAAAAGTTTTACCATCTCCTTATCGGTTAGGGCAAGGCGTGCAAACTTGTTTAGGTTTCCATTTAGCTCTAGTTCGGTTAGTTTCATCATTGTTTTCATAGTTCAAATGTTTTGGTTGTTTGTAATGTTTTAAGAATTAAGGTGATTATAGTTACCATTTTAGCTGAAAGGTCAAATGCATTTCATATACCCTCTCATATATTATCCTACTTAGTGGTAATTTGTGACAACCTTTTTCGAATTATTTTTCAATAAAAATAAAAATAATTTCTTACGCACTGATTCTCTGTGCGTTAGTTGGGTGCTTTTTTAGGAAATAATTTGAACAGAATCACCTTTTGAAAAGCATAGAAAAGAGTAAGCCAAAGCCAGCAACACCATTTCAGCGTGACAGAAATTAGCGATCTGGCCTAAATAAGAAAGATTTTTAAAAATTTTGCCTAAAAAGTTGTCACAAATACAGCTTTTGTGACACATAGGATGGAGGCACACCTCCTTTTATGCAAAAATATTGCAGACTCAACAATCTTTTAATGTGCAACACAATAACTAACCATTAAAAATTAAATGATTGTCAGTTATGATACCTAAAGCCTTTGCGTCATTGCGAACCACGAAGTGCTCGATGAAGTCAAACCCTCGTGCTTTGAGGGTTGAAGCAATCTGTAAAATCCTGTTAATTAAAAGATTGCTTCATCCGCCGGCTGGCGGATTCGCAATGACGTATCATTGTAATCAACTCATTTGTCATAGGCATTATGGCGGATAATCATATTCTTTATTTACCCCCATATTCACCAGATTCAAATCCAATAGAAAGGGCTTGGTGGTTCATAGGAAAATCGATAACCCTCAATAGGGTTACAGAATCCCAGAAGCTGAGAAAGCAAAATTTTGGCAGATGTACTCTCATTTTCAAATTCCAAACGAAAAATTACTGACTATTTGTGCAATTAAATATTAGACTCTATATAATGCTATGCAAATACCAGCTTAAGCAATTGTAAAGGATTATTGTTGGCATTACCAATTCAAGCGTTGGCAAAAATACCTTGGGGCTTTAATACCAGTCAAATGTCAACATTACCCTCAACGGAATATAAGTGTTTTTTACACATAATAGTCAGATTGTTGAGCGTTAAAGCAGATAATTTAGCACCATCAAATATGCTGTACTTTTCAGCAAATAGTGATACAATTTGCTGGCGGTTAAACTTTTTTATTAGATTTGTAAGCACTGACCAGCATTAATGATGTCGTTTACTAATAAGGAGCTGTTTAAGGGAATTATTGAACAGAACCAAGCGGTTCTGAATTACTTATATAAACATCTCTTCCCTACGGTAAAAAAAACAATATATAACTATGGAGGAGACTACGATACGGCAAATGAGGTATTTCAGGAAGCAATAATAAGTATTTACACCAAAGCAAAGCAAGGTGAGCTTGAAGAGCCTGTTATGGTTGAAAACTACATAATGGGAACATGCAACAAACTTTGGCAAAGGTACAGCTTACTGGAAACCAAAAAGGATTTGACATTCAAAAGCAACTCACTGATAGACGATAGTAATGCCCAAATACTGAAGGAATACAGGCAAAGCTTGAGAATGAAGCTTTACCAAGAGCACTTCATGGAATTAAGTCCCCTTTGTCAGAAGATTTTAAAAGCCTTTTTTAAGGGGAATAGCTATCTTGAGATTGCTGAAAAGTTTGGATTCGCCTCGGAAGAATATGCGAGAAGGAAAAAGTATCTTTGTAAAGAGTACCTCGTAAAAAGCATAAAAAGCGACCCTAGGTTTGACAAACTAACTGGAGAACTGGATGATGAACCATTGGATTTTGATTGATGATTACGTACTAGGTACCCTTTCGGAAGAGAAACGGAGGGCATTTGAACAGGAACTGGCCATCAACAAAAGCCTTCAGAAAGAGGTTAAGCTTTGCGCAGAGCTACAAAAATCTATTTACGAGGACGATGTGATTACCCTAAGGGAAAAGTTAAAAGTTTCTCAAAGAAGTTTCACAAAAGCAAAAACTAAAAGGAAAACTCTGCTAATTAGCATAACGACGGCTGCAAGCCTACTAATAATCATTGCCCTCAGGGTTGCTCTAACTGATTATGGGCCTACCCAAGCAGTACTATACAATAGATATTTTCAACCCTATAAGGTTGTAGGAGATAGAAGAGACGAAAACCAAGGCAGCTCGGCTTACCATCGTGGTGAGGCTATTAGATTATACACCAATGGCGAATATGATCAAGTAATGCCCTGGCTCGAAGCCCAAATCATAAGAGATTCAATAGATCTTGAAGCAACCCTAATGCTCTCTACTGTTTATTTGAGAACAGATAATGCCGAGAAAGCAGAGGAGATTCTCACCAAAATGCTGTACAGCTCAAACAGCATTACCTTTACCGAAACCCTAGAGTGGTATCTGGCCCTCTCGCTGCTGCGGCAGGGGAAAATTGAAGAGGTTAAAAGAAATCTCAGGAAAATTGCCCATGAAGAAGGTTTCTACTCAGGGGAAGCTTTAGCCATACTTGAATCACTTAAGCCGTGATCTTCTGACTATAAAGAAAACCACCAATAGCAGCAATGCAATTGAAACGAACCAAATGGAAACTTTCAGCCATTGGGGGTATACCAGCGCTCCGGTGTAGCCAATTAATTGATACGAAGCCCAGAAATACGGATGAGACCTTAAAGGATCGGCTGAATCTAAAAACTTTCTTTGAGCACTTTGCAAGGCTAAGTCTTGGGATTGACCCTCTTTAATATTCCTAGAGAACTCTACCATTATCTCACTCCCACTATAATCCTCAACCCTCCATTGCGCCGCAACTAAAGATTGTGCTCCCGAATACAGGAAACTCCTCGCAAGACTCAGCAGCCCCTCGCCCTTAACCAGACCACCATCGCTACTTCGGCATGCACTTGCAATTACAAGCTTAGCATTTAAATTAATGCCATAAACCTCATACATATTCAAGTAACCATCCTCAGTGTTGTCGGGCGAACTGGAAAAGATTAGCTTAGAGAGAAGGGGGTTCGACTCGTCAATGTGCGTATGCATCGCCAAATGCAATACACCGTACCCACCATTAGCAACCTCCTTTTTGAATCGCGCCTCAGTAGCCTGTTCTCCAACAACGAGTTTCCCTTTCAACGTATTGCTAACCCCTCTGGCCTCCCTCTCTGCCCCAGGTAAATCGCCCAAATTCTGTCGATACTGAAGCGAATCTGCATAGCCTGTGGACGAGGCAGTATACGAGGGTGCAAATGAAATGGCTTTAGCTCTGAGGGCTGGCTTACGATTGTGTGCGGTGTAAAGCAGTTTGGTTGATGGGTAATAGGATATCGCAATGCTTCTTACCAAGTAGGGCAATGCGTAATATCCTTTTGGATTAATAACCTTACTATTGGTAAGGGCGGCAAACGGAATAGCCGACAGCTGCAGGTGCGGCACAACGATTAGCTCACGACCATCTATAATCGAATCGAATGGCATAAGCAACGTTCGGTAAAGATAGTACGACGATTGTCCAAATCGACCAAGGTTCTCCCTGGTGATATCATCAAAACTTTTCGGATTAATCTCGCCTAAGAAAATCTCCAGGGTATCGAAGAAAGTTCTATCAAGCTTAGTGTATTTCCACTTAAAATCATTCTTTGCAACTGCAAAGCTAATTAGTGAAGAGTCGTTGACAATGTAGTCAATAAGCACCTGCGATGGTTTTAACTTAGCTTGAATATTGCTAATTGAAAGGGAGGCTGTGTCGTACCTTAGCGCATAGTAATCGGGGTACTTATCCTCAATGCTAGCTATTAAAAGCTTATGCTCGCGTTGAGCATTAAAAATACGCCCTTCCAAGCTCTCCAGCTGCTTAGCAGGAGTGCCCGCCTTTGATTTTGCCTCATGATAGAGTTCGTAAAGGGCACCCACGGTTTGCCTAAGCTCCCTTTCCTTAGCTATAAGATCTGTGGGAACTCCCGAAAAATTTAGCCCACGCTCCCGTGCAATGGCCTGGTTTAGCACAGCCGCTTTTGCCTTCGACGATACCTTAAAAGCAAACTCTACGGCTTCGGGTACTAAATCGGAGAATGAAAAGCAAGCATTAATAGTATTTAGGTAAAGGGTATGATAAATATCGTCAATATACAGCTTATCACCGTCATCATAAATACCCGCTCGCTGCTCATCCATTAGGGCGATGGCTTTGGAAAAGTATTTGAATGATTGGTGTGCAAAACCTATCGCACCCGTCTCGTTAAACCGCTCCAAATAAATTGACCCCATCCCTTCAAAACACTGAATGGCAATTAAGGGCGAAAAGAAGTTGGCCAAAGGAATATCAAGATAGCTTTGTAATGTTCGATGCCTAGCATTTAATTCTAATGATTTTAAAAGATACTTTTCAGCATTATCATACTCTCCCCTCGATTTAAGGAAAAGAGCATAGTTACGAAGCAGTAAGCCAAGTTGAGGACTATATGAGTTTTGTTCATTGGCTATATCAATTCCTTTTAAAAAATAAAACTCAGCATCATTAACCTGTCCAATAAACTGATACGTTGTTCCTAAATTACTATACAATGCCATCAAGTCCGATGTCCTCCATCTCTCACCTTTTATAATCTCCTTCTCCACATCCTCAAAGTAAAGAATTGCATTATTATAGTCCTTCTGTGCTAGGTAGGTTAACCCAATTGCGCTTAATGCATTGCTATAGTAGGTATTGTTAAAGTATTTGGATAGCTCTAATGATCTATGCGCAGCATTAAGGGCTTTATCCAGCATACCAGCCCCTCTGTACGCTGCTGAAAGTTTTATTGAAGCAAGCACAAGATGAGAGGAGTTAGCCACAGAATCCTGGCCTAAAAGGTTTATCCCCTTTTGGATATAGGCAATGGCCGATTTGTAGTCCTGCTTATAGTTTAAACAATCGCCATAGGCATAATAGGTAATACCCAACGTAGAGGCTGGAGGGTTTTCCATGCTAAGCAAAATGGATTCGGCCTTGCGATAGTAGAAAAGGGCGGAGTCGATATAGCTCATATCCTGCTTTAGGATGGCCAGATTTAGATAGCCATTGGCTAATCGTGCTTTGGGAAAGTTAGGAATTGACTCCCTAAGCCTAAGCGACTTGACAAACATCTCGCTGGCCTTCTCGTGGTTCCCTTCAACCATATAATCTACCCCAGCATTGTTATATGCTTTTGCCAAACTATCGAGATCCTGCTGACTGTATGTTTGATATGGCAAGGGCATACCCAATACATTACCCACAGCAAAAGCTAGTGCACAGGCGAATAGTACCAAACCGTATTTCCTCAACATTTCCATAGCTATTCGCCCGAAATATAAGAAAAATGCCGAAGTAGGAGGTAGTGTTTCCCATAAACATTTGCCCTACACAGATAAGTGCTTAACCTCCTTTAACTGTTTAAGTTTAAGTTTAAATTTTCAATTGCTACGGGTTTTAGCCCGTGGATGGAGCAAGAGTATAGAGTGGCCTTAGCCACATTAATTAGTTTATATGGGGCTAAAGCCCAGTAACCTACTTCCTTTTTGACCACGAACTAAAGCCCATGGCAATTGCCAGAGTATCCATCAAGAATAAAAATCAAACTGTTTCTTTATTCAGAGAAGAATTTTTCCTTACCCTCGACTTGTAAAGATGCTTTAAGGGGCTAAACAGCCTTTGGAGTAGCGATAGATCCTCGGTGGTGATCTCGGCCATACCCTGCAGCTCACGGTCGAACTGAATGGCTACACCATAGCTGGTAGTTATGCCGTTTGGCAATTCAGCCACTGCTGGATATCCCATATCTGTATAGCCCGATGATACGCTACGGATAAATCCTTCGACCATCCCAAACTCCATGTAGGAGTATCCATCGAGCTTAATGTTTACCCGCTGTCCGGGTTTTACCTTACCTGCGCCAGCAAAGGGGATAACCAAACGAGCCTGTACCTCGCCGATCCTCTCGGGGGTGATGGCAAACAGGGGAATTCCCGTGGTTACCTCCTGCTGATCACTCCAAATGCTCATAAAGGTTAGCCTCCCTGTTGATGTAGCAATCAGCAAATAATTCTTTTCCCAGCCTGCAAGGGCAGTAACCAGCTGCGCGTGAGCGCTGGAGAGATCCTCGATCAACCTCTTTCGCTGACTCTCGTACTCCAAGCGGGTATCCACCACCGATTGCTTAAGGCGTTCCATTGTAATGGCAGTATTGGAGATATTTAGCTGCGCTCCTTCTAAAGCTTGCTGCTTGGACAAAAGCGCCGCTTGCGATTTTTCAAAATCAACAGCAGCTATTACGCCGCTGGCAAAAAGCGCCGAGTCGCGGTTGAATTGCTTTTGGGTTAGCTCAATATCTTTACCTATCAAATTTCGCTGGTTAGCTAGCCTTTGGCTATAAACCTCGTACTGCTTTAGCTCGCGCTGCAGGGCCTCAATTTTCTGCTGATGAAACCTCTGCTTGCTAAATATCTGGTAATCGTTAATAGCCCTGCTAAAGGCATTATATGTCGATTGCACCTCGCCAAGCACAAGATTTTGAGGCAAATTAATTGGGTTAAGACTATCGGCAAGGCTAAAGGTTGATATGAATTGAGATAGTTGGAAGATGTGGCTGTAATTTGCCGGATTCTCGATTACGCCCAGCGTATCGCCCTTGGATACCTGCTGGCCGTCGGAAACGAAGATGGCAGCTGGTTTCCCCGTTGCGCGCGCCACCACCACCGAAGGTGGATTCTCGGCGGTTATCACCACGGGAGCCATTACCGTATCGGGGTAACGGAAAAATATGCTGCCAATAAAAATAATGGCAATAACAGCAAACACAATGGTAATGCCCCAGCGAACAATCCAACGGGGAGGCGTACCGAGTATCTCGGTAATCTCATCGGATTTTATGTTGATCTTCTCTTCCATATACTGACTCTAACTTGAACGCTGATCCCGCCAGTGGTCGGACACGTGACGCTGATTCAACAAATCCTCGCAGATTTTTGGTGCGGATTATGCGTAATCAAAAATCTATTCTCGAGCCCCGCATATCTGTGTAAATCGCTTTGATCTGCGTTGATTTTAATGATTTTCGCAGATCTTTTGTTGCAGTTTCGTATGTCAACGAATTCTCAAGTTCCTCTTATCTGCGTATATCCGTTTGATCCGTGTTATCTGCGTTCCAAAAACAATTACAACTCCAGCTGATTCTTAACCAATGTATAATAGGCTCCCTTCTTTGCGCTTAGCTCCTTGTGGGTTCCCACCTCAACAACCTGGCCATCCTCCAGCACAATAATCTGGTCGGCACTTTTTACCGTGCTTAGCCTATGCGCCACCACCACCGAGGTTCTGCCCTTTATAAACTCCTGTAGATTCTCAAGAATTACCTTCTCGTTGTTGGCATCGAGCGAATTGGTGGCCTCATCTAAAAAGATAAACATTGGATCTTTGTAAACCGCACGGGCAATAAGGATTCGCTGCTTTTGCCCCTGGCTTAACCCGTGCCCTTCGCCCCCAATCTTAGTATTGTAGCCCAGCGGTAACGAGGCAATAAAATCGGAAATATTGGCAATGCGAGCGGCCTCAATCAACCGCTTCTTATCAACAATCTCAACCCCCGGCGCAATATTACGGGCAATGGTATCGGAAAAGATAAAACCATCCTGCATCACCACGCCGCACTCCTCGCGCCAGCGGCGTAAGCTGTATGCCTCAAGGTTATTGCTGCCCAACCGAATTTCGCCACTTGCAATGGGGTAAAAGCCCAGCAGTAGCTTTACCAGCGTTGTTTTACCGCTGCCCGATGTACCCACAATGGCGGTTTGCTTTCCCTCGGGTATGGTTATGCTAACCTCGTTTAGCACCAGCTCCGAGTCGGGGCCCTCGTATCGGAATGATAGATTATTTACCGACAGCGCAGCATTATCGGGAATATCGGATATACTCGATGCCTCGGTATCCTCCTCATCGTCCCTGAGGTGCACCTCGCCAAGCCTCTCGAGGCTGATCTTGGCATCCTGGGTAACGTTGATAAAGTTGATAAGCTGATCGATGGGGCTGTTGAGCTGCCCGATGATATACTGAATGGCCAGCATCATACCCAAGGTGAGGTTGCCCTCCACCACGCTTTTGGCGGCCAGCACGGTGATAACGATGTTTTTTACCTCGTTGAGCAGCACCGCACCGCTCTGCTGGTACTGGCTAAGGGCTAGCCCCTTAACGCCCACGCGGAACAGTCGCGCCTGGATGCTCTCCCACTCCCACCGTTTCTGCTGCTCGCACCCGCTCAGCTTAATCTCCTGCATCCCTTGGATTAGCTGAATAAGACTGCTCTGGTTGGCCGACATCTGCGCAAACCGACGATGGTCTAGCTCGGCACGTTTCTTTAGGAACAGCCATACCCAAGCCGCATACAGCGCGCTGCCGATAAAGAAAACGGTAAAAATTTGAGCGCTGTAGAAAAGCAGCACCGCCCCAAAAATTACCAGGTTAACCAGCGAGAATATCACGTTGAGCGAAGTGCTGGTAAGGAAACTCTCGATACGGCGGTGGTCGCCAATGCGCTGCATAAGGTCGCCTGTCATCTTGGTATCGAAGTAGCGCATGGGCAGGCGCATGAGCTTGGCCAAAAAATCGGAGATTAACGACACGTTGACCTGTGTACCCAGATGCAGCAATATCCACCCACGGATAAAATCCACCGATACGCGGCTTAGCGTTAGCACCAATTGTGCAATAAGCACAAGATAGATAAAGCTGATATTGCGGTTGCCAATACCCTGATCGACGATGCTCTGGGTAAGGAACGGGAATAGCAGCTGCATTAAGCTACCCAGAATCAAGCCCAGGAAAAGCTGAACAATCATCCGGTGGTATGGGCGCAGGTAGCTAAACAGAAATCCGAAGCTACGGCGGTTGGGCTTCTCGTCGCGAGCCGAGTAGAACTCGGGAGTGGGCTCAAGAAGCAGCGCAATGCCCCTCTGCTCGCCATCCTCGGTAGTTGAGTACCAACAGCGGGTAAACTCCTTTTGAGGAAATTTTAGCAGTCCACCTGCGGGATCGGCCACATAAATAGTCTCGTTGTCCCTACGTCCCGATATCTTGTAAACCACCACAAAGTGCTGCTGGTTCCAATGCACAATGGCAGGCAATGGTGCCTCGTTGCGCAGCTGCTCAAAGTTTAGCTTTACGCCCATGGTGCGCAACCCAATGCTCTCGGCAGCACGACTAATACCCAGCATGCTCACACCCTCGCGGGTTATATGGCTACGCTCACGCAGGGTCTCTAAATTATAATGCTTACCGTAGTGGCGTGCCACCATACGTAAGCAGGTTGGGCCGCAGTCCATAGCATCGTGTTGTGGGTAGTGGGGAAAAGGCATTTTTGAATGTAAAATGATAAATGTAAAATGATAAATGTAAAAATAGCGAAAACTATAACTTATATGCTAACTGTTATAACAAAACTGAACAGACTTAATGTAATTAGGATTTTCTTTAATATGCATACCTACAAATTTACCAATAAGACTAATACCCAGCAACTCCCTTTGGCCAGCCGACAAAAGGGGGTTCGTAAGGTAGCAAGTGTATTTTGGAGCATAAATATTTTTTTACTTAATTTAAGTTGCTAGTTGATTTTAGTAAATACATATGCTAGAATGAACATTATTATCTTTAAAATAAAACCTTCCGGAGTGATTGCATGTATTCTCCGAGGGAACAGTTTGTTAATATCGCTAAACACGACCTCAATGCCTTTCCTGTAATGCGATACAAGAAATTCCTCCCACGGTTCACGCTTGCGCTTGGAATTGGACTTCCTGGCGGTCAAGAGCTTTATCCCCAGCGCTTCATACAGGTCATCCTCATGCAGATAGTCTGTATAGCCGCTGTCAGCGTATACCCTGCTGCCCTCAGGCAAATCAAAGCACAGGTGGCGCATTCCCTCGCTGTCATGCATATGCCCTGGGGTGATGGCGAATTCGACGGGAATACCATCCACCGTAGCGATTACCTGCACGGTGAAGCCATAGAAGTACTCCCTTTTCGAGGGCTTATAGCCCCTGTATTCGAGCCCTCTAACCAGCTTGGAACGCTTGATGCGGATGTTGTCGCACACGCGAACGGGAAAGCTGTCCATGGCATACTCCGATTCGATGTTCAGGCGCTTAATTGTAGTGGCCAGCTGGCGAAACGTTTCCACCATCAAATAACTAGCCCCATGGACCCGACGATTAAACCTACTCTTACCCAGCATATTCGGAATAAGCCCGGTCCCTCTGACGAAGCTCAACGCGCGCTCGAAGTTACCACCAAAATACATGCCAGCGATCAGCACCGTGGTGATGACCTCCGCATCGCTTACTCGGCGATTTTCGGGCTCTTTATGCCCTGAAAATTTGAAAATATCGTCGAGAAAAACGTAAATTGCCATTGTTTTTTCTACCATAATCCTTCGGGTTTTAAGGTTTCTGCAAAGCCAAAATCCGAAGGATTTTTATCAATAGCTAATTTTCAGGCACTTATATATCAACAATGTAAAGAACTTTTCAACTCTTTTATAAATTATTATCGCTAGCAACTTGAATTAATTAATAAGATGAAATAACTTTCCTATAACAGACATTAAACAAAAAAGTATGCCCCTATCTCGAAGACACTAACTTAGATGTTGGAATAACTACTACCCCATCGTACAATAAAAAATGATTCTTATTTCGAGTTGAATGCATCCTATCAAGAAAGGATATGTAATTGTTTCGCTCAAACCTAGGAATATCTGCTGTTGAAAAAAAGAATGGCCCATTCATAGATGTTGATATCTCGAGTAGTCCTTTCGTAAAGCTATCAAAACCATTGAAAATGAAAACTGGATCATTCGTATCAATACTTTTGCTATCAACTGCCTCTCGATAGCTAGTTAGCATCTTGAGATAATTACCTGCCCTATGCTTAAAATGCTCTTTGTCCAGCATTGAGGGGTTCACCGTATAGCTATAGGCAACCAAACGTAGCGAATAGGTAAGTCCCTTGGTGTAAGGGTTAATATACTGAAAGTAATAACCTTCAGAGTCACTTTTTATCGCATTCCTATTCCTTGTCCCTGTGTGCTCACTCCCTCCATAAATTATGAGCTTATTATCCCTTACTATATCACCAAAATAATGAGGTTCTTCAAACTTACTAATAATTGCCCTACTCCTTATCTGATTGAATTTATAAAACCCCTCATTTAATGCGCTATAGGCCAGCAATGACTGAAGTAAATTTTCAACAATTGGATAAATGGTTTCGTCAATGCTGTGAAGGCTTTTGATTTCGGGTAAAAGCTTCCGAAGATAGGTTGCAGACTTTAGGGAATCAGGACAGTATGCAAAACCAGCGTTATTAAGCTTTGGAATGAGGATATCTGAAATGGTAACATCAGAATTATGCTCAATATCAGAACAAAGTACATTAAGCTTTTTCTTAGGATTGTTTCTATTCCATACCCTGATGTCATCATAAAAAACAGAATCCTCAACAGTTGTTAAAATTCTATCCATCCGTTCGCTGAAAAAAGCAGTAGCCATTTTATCGTCTGCAATTGAGAGGTAGGTGTTGAGGTCATAGGTGTAAGAAAAAGGGGTTTCAACAACCAGGTAGGGAAAATATGCATCCTCGTTAAGTGCAAATAGAATTCTTTTTACAATATCTGAAATGTCTTTAAAGTAATGATTCTCTCCCAGCAGAACTACCTTTTTGTTGACCATATCACTAATCAGCTCATCATAGTTACTCCTAGTATCAATCGGTTTAAAAACATTGGTGTCGACTGGAAAAAGACTCCCGTCTAAATTGGGAAATTTGCTTAGCTGAGTATTCGGGTAAAAGCCAGATTCGTGCATCTGCTCGTTGGGGGAGGCATCCATTTTCGTTAAATAGCGATAATACTTATCACTATATACCACTTCATTCTTTCGGTAAACTACAAATTGGGATTTCCCAAAAAACTGGTTATTATAGCCTTCGGCAATGGTATCAATGTGTAGCAAACAATTTGCCCTATTATAAGGATTTGAGGTTACAGCCATAAAATTAGCCCCCTTGGTGCTAATTGTTGTATCGCCAATGCATAACATATCCCCATCAAAGCTATAAGGTAGTTCTAGGGTTCTAATAAATGCATTGGTTTTGGAATTTCCTACACAAATTATATTGTAACTGGCGAGGCAAAACGCGTTATACTCACTTTCGTTAATAATTAACGTGCTTGGACCCAACATCCTTGCTAAACCATCAACATTGGTTCCATCGGTAATAATACAGTTGGCTGCATCATGTGCAAAGTAATCATAGATACGTGTAGGGTAAAATCGCAGATCTAAGGCACTTACTTGTGCATGAACTTCGCCTATTGCAAATGCCAGTAAGAGAATAAATAGAATAGGTTTTTTCATTGGGTACTAATATTTTGGTACTGTAAAAAATCTCTTTCAAAAAAATACACTAAGACCCTCTAATCAATTCAAACTACACTTTTATTTGCACTGGCAATTAAATTTAAGGTAACAGATCAGTCTACAAAGTAGTGATTGTTTTCAAGGAGTCTAAAACATTTTGGTTGTTTTTTAATACAGTATCAGTTACCGACCTCAATACCGCAAAATTATACGCCCCGGTTGTAGACCTAAATAATCCTGATATTTTTTGTTTTACTTTTATGTTCCGAATAGCTCTTTCTGATGCATTATTATCAGGTGGAACCTCCGGTCTGTAGAGAAATGTAAAGATATACTC
>Ga0334885_1001773_pt1 | contig 24769 bp, 19 predicted proteins | sample GraSluR1_MG_8_FD_207233 | JGI IMG/M metagenome (GOLD analysis project Ga0334885, IMG submission 207233) | Sludge microbial communities from methane-producing bioreactor in Wageningen University, Netherlands - Granular Sludge_31_05-R1 | ecosystem: Engineered > Bioreactor > Anaerobic >...
CAACCCCGACTATGCCACGGTCGGGCCCCCCACCTATCCGCCCGTCTGCCCCCTGCTGCTGGCGCCGGTCTGCCTGGTTTACGGGCCCGACCTCGAGGCCATGAAGCCGGTCATGATCGCCGCGCTGCTGGTGTTTCTGCTGTTCGTGTTTCTCGTGCTGCGCAAGGAGCTGCCCGCGGGGCAGGCCGCGGCGATCGTCGCCCTGGTCGGGTTGAACCGGTGCTTCCTGGGCGACGCGAACAGCATCCGGTCCGATCTGCCCTTCATGGCGATCCTGTACGCGGCGATCTACGTGATCCAGAAGGCATACGGCAACCCCGACGCCGATCGGCCCCGGCCGGGCTGCGTGCTGCTGGCGGCCTTATTGATCGTGGCCGCGTACGGGGCGCGCACCGTGGGCATCGTCCTGCTGCCTTCGCTGCTCGTGTACGAGCTGGTGCGGTACCGGCGGATCACGCGATGGGCCGTCGCGGCCACCCTGCTGGTCGGCGCGGTGCTGGCCGCGAAGAGCGTGCTCGTGCCCGGCGATACCGGGTATCTCGATCAGTACGACGTGGGGCTTGGCGTGTTTCTGCAGAACGGCATGGGCTACGCCGCCGAGTTCGCCGCCTTCTGGCACAACGGCTACTCGAAGCCGATCGGCGCGGCCCTGTTCGCGGCGGTGACCGTCCTGGCGGTGCTGGGGTACGTTTCGAGCGTGCGGCGGCGCGTGACGTTTCTCGAGATCTTTCCGATCTTCTACGTGCTGGCCGTGCTCGCCTTTCCCGGGTTTGCCGGGCGGCGGTACTTGCAGCCGATCTTTCCGCTCTACCTGTTCTACGCGGCCCGCGGGCTCCAACTGGCCTGGCTTGTGGATCGGCCGGCCCTGCGCCGTGCGGCGGTTGCCGCGATGCTGCTCGCGGTGGCGGCCACCTACGCGGCAAGCTTCACGAACCTGCAGCTCGACTTTGCCGAGGGCATCTCGCGGCCCGAGTCGGTGGCCCTGTTCGACTACGTCGCGCAACAGACCGAGGCCGACGACGTGATCGTCTTCATCAAGCCGCGGGTGATGGCCCTGCTCACGTCGCGGCGGTCGGCGGCCTACCACATGCCCGACGACGACGCCCGATTGTGGGAGTTCTTCGATCGGATCGGCGCGACCCATCTCGTGGTGGTCGACAGCGACGAGGCCATGGCGCTGGCCGAATCGCCCGAGCGGATCGAGTACCTGCGCGCCTTTGCCCGGCGCAACGCCGCGCGCCTGGCGCCGGTGTTCACGAACCGCGACTTCTCGGTCTACCGCATCGCGGAGCCGACCGCGCTGGCCCAGGGGGCCCGCTGAGGCGGCGGTTGTCGCGGAGAGAGGAGCTGGGGGGCGGAGGGCGGAGGGCGGAGAACGGATCCCCCGCGAGGCATGGGCGATGTTTGGTCACGGATCGGTCGGCGTGGCAGGGTCCCAGGCCGGGGCGAGTTGCGGCGGCGGAGTTGGATCGGGATCCCGCGCCGGCGCGGTGGCGGCGGCCGTTCCTTGCCATGCGACGAGCGCCTTCTCGACCTCGGGATCGATACCTCCCCGAGATGGCCCGGCCGAGACCACGCGCATCAGTTCTCGGACGCGGTGATTGATCGAGTCGAGAATGATGCCGATGGCCACCGAGATGACGGCCGTCAACACGATGCCCGACGCCAGCACGGTCGAGGGCCAAAGCAGGGCCCCGACGAGCAACCCCAGGCCGACCAGCACCGCGGCCACGGCCGAGAAGAACAGGAGCGGGCGATACGCCTTGAACACGTCGAAGATCTTCAGCAGCACCCTCGCCCCGTCGGAGAACGTCTTCAGCTTCGAGTGCGATCCCTCGGGCCTCGTGCCGTAGGGCACGGGCACCTCGGCAATCACGAAATCGTAGTAGAGGGCCTGAAGGGTCATCTGGGTCTCGACCTCGAATCCCTTCGAGACCAGGGGCACCCGCTTCACGAAATCGCGGTTGAAGGCCCGATAGCCCGACATGATGTCGGTCAACCGGCTGTGGAACGCCAGGTTGACCAGCTTGACCACCAGGGCGTTGCCGAACACGTGCAAGGGCCGGAACGAGCGTTCATCGTATTGCGCAAGCCGGGTCGCAACGGTCATGTCGGCTTTTCCGTCGACGATGGGCCGGATGAGGTCGTGCACCCGGTCGGCCGGATAGGTCGCGTCGCCGTCGACGAGCACGTACACGTCGGCCTCGACGTCGCGGAACATCGAGGCCATGACGAATCCCTTGCCCTGCCGTTTCTCGGGCACCACGACGGCCCCCTCGGCCGCGGCGACCGCCGCCGTCCGGTCGGTCGAGTTGTTGTCGTACACGTAGACCGTCGCCGTGGGCAATTCCCGCTGGAAGTCGTTGACCACCCGGCGAATGGTCGTCTCCTCGTTGTAGCAGGGGATCAACACGGCGATTTTCGGCCCGTCGTCGACCCCTCGACGGCCGGGCGATCGGGTAAACCGTTCTGTCATGGCGGCGGGTTCCTCGGGAAGGCGACGGCGATTGGGGGTGGGCAACGGTCCGGAAGGACGGACGCTGCTGAAATATAGGACACGCCGCGAGCCTTCTCGGGCGGTGGCCCCGGGGTGGGGAGAATCGGGCCACGAGAACCGTGCAACCGGCTGGCGCACTCGTGGGCCGCTTGCTTGTGGCGCTCGGCGCGACTATCCTGCCCAAGGGGGCTGGCAACACGAAACCGTCCCATGCGGAAAACCACGAACGAAGGAACTTCCATGACGACACGAAACGTACTGGCGCGACGAGAGTTTCTGGGGCGGGCCGCGGCGGCCGGAACCGGCTGCCTCCTCGGAACGCGGCTTCTCGGCCCGAGTCGGGCCCAGGCCGCCCCCGAGGCCAAGGACGGCTTCCGCGTCGGCATCTACACCCGCCCCTGGGACCGGTGCGACTACCGCGTTGCCCTCGACGCCATCGCCGAGGCGGGCTTCCAGCACGCCGGGCTCATGACCACGAACACCGACGGCCGACGCCTGGTGATCGAGGCCGGCCTCGACGTCGACGTGTGCCAGAAGATCGGCGAAGAGGTCCGAAGCCGCGGCCTGAGCGTGCCCTCGGTCTACGGGAGCTCCATCCCCGTCGCCAAATCGCTCGAGGCGGGCATCGAGGGCATGCGACGCCTCATCGACAACTGCGCGGCCGCCGGCGCCCGCTCGCTGCTGATGGGCGGAATCGGCAACGAAAAGCTCTACGACGCCTACTACAAGGCCATTGCCGAAACGTGCGACTACGCGGCCGAGAAGAATCTGCCCATCACGGTCAAGCCCCACGGCGGCCTGAACGCCACGGGAGCCCAGTGCCGCAAGTGCATCGAGATGGTCGGCCACGAGAACTTCAGCCTGTGGTACGATCCGGGCAACATCTACTTCTACTCCGACGGCAAGCTCGACCCGGTCGACGACGCGGCCACGGTCGACGGCCTCGTGCGCGTCGGCCTGTGCGTCAAGGACTTCACCATGTCGACCGAGGGCGGGAAGATCCAGAAAGACGTCTGGGTCACCCCCGGCACGGGCATGGTCGACTTCGCCGCCGTGCTGGCCCGGCTCCGCGAGGGCGGTTTCACGGCCGGCGACCTGGTCATCGAGTGCGTCACCCGCCCCGACCCCGACGATCTCGCCGCGATCCTCGCCGAGGCAAAGAAGGCCCGCGCGTTCGTCGAAGGATTGATCGCCGGTTGAGCATCCGCGTGCGACGATCGGTTCGAGCCAGCGGGTCCGAACCTCTCCGTCGCGAAGCGACGCCGGGCGCTCGATCGGCGCCGAAACGTCTTGACATCCGCGCCCCGCTCCTCGATGCTGGCTGTCGGCTGTCTTGGGGTGCTCGCCAGCAGAGCGCAGGTCGATGGTTCGTCGACCGGGTCGAAAGGGCCTTTCCCAGACGTGGGCCGACAGTTGCGCCGCTGCGCTTCGCAACTGTCGGCATGTGCAAGGCGGCCGGCGCCGCGGGCGGGTAGCCCCGTCCGCGGTGCCCTTTTGCTTGCAAGATGGCCGACCGATGGGAACGCGGCGATGAGGCTGTTGAGCTGGTTGCTGTGGGGCTCCGGTTGCGGCGTCGACGAGCTGGCCCGGCGCCTCGACATGGATGCGCGCGAGCTTCGGCGATTCCGGCCGCGGTACCGCGAGTTCACCATCCCCAAGCGATCGGGCGGGCGGCGTCGAATCCTGGCGCCCGACGACGAGCTGAAGCGCCTTCAGAGGCGCATCCTTCGCCGGCTGCTCGGCCGGTTGCGCGCCCATCCGGCCGCGCACGGATTCGAGCGGGGCCGGTCGATCGTGACGAACGCCCTGCCGCATCGCGGGCGCGACGCGGTGGTGCGGCTCGACCTGGTCGACTTTTTTCCCTCCACCCGCGCCGCTCGGATCAGGCGATACTTCCGCCGCATCGGCTGGAACCGGGCGGCGACCCGGATCCTCGTCCGTTTGTGCACCCACGAGGGCCGATTGCCGCAAGGCGCCCCCACCAGCCCGCGGCTGAGCAACCTGGTCAACTACCGGCTCGATGCCCGGCTGGCCGGAATCGCCGCCGCGCTGGGGGCGGTCTACACCCGGTACGCCGACGACCTGACCTTCTCATTCGCTCGGGCTGACGACCTCGACGGCGACAGCCCACTCGACCGTCACCCGGGTACCGGCCGGCCCCTGCCGCTCGATACGACCGGCACCCTGCGCGAGCTGCTGCCCACGCTTCGCGATCGGGTTCGCTATGTCGGTTCGTTCACCGCCCGGGTGGTCGGGGAAGAAGGCTACCGGCTGCACCTCCGCAGGAAGTCGAGCGTGCGCCGCCGCCACCATCGCCAGATCGTCACGGGCCTGGTGGTCAACGAGCGGCCCAACCTCCCCCGCGCCACGCGCCGCTGGCTCCGCGCCGTGGAACACCGAGCCCGCCTCGCCGAGCAGCCCCGGCTCGATTCGGATGGTTCGGTCGACTACGGCCGCCGCAAGCAACCCACCCTCACGCCCACGCAGTTGGAGGGCTGGCGTGCGTTTCGGGCGATGATCGCGGCGCAGGCAGGGCCGGCGAGTCGACGGTAAGCGAGAGTCGTCGCCCCCCCCTGTCACACCCCCGCAAACGCCGCGAAACCGCCGTCGATGGGGACGATCGTGCCGGTCACGAACGCCGCCTCGTCGCTCACCAGCCAGAGTAGCGCGCCGAGCAGCTCGTCGGGCGTGCCGTAGCGGCCGGCCGGGGTGTGGGCCAGGATCGTCCGGCCGCGCGGGGTCGGCTGCTTCGTCTCCTGGTCGATCATCAGGTACTCGTTCTGCGCGGTCAGAAAGAACCCTGGGGCGATCGCGTTGACGCGGATCTTCGGGCTGTACTCCTGGGCCAGGTGGACCGCCAGCCACTGGGTGAAGTTGGCCACGGCCGCCTTGGCCGCCGAGTAGCCCACCACCCGGGTCAAGGGCCGGATGCCCGACATCGACGCGACGTTGATCACCACGCCTTCCTTCTTCTCGACCATGTCGCGCACGAAGACCTGGCAGGGGAGGATCGTGCCCAGGCAGTTGAGATTGAAGACCCATCGGATCGCGTCGGCCGGGATGTCGAAAAACGACAACTCGGGGCTGGCCGTCGCCTGGGGACGGTTGCCGCCCGCCCCGTTGACGAGAATGTCGATCGTCCCGCATTGCCGGTGGATCGCCTCGGCCGTCTCCGTCAAGCTCTCGCGGCTGAGCACGTCGGCCTCGAGGGCGACGGCCTTGCCCCCCTTCGAGGTAATCTCATCGGCCACCTTCTGGGCCGCCTCCCGGTTCAAATCGAGCACGGCGACCGTGGCCCCGCTCGCGCCCAGGGCTTTGCACATCGCGCTACAGAGGATGCCGCCGCCCCCGGTGACGACGGCCACCTTGCCGGATAGATCGGCCATGACTTGCCTTTCCTTCGGATTTCGTGTGGTTGTTGTCGCCTCCAAGGATATCAGTCGCGATGACGATGCGAAAGGCCCGGCGGCATGCGCCAGGAATCCGCGTACCCGATGGCCCGATCGCGGGTCTGTCAAGTAAAATACAAGGTGCGTTCCCGGAAGGTCCGCGGCTTCGACCGTTTCCCGTTGTTCCTTCCTCACGACTCAGGAGTCAGCCATGACCACACGAAGCTCTCTGAGATCGAAGGTTTGCGCACTGGGCGCGGCGATGGCAATCCTCATGGCCGCCTCGGCGCCCGAAGCGCAGACGACACCCGCCCAACCCAGCGGCGCCGACGCCGCGGCAGCCCCGACCGACGGGGCCGGCAAGACCCGCATCGAGGTCTATCCGCTCAAGGAAATGCGGGCCGAAACGGCGGCCAGGCTGCTTTCGCGGTATTTCGGCAAAGGCGACGACGCCCCCTCGCGGTTGCACGTCGACGAAAAGTCGAACGCCGTCCTCATCGTGGGACCCAACGAGACACAACGCCGCGTGGCCGAATTGCTCCAGACGGTCGACGTCCCCCCGGAAGAGGCCACCCCCCAACACACGCCGCGGGAAAGGGCGTCGGCAACGCCGGAGCCGCGCGACGACGTCGCCAGGGTCTACCGCCTCGAGCACGTCGGCGCCAATACGGTCTTTCAGGTCGCCCGAACCGTGGTGCCGGAGGCCCAGATGGCCATGCGCGGCGACGGGGCGGTCGTCGTGGTGGCTCCGCCGTACGTGCACGAGCGCGTGGCCGCCCTGCTGGAGGCCCTGGAAGTCGCGTTCGAGCCCGAAGAGCCCGACCAGCTCAAGGTCTTCCGACTGATCCACACCGACGTGAAAAACGCGGCGAAGATCATCTCGGAGCTGAGTGACCGGCGGCGGATCAAGGTTTCCACCGATCCGAGAACCAACTCGCTTGTGGCCTCGGGGCCCGCAAGGGACTTGGAAGTGATCGAGGCCCTGTTGCTGCGGCTCGACGAGAGCGACGCCCGCCAGCGCCCCGCCCCCGGCCCCACTACCACATTTCGCGTCCGCGTCGTGTGGTTGGCCACCGGCTTGACCGACGATGATCTTCCCGCGCCGGCCGACGATCTCGAGCAGTTGCTTGCCGAGTTGTCGAAGCTTGGCGTGAGCGACCCTCGCCAGGTCGCCGAGATCGCCGTCGACACGTTGCCCCACGGTACGTTCAAGGTCCGCTACCGGGCGACGTTCGACCGAAGCCCGGTCGATCTCGATGTCTCGGGCCAACTCGACGATCGCGACGGCACATTCCGCCTGGCGATCCAGGTCTCGGCCGAGCAGGCGACTGCCCGGCCAGGACAAGGCGACGACGCCGCGGCCGGGGCGACGGAACGTCGGGGGCTCGTCCGCCTTCAGACGGAGGTCGCCGCCCCCCACGGCCATTACGTGGTGCTGGGCGTCGGGCCCGTGGGAAAGACGACCTCGGTCTTCGCGGTGCGGGTCGCGCCGCGCGAGTCCGTGCACGCAACACCCTGACGGCCGGGACTCACGTGGGCCGTCGTCGCGCAAGTCGCCGACCCGTTGCCGTCACGCGGGGGGTGGCCATTTTGTCCATTGACGCGCCGCGGCCCGTCGGGCATGATATGTGTACATAGGTATAGATGACGGGGTTTCTCGCGCCCGTCCCCTGCCCGGGGGCACGGGGAGATCGGCGGAAACCACTCCTCGTCGCCCCCCTCGTGGTGGGGCACGTTTCCAACGTGCCCCACAACACGCGCGCACGGCGGGCAGGAGCGATACGCCAAGGCTCCAAGGGCCTTCGCGTCTCCGCGTCCACACGTTTTTTCCCAGAACCTGCTTCGATCGGGGGTAAGAGATGGAAAAACCACGAACCGTTGACCAAAACCGCGGCTCCATCCCGACCCGCCGACGATCGACTCCTCCTCCGCTTGGGGGCACCGACTGGAAAATGCGATGACCCGTTGACCAAAAACCCCCGGGCGGCCTCGCCCGCCCGGCGCCCGCGGATGAGCCTGACGATCTGCCTCTTGGTGCCCTTCGTGCCCTTTGTGGTTATCATCTCGGCTTCCCGCTTTCCGCCCCCTCGGGATCGGCTACGGGCTCTTGCGAGCCGGCAGGCCGTATTCGGCCGGGCTGTCGAAAAGCAGCTTGGCGCCGCCCTCGATCCGCACCGGGCGCCAGCCCTCGGCGTCGGGCAGCTCGTTGCGGATGAGGCAGTCGGAGATCCGGCTCTCGGTCACGTTCTTCAACAACATGCCGGCGTTGTCGCAGTCGAGGATCGTGCAGCCGGTGACGTTCATGCGCCGGCAGTCCTCGAGGATCAGCCCGGCCGACTTGCGGCGCACGCCGTTGAGGTGCAGGCCCGCGATCGTGCAATCCTGGCAGCCCCGGATCAACACGCCGTCGTCGGCCTGGGCCTGGTCTTGATAGCGGGGATTGCGGTCCATCACGTTGGGCCCGATGACCACGTTCGTGCTGTCGACCACGCGAAGATTGTGCTGAACGCCCTTCCAGAACGTGTTGCCCACGATGCTCACGCCCCGGGCGAGTTGGACGTCGACGTTGATCTGGACGTCGCTCATGACGTTGTTGGCGATCACCAAGTGGCCCCAGCGCCGGTCGCCCGCGTCGAGCCCCACGAAGCGGATGTTGGCCGAGTCGTTGGCCGCGTGGGTGTGTTGGATGGTGCAGCCGGTGATGGCCACCTCGGCCGTGCCCGCCGTTCCGCCCGTGCAGTCGATGAGGATGTTGGCCGTGGGTGGGTCGGCGGCGGCCCGGTCGGCCTCGAGCGGCATGTTGCCCTCGACGTCGCAGCCGGTCACTTGCAGGTTGCGCACGTTGCCCCCCCGGACCACGATCCCTCCGGCCGCGTTGTAGCTGACGTGCGAGCCGGTCACGTTGATCTGGTGCAGGTCGACGTGGTCCAAAAAAAGCCCCACGCCGCGGTTCTCGTACAGATGGCAGTCGCTCACCAGCACGTTGCGGTTCCGCTTGACGAGGTGAATCGCGTGCAGGGTCCGGCGGATATTGACCCGGGTGACCACGAGCTGCATCGTGCCGGTCGCCTCGATGCCCACGGCCTCGTCGTGGGCGCCGACGATCTCGAGCCCGTCGACGACGGGCATCCGCTGCCGTTCCCAGACGTTGGGCTTGACCGTCGCCGGGCCGGCCGTACCCTCGTGCGTGCCGACGAACCGGAAGGCGGGCCCCGGGCCTTCCATGACGATTCGGGCGGTGCCGCCGGCCACCAGCGACGCCGGCCCCACGCGATCCAGATCGACGACCACCGGCTGGGTAAGCCGGTACACGCCGCGCGGGAATCGCGCGTCGCCGATCCCCGAATCGACGGCCTTCTGGATCGCCGCCGTATCGTCGGCCACCCCGTCGCCGACCGCCCCGAAATCGCGGACCGTGGCCCCCGGCGGCGTCGCCGCGCCGGCCCGGGTCGCCTCGTCGATCGCGCCGCCGGCCGACGCCAGTGCCAAAACCGCCAACACGAGCCAGAACCGCCGCATCTTGCACCTCCCATCGGTCGAGACACGAAATCGGGCAACAACGATCGAGCTTGCCCAAACGCCGTCCGACAGGCTATCATCCGCCGGTCGGCAGAGCAACACATCCCGCCCCGAACCGCCCATGAACGATCTCGACCCGTCGGAATGCCGAATTCGCACGCCGGAACACGCGGAGCGGATCGCGTTGTACGAGTTTCTCATCGGGGTGTTTCCCGTCGACCGGCCCGTGTTCCGCGAGATGGTCGAACGGGGCCGGCGGTTCTACACGTGGACGCCCTACGCTCTCTACCACGGCGGCGAGCTCGTGGCGAACGTGTCGCTCATGCCCATGCAGATCTGGCTGAACGGGCAGCCGCGCCCGATCGTGGGAATCGCCTCGGTGGCCACGCGCGAGCGGTTCCGCCGCCGGGGCGTCGCGCGGCATCTGCTGCGGCACGCCTTGGGCATCGTCGACGAGCGGAGGGCGCCGGCCGTCCTGTTCACCGAGTTGCCGGCCGTCTACGAGGGCCTGGGCTTCGAGACGATCCCCCAGACCTATCGGGCGGCGTCGGCCCGGGCCTTCGACTGGGGCGATCGTCCCGAGCCGTGCGAGCTGGTCGGCACGTTCGGCGCCGAGCACCTCGGCGCCATGGCCCGCCTCTACGACCGGACGCCGAACTACGACGGCAAGGTGGTGAGGGACGCCGAGTATTGGCAGCTCTACGAGATGCTGTTCCACGCCTATGCGCGCTTCAAGCTGCTCGTGTGCCGGCGCGCGGGGCGCATGGTCGGCTACGCTCGCGTCGAGGAGGAGGCCGATCGTTTGCTCGTTTCGGAGCTGTGCGGCGAGCCGTCGGACGTCGAGGTGGTCGAGAGGCTGCTCGCCTCGGCGGCGGCGTACGCTCGCCGAATCGAGCGCGACGTGATCAGCTTCGCCATGCCACCCGGCCACTTCGCCGAGTCGATCGTCCGGGCCCGGGGGGTGGCGTTTGGGCCCGAGCCGCCCGGCGCCCCCCGCGAGTCGGTCATGGTCCGGCCGGCGGCGGGTCAGCCGTTGGGACCCCTGGCGCGAGTGTCGTGGCCGCTCGCCGACAAGTTTTGACGCGGGTCGTCCCGAATGCAATCGGCGTCTCACAACCGCCGGCCCCAAGGGTCACGCGAGGGGGGAGTCGCCCCCTTGTTTTGCCGGCCATTGCCCGCCGGTTCTTCGTATTATTCCGCGCCCCCCGTGCAATGGGGGAGTACATGCACCAGAAGCGAGTTATTCGGTGGCGTTTGCTTCCGGAGTTTTCGATTTCTTGGCAGATTCTTTGTCAGGATTGGGCATCGAAAAGCGGATTAGGGATAGAGGAGAACGGATCAGGGATCGAGGAGAAGGCGGCGGGCGCCCGGGACACGGATCATCCCGGCCTGCGAGAACCGAGAGGAGGGCAAGATCCCCGAGTGAGGGCCTCGGGAGCTAACGATACGGAACCCGACGATGCCGATGATGATGGTGGAGATGTGTTGCCCGATCTGTGGGCGACACTGGGAAGTGGAAGCGGTCTGGGACGACGATTCCGCGTGGATTTCCGACGACCTCTGTCCCGAATGTCAATCGCAGGGCGATCCCTGCGACTAAGCCGCGATACTCTGAGCCGGGGTGCTCCCGATCGCGCCCTGGTCGCTACGGGACGCGGCGATCTTCCGTCAGGGCAAGCCTGACCACGTTCAAGGCTCGCTTCGCGCAGTAGACCTTCAACGTGGCGGGATGTCCCGCATAGGGAAAGGGCGTGACCTCCACGCCTTCGGACCGCGCCAAGCCGACGAACACGGGTTGCGGCTCCGGGGCGGCGGGATCGAACGCGGGAAACGGCCCGACCGCCAGCCCCAGATCGGCGGCGAACATCCGGCGGCAGCTTGCGGCCATCGCCCCGGTCGACTCGGCAGTCGGGATCGAATGCCCGGCGGGAACGCCGAGAATCTGCAACAGGGCCGCCTCGCCGGCGACCACGACGCCGCCCCGATACGGGCCCTGGGCGTCGGGCGCGTCGTTCATCCAGTGGGCAATCGTTCCTCCCGTTCCCCATTCGGCCGTGGCCAACGTCTGCTTCCGATCGCGAAGCAGCCGGCCCACGGCATCCTGCAGTTCGTCGTCGCCCTCGCCGAAGACCAGGCTGCCCAGACACGCGCGGATCGTGGCCGCGGTCGACTCGATCAGCGCGTCACACTCCGGCTCGCTGGCCCCTTCGGCCAGGATGCGCAGCAGGATCGTCGTCTGGCTGGCGTTGATCCCCACGGTCGGAGTCCGGCCGCGGCGGATCAGGTCGGGCAGCATGGCCTCGACGTTGCTCTCGCCGGCCCCGAAGCACTTGATGACCCGCCGCTTGACCACGCGCCCGCGCCCGAGCCCGCGCAACGCCGGCAGCACCGTGGCGTGCCACATCTCGCGCATCTCCGCGGACACGCCGGGCAGGGCAAATAGCCGGCACGGCCCCTTGCCCGGCCGGGCGACTTCCATGGCGATGCCCGGCGCCGTCCCGTGTGGGTTGGGGATCGGCCGACTTCCCTCGGGAAACAGGGCCTGTCGCTCGTTCTGCGCGGCCATGATGCGACCGCGCCGGGCGAACAACTGCCGGATGTGCTCCAGCGACCCCGCATCGAGCACCAGGGCGCGGCCCGCCGCCTCGGCCATGGCGTGCCGGGTGAGATCGTCGGCCGTGGGGCCCAGCCCGCCCGTGGCAATCACCACGTCGGACCGCCGCGCCGCCTCCCGAAACACCTCGGCCAGCGGCCCCAACTCGTCGCCCACGGTCGCGTGGTACAAGACCCGGATGCCGATCTCTTCGAGCCGTTGGCTGAGCCACTGGCTGTTCGTGTCGAGAAGCTGTCCGCCGGCCACTTCGTCGCCGATCGCGAGAACCTCTGCGTGCATGGAGCCTCACCCGTCACGGGAATTCGGGAAACAACGGCAACGACTGGTCTTCGACGCCCTGGGCCTCGAGCCATCGCCGGATCACGCCCAGCACGTGCTCAACCTCGGCGGGCGAGAGGTCTTTGCCCCGCGCGATGCCATGCCACCTGGCTAGGCAGCCTCGGCAGCAAGTGGCCGTGGCGTGCTGGGCGATGAAGACCGGGTGGCCTCGCATGGGCGTCTGGCGCCCGTCGTTTTCGGGCCGCGCTGGGGCCAGGCGCTCGGCCACGAACCGGCCCGCATGGTCGAGCACGACCTCAAGCGTCTTGTCGGCCAGATAGCTCCGCTCGGCGGGCCCCAGCTTCATGCGACGGCGAAACTTGCTGCGGGCCAGGGCGGAGAACAGGTCGTCCGGATCACGCATCCGCGCGCTCGACGGGTCATCAATCGGGAAACAGCTTGGTCGACAAGTAGCGCTCGCCCAGGTCGGGAAGAATGACCACGACGACCTTGTTGTTGAACTCCTCGCGCCGAGCGATCTGGAGGGCCGCCCACGTGGCGGCCCCGCAACTGATGCCGCACATGAATCCTTCCTGCTTGGCCAGTTGCCGGGACGTCTCCATCGCGTCTTCGTCGAGCACCTTGACGACCTCGTCGATGACGTCGACGTTGAGCACGTCGGGGATGAACCCGGCGCCGATGCCCTGGATCGTGTGCTTGCCGGGCCGGAGTTCCTCGCCCGCCAGGGTCTGGCTGATGACGGGGCTGTTGGCCGGCTCGACGGCCACGATCTTGACCGAGGGCTTGCGCGCCTTGAGCACTTCGCCAACGCCGGTAATCGTGCCCCCCGTGCCCACGCCCGACACGAACACGTCGACCGCCCCGCCCGTGTCACGCCAGATCTCTTCGGCGGTGGTCGTGCGGTGGATCTCGGGGTTGGCCGGGTTCTTGAACTGCTGGGGCATGAAGTAGTGGGCGTTCGCGGCGACCAATTCCTCGGCCTTGCGCACCGCGCCCGGCATGCCTTCGCTGGCCGGCGTGAGCACCAGCTCCGCGCCGAACGCCTTCAAGATCCGCCGCCGCTCGACGGTCATGCTTTCGGGCATGGTCACCATGAGGCGGTATCCCCGCGCCGCGCAGACGTAGGCCAGGCCGATCCCGGTGTTTCCGCTCGTGGGCTCGACGATGACCGTATCGCTGCCGATCAGACCGTCGCGCTCGGCCGCATCGATCATGGCGCGGGCGATGCGGTCTTTCACGCTCCAAAGGGGATTGAAGTTCTCGAGTTTCCCCAGCACGGTCGCCACGCAGCCTTCGGTGATTCGCTGCAGCCGGACGAGCGGCGTGTTCCCGATGCACTGGGTGATGTCGCCATGAACTTGGCCCGCGGTGGCCATGTCAATCTTCTCCTTGAGGCGATTTCGTCTGGTTCAACCGGAGGACCTCGCCAAACGTCACACCGGAAGTCGGATTTCGCGGCACGTGATACCCCCTTGCCGAGTTATTTTAAGCATCTTGCCCAAAGTGGTCAACTCCGGGTAACGTGAGAACGGCCGACGCGCATCTTTGCCGGCCCCACGTCGCCTTTCGCCCGACGAAGGAAGCCAAGGTGAACGGTCGTTTCTTCCAATGCCTCTTGATTCTCTCGACGATCGCCTTTGGCTGGCTGGGGATGATGGCCGTGCACGAATTGGGCCACGTACTGCACCTCTGGGCATCGGGCGGAACGGTCGAGCGCGTGATTCTGCACCCCCTGGCGATTTCTCGAACCGATGCCGGAGAGAACCCCCATCCGTTGCTGGTGGCGTGGGGCGGAGCCGTATGGGGCACCGTGATCCCCTTGCTGCTGCTTGCCGTCGTGCGGGTCGTCACTCCGCGGCATGCCTACCTCGCCGCTTTCTTCGCGGGATTCTGCCTGGTCGCCAACGGGGCGTACCTGGCGGGCGATGCCTGGGTCCGCGGCGGCGACGCTCGCGAGCTGATCGCCCACGGCACATCGCCCTGGGTCGTCGTTGCGGTCGGGCTGCCCTTGATCGCGGCGGGACTGCGGCTCTGGAACGGCCTGGGAACCCACTTCGGCCTGGGCAGGGCCAACGGACACGTCGACCGCCGGGCGGCGATTGCCGTGACCGTGGCCGTGACGGTTCTTGTCGCTCTCGAACTGGCACTCTCGGCGGCGCCTTGAGGCGCGCGTGTGCCCGCGCGAGAAGCTCCCGAACGCGGCCCGTGGCCGCAACCAAGCAGAAGATACGCCATGAGGGAATGCTGGGAGTGATGGAATGGTGGAGTGAGGACCCCCCATCCGAGCCGAATTCCATTATCCCATCACTCCAACACTCCATCCCTCCATCGGCCCACCACCTCATAACATGCGCGCACGGCGCGAAGAAGTCGCGGCGTAAGGCTCTAACCGGTGGTTTCGGAGGCTGGCGGAGCGACGGGAATGCTGAAACAGAAGCGGGCGCCCTTGCCGGGCTCCGAGTCGAACCAGATGCGTCCGCCGTGGCGTTCGACGATCCGTTTGCAGACGGCCAGCCCCACGCCGGTCCCGGGGTAGCTTTCCGAATCGTGGAGCCTCCGAAAGAGGCCGAACACCTGCTCGGCGTACTTCGCGGGAATGCCGATGCCGTTGTCGCGGATTTCGAAGACCCAGTCGCGCTCGGTTCGGCGGCACGCCACGTGAACGCGGGGCGGCTGCCGTCCATGAAACTTGATCGCGTTGCCGATCAGGTTCTGAAAAAGCTGCATCAATTGGGTCCGGTCGGCGGTGACCGTGGGCAGATCGTCGCGCGTGACTTCGGCGTGGTGCTCGCCGATCGCGGCATCGAGGTTGGCCACGGCCTCGTCGACGACCTCGTTCGCGTCGACCGGTCGAAAGGGGGCGGCGTGGCTGCCCACCGCGCTGAACGACAGCATCCCGTCGATGAGCCGCTGCATGCGCGACACCCCCCCTACGGCGAAGGCGATGTACTCGTCGGCCGTGTCGTCGAGCCGGCCCTGGTAGCGCTGTTGAAGCAAGCGGACGAAGCCACCCACGGCCCGCAAGGGTTCCTGAAGATCGTGGGAGGCCGCGTAGGCGAACTGGCGAAGATCTTCGTTCGATCGCTTCAATTCGTCGACGGTTCGTTTCAGGGCCTGCTGGGCCCGCTCGCGCTCGGCGATCTCGGCCTGAAGCCGGCGATTGGCCTCGGCCAACTGGGCGGTTCGCCTGGCCACTCGGGCCTCGAGATCGGCCTGGGCGTGGCGCAAGCCCGTCTCGGCCCGTTTCCGGTACAACGCCTCGACGAAGGCGACACCCAGCGCCTCGACGTCGGTCACGTGCCTCGGTTCGTACCCGCCCTCACGGTTGGCCAAGGCGATCTGGCCCACCGTCTTCTCCGCCTGTTTGAGTGGAACGGCAAGAAAACTGGCGATGGGCGGGTGGCCATCGGGCTGGCCGAGCCGGTCGGGATCGCCGTTCAGGTCGTTGACGATCGTCGGCTTGCCCTCGAGGATCGCCCGCCCCAGGACGCCGCGCACCTCCATGTCGCGCAGGGCGACGACGGCCTCGGTCTGGGCAATTCGGCAGGCCGTCCAACCGGGATCGCTCAGGGCGATCGTGTCGAATCGCCCCTTGGCGTTGATCTCACCGATCAGGCCGAACCTGCTCTGCGTGAGTTGCTCGGCCACGTCGAGGCAGACCTGGGCCACCTCGGCCTCGGAGTCGCAGGTCAACGCCTCGCGAACGACGCGGTTGATTCCGTCCAACAGTGAATTGCGGCGCGAAAGCTCGCCTGAGGCCAGCGACGATTCGACGCGATCGGGGGGCGATGGCACGGTTCCTTGCCCCTTCTCAGGCCAACGTGGGCAGAATCACCTCCGACAGCCAGAACCGGCGGAGCGAACGCACAACATCGAGAAACCGATCCAGGTCGACCGGCTTCATCAGGTAGGTATCGACCTCGAGGTGCTCGCGTTTCAAGATCTCCTGATGCCCTCGGGAAGACGTCAAGATCACCACGGGAACACCGGCCAGCGACTCGTCGGTGCGAATCTCCCGCAGAACCTCCCGACCGTCCTTCTTGGGCAGATGCAGATCGAGCAGGATCAGATCGGGGCGCGGCGCGCGGGCGTAGACGCCCTCTCGGCCCAGAAAGCGCAACGCCTCCTCGCCGTCGCGAACCAGGCTCACGCGACATGGGACCTGCCCCTCTCGCAAGGCAGCCATCGTGAGCCCCGCGTCGGCCAGGCTATCTTCGACCAGAAGGACCTCCATCGGCCTGCCTACCGTGTCGTCGTTTCTGCCCATCTCGTGCCTCGCTCGCCGCTCTGCCGAGAGCCGCAAAAGGTGGTTGTGCGCAGCGCCCCTCCAAGCATACCGGCGGAAGGCGGCCAGCCAACCCCCCCTCGGACGAGGCGTTTGTGGTATCCGGCAAGGAGTCTCGCCCGAGCGGGCCGGCCCGCCCACCCCCCCGCCTGCGGGCCGCTCGCCATGCGGCTCGACAGGGGAATGCGGTCCGCCCGGCCGATTTTTTCGGCCCGGAGCCCCTCCAGGTGGTTGACTGTGTACACTCGTATATTGTACGATTGTCCAGGAAGAGTGTCTACCAACCTGCCGTGTCTAATCCCAGGAGAGTTTTCGATGGAGCCACCAAAACTGACGGATCGCCAGCGAGCGGTTTACGAATTCGTGCGCGACCGCATCGAGAATCGCGGCTACGGCCCCACGGTCCGCGAGATCGGCCAGCACTTCAAGATCCGATCGCCCAACGGCGTCATGTGCCACCTCAAAGCCCTCGAAAAGAAAGGGCTCATCCTCCGGGATCGCAGCCCCTCGTCGTCGCACGGGTTATCGCGGGCCATCCGGCTGTCGGACGAATACCAGGAACCGAAGGGGTTCCCGCTGGCCGGCCAGATCGCGGCGGGCGTGCTGCACGAAGCCATCGAACAGGGCGAGCGCGTCGATTTCGACGAGTTCTTCAGCTCCAGGAACAAGAACCTCTTCGTGCTCGAAGTCCGCGGCGACTCGATGATCGAAGACCAGATCGCCGACGGCGACTACGTGGTGATCCGCAAGCAGCGGACGGCCCGCAAAGGCCAGATCGTCGTCGCCCTGACCGACGAGAACGAGGCCACGCTCAAGCGGTGGTTTCCCGAGCGGAACCGCATCCGCCTCGAGCCGGCCAACTCGTCGATGAAGCCCATCTACGTCAAAAACGCCCGCGTTCTGGGAGTCGTGGTCGGCGTCGTGCGGAAGGTGCAGTAGGGCAGCACTCGCCCATGCCCACGACAGGGGGTTAGCGGCACGCGGCGGCTCCTTGACATAGGTAGTCGTCAGGGCTACCATCTGCGCTGGTGGGTGGGTAGGCGCGTGCTTCTCGGGCGGCAAGTTTTGCCGGCCCCCCACTTCTTCAGGGGGAAGGCCATTTCTGCTCATCGCCGACTCACGGTACGGAGGAGCATCGGAAGATGGGGATGTCGATTTCGGCAAACCGCGGTCCCGCGGCCTTGGCCGCGGGTCTGGCCTTGGTCGGGTTGGCCGCTTCGACGCCAACCGCGTCGGCATATACCCCCCAGAGCAGAGAGGTTCGGCAGGCCGTGGATCGTGCGGTCGGGTTCCTGGAGCAGAACGTGACCACCGACCCGAGGCCCGGAGCGGTCGCCTTGATCGGAATCGTTCTGCTGAAGGAGGGCAAGCATCCCAGCCATCCGGGTATCGTGAGGGCGGCCAACTACCTTTCGCAAAAGGCCCTCGCGCACGACGACTCTACCAAGCTGGGGCTGGATATCTACAGCACGTCGCTGATGATTGTCTTCTTCTCTTTGTTCGACCCCAACCGCTACAGCGTTGAGGTGGAGACCCTGCTCGCCTATCTCGAATCGAAGCAGAAGGGCCACGGAGGCTGGGGGTACGACGATTCGATCCGAAAGACCGGCGACACGTCGATGACCCAGAACGCGGTCCTCAGCTTCTGGGAGGCGACCCGCGCCGGGTTTCGCGTCTCACCCACAATGATCGACCGCGGGATGATCTGGCTTCTGAAAACCCAGGATCCCAGCGGCGGGTTCGGCTATCAGGGCAACCTTTCGAACGACTTCACCCTCGTGCAGCAGACGATGATCAAGCCCAGCATGGCCACGGCGGGTTTGGGAAGCCTGTACATCTGCGCCGAACTGTTGAACGTCGGCAAAGCCCCGAAAAAGAGAGAGGAGGACGGCCGGCCTCAGGCCCTGCGCGAGAAGAAAAGAGAGGCCGCGCCCGCCAAGTCCCAGGTCAATCCCGATCTGGTGCACCGGGCGTTGGAGCGCGGCAAGGGCTGGGTTCAGGCCAACTACACGATCACCCAGCGCGACTACAATCTCTACTACCTCTACACCCTCGAGCGGTATTTCAGCTTTCGCGAAATGGCCGAAGCCAGAGCGGAACAGCAACCCAGGTGGTACGACGACGGCGTCCGTTATCTTCTCGAAAACCAAGCCGACGACGGGAGCTGGACCGACCAGTGCGGCAAGGTGTCGGCCACCGCGTTCGGGGTGTTGTTCTTGATTCGTTCGACCCGCAAGAGCATTGAGCAGCAGCAGACCTTGGGCGACGGCACCCTCGTCGGAGGAAGGGGCCTCCCGAAGTTCACGGCCGGGCTGACCATCCGCGGCGGCCAGGTCATCTCGAAGCTGGAACTCGGGTCCCTCGATCAGGTGCTCGATTCTCTGGGCGAGACGGAGAGTCTCGACTACGACGCGGCGCTCAGCGCGCTCGAGGAGCTGCCCTCCGAGAAGCTCGAACCCCTCGTGGCGAAACACGCCCGAAAGCTCCAAGAGCTGGCCGGCGATCCGTCGCCCAAGGCGCGATTGGCGGCGGTCCGGGCGCTGGGCCGCCAGCGGAATCTCGACAATGTGCCCGTGCTCATCTATGCCCTGACCGATCCCGATCCCGTCATCGTGCGCGAGGCCCGCGACGCGCTGCGGCGGCTCAGCCGCAAGCTCGACGGTTTCGGCTTGCCCGACGACCCCACCGAGACGCAGCGGACCGCGGCGATCCGGAAGTGGCAAGCCTGGTATCGCGCGATCCGGCCCGACGCCGTGTTCGAGGACTGAGGAGACGGGGGCATGAGCACGGGATCCTCCGGCGTCGACTCGGTGCGAACCGATCTCGCGTCCTACGGCCTGGGCGTCTCGAGGTACGATCGGGTCGCCAGCATGCTGATCGCGCTGCTGGTCCTGGTGGGAACGAGCGTCGTGATCCTGTTCATCCTCTGGTTGAGCAGCCAGATCTTCGGCGGCACGGTGGCCGTGCCGGTCACGCTCGAGGAGATCGGCACGGGCGACGGCCCCTTGGGCGGCATGCAACTCGACGCCGCCATGGCCGAGGAGCTGGGGCAGGAGACCGACCTCGACGAACCGGCCGTCGAGAACACCCTCGCCGCGATCGCCGACGCCGTGGCCCATCAACAGGCCCTGCTCGACGATCCCTCGTTGACCGAAGAGGCCGTCGCGGGGCGCGGGGGATCGACGGGCGACGGGCGCAACCCGGGAATCGGGTCCGGGCCGGGCGGCACCGGGCGGGCCCGGCGCTGGGAAGTCCGCTTTCGCGAAGGAAACACCCTCGACACCTATGCCCGGCAACTCGACTACTTCAAGATCGAACTGGGCGTGCTGTTGCCCAACAACCGGGTGGCCTATGCCTACAACCTGACCAAGCCCCGCCCCGACTCGCGCATCGGCCCGGCCGACCAGGAGAAACGCTACTACTTGACCTGGAGCAACCAGGCCGGGCTCGAGCAGGCCGACCGCGCCTTGTTGAAGCAAGCCGGCATCGAGGGCGGGCAACTCATCCTCAAGTTCATCCCTCCCGAACTGGAAGCCGAGCTGCTCCGATTGGAGCAAGCGCGGGCCCGAACGGCCAACGAGCCGCCCGAAAACGTCCGCACGACCTATTTCGGCATTCGTTCGGCTCGCGGGGGGTATGAGTTCTACGTCGTTGATCAGACCTACCGATAGTGGTTCGACCACGCCCATCTCACCCCAACACAAGTTGAACCATGGACCTGACGGCAGTAACCTGGATCGCCGGCATTGTGGACTACATCGCCTTGGGCCTGATTGCCCTGTGGGGTGCTTTCTGCGTGATCCTCGTTTGGCGGCGCGTCGCCCAAACCCGGTTCCGCAGCGAGCAAGAACAAGACGAGTTCCTCGACCGCCTCGACCGCTGCCTGGCGGCGGGCGATTTCGAGGGGGCCGTGCAGCTCTGCGACGGCGACGAACGGGCCATGCCGCAACTGGTGACGCTCGCCCTGGCCAATCGCAACATCGGCTACGCCAAGGTTCGCGGCCTGCTCAGCGACCGTTTCCAGCGCGACGTGCTGGCCGAATTGGAGCACCGCTTGAGCTGGGTCTACACGGTCATCAAGAGCGCCCCGATGCTCGGCCTGTTCGGAACGGTGCTGGGCATGATGGGGGCGTTCAGCAAGCTCGCCTCGAAGGAGAACGTCGATCCCACCGCGCTGGCCGACGACATCAGCCTGGCCCTGATCACCACGGCGCTCGGGCTGGCGATCGCCATCCCCCTGGTGCTCTCGACGGCCAGCATCAACGTGCGAATCCGCAAGATGGAAGACCTGGTCGGCGCGGGCCTGACGCGCTTCATGGAGTCGTTTCGCGCGGCCATGACGCGCGGACCCGGCGGGAGGACGTAGCACGATGGCCACCGACGTCCCCCTCGAAGGCGATTGGCGCGACGACGACGAGTTGGCGGGGCCGGTTCTCCCCCATCGCCGCGTGCGCGACACGGCGGAGCTGGACATCACGCCGATGATCGACGTCGTCTTCCTGCTCTTGATCTTCTTTCTGGTGTGTTCCACCGCGGCGGTCCAGTCGGCGGTCGAATTGCCGCCGGCCCGCCACGGCGGCGCCGTGAGCGAGCGTTCCGCGGTGATCATCACGATCGCGGCCCGGGAAGGCCCCGGCCCCGCCCGGGTGTACCTCGGCGACGGAATGCAGGGGGCTCCGCTCCCCGACGACGAAGACGAGCAGGCGGCCCGAATCGCCGAGTTCGTCGAGTCGGGGTACTTCGAAGGCAAGACGAACGTGCTGGTCAAGGCCGAGAGGAAGGTGAGAAACGGCGACGTGTGGCGCGTCGAGTCGGCCATCGGGCGCGCCGAAGGGGTCGACGGCCTGTACGTGGGGGTGTTGGAGATCGAATGACTCGTAGCCCGGCCCGGGGTGCCCTTCGCCGTGACGATAGCGTTTCGCTGCGATTATTGTTCCTTGTCGATGACCGTTCCCGACGAGCGGGCCGGCGCGTCGTTCCAGTGTCCGCGGTGCGGGCGCGAGGGAACGATCCCCAAGCCGCCGACGCCGGCCCCCAAGGCGCCCCCGGCCGCACCGGGCCACGCAAGCCGCGCCGCGCACCCGTCGGCTCCGCCCCGCTCGGACGAGCCCCCCGACGAGATCGACGAGATTCGCTTCGGCGGGAAGCGCGAGGAAGACGAGGGGATGGATATGACTCCCATGGTCGACGTGGTCTTCCTGCTGCTCATTTTCTTCATGGTCACGGCGGCCTACAGCCTGCAAAAGTCGATCGAGGTGCCCGCGCCCGACCAGGAGGAGGCCTCGACTCAGGCCCGGCCCCTGGAAGAGTACGAGCAAGATGACGACTACGTGATCATCCGCATCGCGCGCGACAACACGATCTGGGTCAACGAGCAGGAGGCGCCGAGCGAGCAGGAACTGCTGGTGAAGCTTCGCGAGTCGCGCGAGGCCCCCGCGAGCGGGTCGCGCGGCCCTTCGAGCCTGCTGATCCTGGCCGACAGCGAGGCGTTGCACGAAACGGTCGTCATGGCGCTGGACGCCGGCAACGCGGTGGGCATGGAAAACGTTCGATTGGCCTGCGTCGACGAAGAGGACCTTTAGGAACGCCCGAAGGACGCCCATGATCTCTCCCGAAGAATTCATCGACGTATTGCAGAAGAAAGACCTGGTGGCCCCGGAGCTGATCGAGCACTTGCGCCAGCAGATCGCGCGCCCGTCGGCCCGGCTCTCGGCCGCGTTGATCGCGAAGTGGCTGGTCGATCGAGGCCACCTGTCGCGATTGCTGGCACAGCGACTGCTCGACCGCGCCGAGGAAGACTCCCCCGCCGACAAGCTCAAGGCCCAAGGAGAGCTCAGTTGGGAGAAGCAGGCCAAGGAAGACGAGGAAGAACTCGGGCTCGCCCCGCTGGACGATGAGATTCCCTCGCCGTCGATCCGCAAGAAACGCCCCAAATCTGCGCCGGCGCCGGATCGACCCGCGGCGAAGCCGAAGACGCCGGCGCGCCCCGCCGGCTCGCGCCCCGCTCCGCAGCCCCCGCCGTCGGGGCTCGACCCCCTGGAAGGTCTGATGGATCGCGACGACCTTTCGGCCGAGACGATTCCGACCGCGGCGCCGCTGGCGCCGGTCGGCCGGCGGCGGCGCCTGTTCGGCCTCGCGCGTCGAAGGGGCCGCCGCAACTGGGACTCGCCCTTGATGCTGCTCGGCGGCGGCGGCTTGCTGCTCTTGGTGATCGCCCTGGCCGCCCTGATCTGGTCGCTGCGGGGGCGAGGGGCCGACGAGCTGCTCAAAGCGGCCGAGGAAGACTACCGCGCCGCCTCGTACACCCAGGCAATTGCCAAATACGAAAAGTACCTCGAGAGCTACGGGAACCGCCCGGGTCCCGAGCCCAGCCTGGCGCGGGTCCGTTGCGGGCTGGCCAAGCTTCGGCAGGCCACCGACTATTCGACCGATTGGACCAAGTCGTTGGCGATTGCCCAGGAGGTGCTCGGCGAGATCGCCCAGGAGGCGGCGTTCCAGGTCGAGGCTCAGCCCGAGCTGGTCGCCATGTTGCCCAAGCTGGCCGAGGAGTTGGCCGGCCAGGCGCACAAGGAACGCAACCCGACCCTGGTTCAAAAAACCGAGGAAGCCGTTGCGCTGGTGAACAAGTATATTCGCCCCTCGTCGCGGCCCGTGACGAAGCTCGCCGACATCGACGCCCGGCTCGCCCTGACCAAGCGCGAAATCGCCCGCGGCGAGGAACTCGAGAAGGCGGTCGCCGGCATGAAGCGGGCCGTGGCCGCCCAGCAGACCGCCGAGGCGTATCGCATCCACGCCGACCTGCTCAAGCAGTACCCGAGGCTCATCGACGATCCGAAGCTGCGCGAAACGGTGGTTGAGGTCTCCGAAGCGCAATTGTCGGAGGTCACGATCGTCGACGAGCCCCGGGCGGCCGAAACATCGGAACCGCAGGCCGGCACGCTCGCCTCGGTGGCCTTGGCTCCGCGGACCGCGAACGCCCCCGTGCCCAACGCCGAGAAGCACGTGATCTACGCGGTGGCCCAGGGCGTGGCCTACGGGCTCGACGCGGCGTCGGGCAAGATCGTGTGGCGCCGCCGCGTGGGGTTCGCCGACAACGGACGCAGCCTCGCCTTTCCTCCGACCGCCATGGCGCCGACCCCCGGCAGCGACGCGATCATGGTCGACGCCGAACGCAACGAGGTGCTGCGGGTCGAGGCCGGCACGGGAAAGCCGCGTTGGCGCCACGCCGTGGGCGAGCCCTTCGACGGGCATCCCGTGGTCGCCGGCGAACGCCTGCTCGTGCCCACGCGATCGGGACGCCTCGTGCGAATCGACTTGCAGACCGGCGACTCGCCCGGGTACGTCCAGTTCCCCCAGGCCCTGCGGGTCGCGCCGGCGGTCGACGTCCGGCGATCGACCATCTACCAGGTGGCCGAGCACTCGAACCTGTTCGTGGTCAACCTGAGCGACGGGCGGCCCAAACAGGTGGTCTATCTGGGGCACGATCCGGGATCGGTGACGGTTCCGCCCGTGATCCTCGACAACTACCTCATCGTCGCCGAAAACGACGGCGTCAAGCACGCGACGCTTCGGGTGCTGACCCTTGAGCCCGGCAAGAAGGACGACCCGCCCGTGCGATTGATTCAGAGCGCGCGGCTCCAAGGGCACGTCGACGTGGCCCCTCAGGTATCGGGCGTCCGCGTGCTGGTGGCGACCGACCAGGCCGAGCTGTACGTGTTCGAGATCAGCAGCAAGGATCCGGAAAGCCCGCTGGCCCAAGTGACCCAGGCCCGGGCTGCAACCGAGCAGAGCCTGGACGATCGAACGAGCCCCGAGGGATTGATCCGTTTTCCGCTGTTTCTGGGAGCCCAGGTCTGGATCGCCGACAGCCAGTTGACCCTCTACGACGTCCAGTCGTCCAAGGGCCGGCTTCAGCCCCGCGCGGTCCACCACGGGCGCAGCGCGACCCTCCAGCCTCCGGTGATGATCGGCCAGACGGTCTTCCATGTGCGTCGCCGGATGGGTTTGCCCGGCGTGCTCGTCTCGGCCGTCGCGCCCGAGGCGGCCGAGCCGCTCTGGGAAATCCACCTGGCTGCACCACTCGCGGTGAAGCCGATGGTCGACGCCGCGGCAGAGCGAATCACCGCGGTGACGGCGACCGGGGCCGTCTTTCACGTCGAGACCCAGTCGCTTCAAGGGCAGACGGT
>Ga0334885_1001780_pt1 | contig 24704 bp, 13 predicted proteins | sample GraSluR1_MG_8_FD_207233 | JGI IMG/M metagenome (GOLD analysis project Ga0334885, IMG submission 207233) | Sludge microbial communities from methane-producing bioreactor in Wageningen University, Netherlands - Granular Sludge_31_05-R1 | ecosystem: Engineered > Bioreactor > Anaerobic >...
TCCAAGGACAGCAGCGTGCGCATCTGCCCGTGCAGCCCCGGGTCCGCGAAGGGATAGGCCGAGAGCTGGTAGCGCAGGAAGTTGCCGACGACGCGCTCGGTGTAGGTGATGGGGTTGATGGACATGGGGACCTCGGAATTTCTGTCGAATCGCTTATTGATTCCAGGCTGGAAGCGGGCAGAGAAGGGGGCTCTTGCGAGGCTCCCGGTCTCTGCTGTCGTCTAGATCCACAGCGTCCCCAGCAGTTCCGCCTCCGGGTATTTGAAAGGCAGAACCAGCTCGGAGAGGCGCTCATCCAGGAACTGCCCGGCCGATTGCTGGGCGGCCTCGACAACGTCTCCAGAGGCCCGGGGAGACAGGTCCTCCTGGCGGGGACCCGGGCCGCCGGCAAGCCGGTTCAGGAGGAGAAGGACCTCCCAGTCCTTCAGCAGCCTGAAGCGGTCAGGCTCCCGCAAGACTCCGACTACCTGGAATCGCATCAGGCCGGTCCCGCCAGTCAAGCGGTCCTTGACGCGGAACACGAACAGGGTCCCGGACATTCCGGCGGGAGCGGGGGCCAGGGTGTGGGGCAGTGCCCTGGCTTGCTGCAGGGCCAGATTCATGAGGCGGTGGCCCACACCCAGGATCTTCTTTCGTTCGGTCACCCTGCCTGTCTTGCGGTCGAAGTGCAGTCCCGAGTAACGGGGCAGGATTCCCGGCTCCGATCGCCATTCGTCAGGGGTGGCGAAGTTCAGGGAGCCGGCCTCCTCGGTGGGCCTGCGGCGATTGTGTGACAGGATGGCCTGGAAGAACGGCTTGAGGTCGGAGAGCTCCACCTTGGGGACGTCCTCAGATACCTGCTGATAGTCGAAGCGGGCGCAGTGCCCCACCAGACTGCGGACGGTCGAGACCACGTCCTGGCCGCCGAACTGGCGGGTCTGGGCGTCGAACCATCCATTGAAGGAAGCCTCGTCCCCGCCTCGGGCGAACTGGCGTCGCCCCGTGGAATAAAGATCCTGGAAGAAGCTGGTGCGGCTGAAGCCGAGGACCATGCCGAACAGGTCTTCAGGTTCGTCCATCACCTCGTCGAAGGCCCGGGTGATGTTGGAGATCTTTTCGACAAGCTTGCCGAAGATCCGGGCTTCGACCGTGGCCGGATTGGAGACCACGACCACGTCCACCAGGCGCTTCTGGCCATAGCGGTTCAGGCGGCCAACCCTTTGGTGCAGGCGCATCGGGTTCCAGGGAAGGTCGACGTGAATCAGGGTGTGGCACCGCTCCTGGAGGTCGATGCCCTCGCCCCCTGCCTCGGTCGAGACCAGGAAGCGCGCGGATCCGGAGTTGAAGGCTTCAGCCGCCTGCTGGCGCGTCATCCGCAGCGGAATCGTGCGCCCTCGGGAGTCCACCACCCCTTCGGCTTTCTCGTCGCCGTTGATGAAGGCCGCGCAGCGATCGCCGAACTCCTGGAAAAGGCGCGAAATCAGCAGGGACTGGGTTGCTTTGTATTCGGTGAACAGCAGGACCGGACGGTCCTGGAAATCGGTTCGCAGCAGGTCCAGGATCAGCTCGATCTTGGTCTCTCTTTCCACTGCCTCGGCGGCGTGGACCAGCTCGCGCAGGTGCGGCTCTTCGTCCTCCATCAGGAGCAGTTCGTCCGCGGCCTCGACGACTTGTTCCTCGAGTTCCGCCAACTGGTCCAGTTCCTCTTCGTCCTGGGCCTCCCGAAGGCGGGAAATGCGCTTCTCCAGTCTCTCTTTCTCCAGGCGGCGTTCCTGCTGGCCCTGCAGGCGCCGGCGCAGGGCCCTCAGGACTGCCGCCACCGAGCTGGCCGCCAGCTTCTGGATGGCGATGAGCACCAGGGTCACCGCCGCGCCCAACCGCTCGCTTCCCGCACGCGAGAGCCTGTTTGAGTAGGCGTAGCCGTTCTCGATGAACTCAGAGATCAGGTCGTAGAAATCCTGTTCGGCCCGGCTGTAGCCGTAGTCCACCCGGCGAACCCTGGGGGGTTGGAAAAGGCGGGTTCCCTTCAGGTCGGTGACCGAATACTTGTTGTTGCGGATGATGACCGAAGGCAGGTGCTCCAGTTGATACTGGATGGCCTTGCGAGGGTTGAACAGGTCCTTGCGCAGCAACTGCAGCAGCGCAAGGAATCCCCAGTCCTTCCCACGGTGGGGCGTTCCCGTGAAGAAGACCATCGAGGCGATCTTGCCCTGATCCTCCAGTTGCTGCACGAGTCGATAGGCCAGGGTGGGTCCCAACTTCTCGTCGCTGTTCAGGTGGTGCGCTTCGTCCACCAGGATCAAGTCCCAGGGGTCGGCCTCGAACAGACGTTCGTGACGCCGGTTCCGGTCCTGCCGCAAAGTGTGGTAGGAGGCCACGACCTGGTCCTCGCGCTCCCAGAAGTTGGAGCGGCCCCGGTCGTCCTCGGAACGATAGACCTGCAAGCGGATATCGAACATGTGGAACATCCGGTCACGCCACTGTTCGACCAGCGAGGCCGGGGTCAGGATCAGCACTCGGCGGGCCTGGCCCCGGGCCAGCAGAGGCCAGAGGATCAGGCCCGCCTCGATGGTCTTGCCCAGACCGACGTCGTCGGCCACCAACCAACGGGTTGGCCAGGACTGGTTCACTTGGCGGCAGACCCAGAGCTGGTGGGGGAGAAGGTCGATATTGGAGGGGGAAAAGACGCCCCAGGCATCGTTTGCCGAGGTGATGGCCTCGGCCTGGAGCCGCAGGACCGTGGGCAGAAGGGGATCCCAGGTGGAACGCCCGGCCACCTGGGTGGCTCGCGCCTGTTCCTCCAGGTCAGCCACGTCGACCCGGTGCATGGCCCCGTCGTCGAACTCCACGATGGCCAACGGCCCCTGGAGCATCTGCACCGTCCCGGTTCCATGGCCGGGGTGGCGGACCCTGGCACCAGGTTCGACGGTGTGGAGGCTCACAGCAGCGTGCCTCCTGAGAGGATCTGGTAGAGGTGATCCTCGCTGCCATATCGGAACGGCATGTCGAAGGACAACCCGAAAGTCACCTCATCCTCGTCAAGATGCGCCGCCAAAGCCTCGTAGATCTGTCGCGAGGACTCCACGTGTTCGTCAGCACCCACCTGGGCGCCAGTGACGAATTCCACAGCTTCGCGTACTCGTTTGAGGGGCGTGAAGCAGTAGGGGTGCACCTCGGGGTTCCTCAGGATCCGTTTGCGGACCAGTTCGCGAAGAACGAAGCAGATCCCGACGCCCAGGGTTCTCCTCAGGTTGGGCGCAGACAGGCCGGCGCCTTGCCAATAGGAACTGTGGTGTGGGTTAAGGAGGTCTTTGATGGTCTGCGTCGATCCGTGCTTGTTGAATTCCAGGAACATGGCCGAGTATTCATGGATCCAGCGGCTCAACTGGTAGATGGATGGCAGGTATCCGAGCCAGCGGAAGAACTCCTGGTCGTCCTCTTCGGCGAAGTAGCCTTCCAGCACGCGCGTCAATGACTCCGGATTTTCCGCTGAAGTCACGACCAGGTCGAGCCATCCCTTGCGCTGGCATTTCTTCAGGAACGCCCGGCTCTGCTCTGCCGTCTGTCGTCCCATGGTGTGGAAGGCACCGAGAGACAAGAGAACGAGCCAGTCCTTGCGAGAGGCGTGATCGTCGGCCACGGTGGATAAATTGGGATTTGGCCAAGGATACACACGCTGCTCGTAACTCAAGTCAAAGCCCTGGGGATCCTGAGCACGCAGATCGTTCCACCAAGCGGCCAGAGCTTTCAGGCGGTCTTTGACCGGGATGTCATTCGGTGATGGGGGTGCGGGTTTGAGGTCCTTCGGCGGCGGTTGCAGGAGACGTTGCAGTTCCGCGATGTCCGAGGGCGGTAGCCCCAGGCTCTGAAGACTGTCCCGGCTCAGGCACTGGGCCAGCCAGGCACCCTGGCCAGCCTGGATCTTCTTGTAGACCCTGGCTGCTGCATCTCGGCCCAGGCGGCCGTGTAGCAGGTATCTCAGCGCCGAGAGGCGCTTGACATTGTCTGGCGCCGCCAGCACCCAGGTCGCGACCCTCTCGTTGTCTACGCGCGGCTGGCCGCGATGCTCAAGGAAGAGCGAGACGGCCGGACCCTGGTATCGCTCCGACAGCAGTGCTTCGGGATCAGCGAAGGAGGCGAGGTGAACCTCGTCCGCGTCGGTGGACTTGGCGCAGAGCAGGCTGTAAGCGCGGCTCCAATGGGCGCGCTGGTTGAGGAATTGCTGCTGTGCGAGGCTGTCGCGAATCTCGCGCACTTCGGCATGGAGTTCGGCCTCGAAGGTTGCCAGCAGCCCCTGAGAGACGCTGGGAGCGAGGAGCCGGGCCTCGTCGGGGCCCAACTCGTCCTTCGGGGCCAACCGGTCCAGTAACTCGGGCAGTTTCAGGACTTCGCGGCTGCTCTTGGCGTGGACTCTCCCCAGGATCCGCCAGACGCTGTCGTGAACGAGTTGCCCCGGCTCGAAGAAGTGCTGCAACAGGGGCACTGCCGCCGTGAAGACCTCTTCCCGAGACAACAGGCCCGAGACCTGCCTGGCAATGTCTTTCAACCCGGTAGTCCCGGCAAAGGCGCCCCACAGGGATGTGGGGATGACCCGGTGGTGCGAGGAGAGTTGCTCAAGGCAGGCTTGTTCCAGGATCCTGACGAGTTGCGCCGCACCCGGTTCGCCTCCTTCTGGTATCGGACGCGAGGTCGCGCCGCTGAGAACCTCCCAGAGCTGACCCCAGAACTGCTGTGGAGTCACCGACTTGTGGAGCCCGAGGGCTTCCTGGGTAGCCGGCCACCCTTGCAGTTGCACCTTGTCAAAGAGGCGGCACAGCGCCAGGCCTGCGTCGACTCCCAACTGTCGTGCCGTCATCCGGTTGGTCTCTGAACCGCCCGCGACCTGGTGGCGTCCGATGTCCACTTCCAGGTGGGCGTTGAAGGCAAATCGACAGGGGAGCGCTTCCCGAAGGGGGGTGGTGACCCAGCAGCGGGGGACATCGGCCGGGAACGGACTGAAGCCGCCCGGCCCCAAGGCCAGGAGGACCCGGCCTGCGGAGCCGGACAGCAGCAGACCGCGGTCCAGGCCGTCCACGGAACCTGCACCAAGAGAACCCAGCGACAAGCCTTCCGCCTCCAAGACCTCCTGAGGTTTCCAGGCCAAGGTGTTCACCGTTTCCTCGGCGTTTTCCCAGGCGATCTTGTTGATGCCCCGCGAGAAGACCAGCAGGAGCGGGGCCCAGCGTCGGAACGTGCCCAGGATCTCCTCGCTCCATTGCTCGCTTTCGGCTTTGGGACGGAGGAGGGTGATCCTTGTGGTAAAGCGATCTGTGTCCTCTTCCCTGGCATTCTCTGCGGAGGCGGCGGCTATGGGTACCGGGTACATCCCGCCAACCACTTCGAAAGCCAGGCGACCGCTGCAGACCTTTACCTGGTCGCTGGCCAGGAAGACGGACTTGAACCCCAGGCCGAACTTTCCGGTCCTCACGAGGCTGGCGCCGCTTTCCGCCTCTTTGTCTGATCCGTGCATTACCAGCATTTTTTCCAGGTCGCGGTGGTAGCCACGGTCTCGAAACTCGTGGTCTCCATGTCGGAACTGGTTGATGAGGCGTCCACCGTGGCCGAAGGTGAGGCTTCCGGGACACTCCCGGACCAGGAAGGACCGTAAGACCCGTTCGGTTCCTCCCATGTCAACCAGTTCGACCACGGCATCGTCGGCATTCTGGAAAAGCTCAAAAGGGATGGAACTGTGGCTGTACTGGAAGTGCCGACCCACCTTCGTGCGGACCATCTCCAGCAACATGGCCTGGGCCTCGCCATCCTGGCTGACCAGTCTGCTGATCTGATCCAGGACCACGGGGAGGGAGCCCTCCACTTCCTTCAACAACTTGTGCCGGGTGTCCGGGATGGTGGTCACTTCCGCCTCGGCCTTCTTGCGCAACAACTGCTCGTGCAACTCGACGGTCCTGGCCAGGGTGCCAACACCGCGGCGGGGCAACTGCCGGAAGTAGAAGGGAAGGTTCTGCTCGATCAGGCGCTGGGCCACCTTCAGGTCGAACTGCCCCGCCTGGAGTATTCTCTCCTCCCAGTAGGTCCGGCTCTTCTTCAGGGCGCCCTCGACGGTGTCGGAGGCCTTCTCGTGGTGGTAGCACAGGCGCATGACCTGCACCAGGGTCCTCCAGACCAATTCGTGCAGCTCGTCCTGCTGCATCCCTGTCGGATCCACGCGTAGGAACCTCAGGGTCCAGTGCAGGCTGTCCTCACGGACGATGGGCTTCTGTTTACTGGGGGTCAACAACAGGCTGCTCACCCGGGCGGCCCGGCGGACCTCGATGGTGCGGCCGTCCAGGGCTGTCACCTGGAGTCTGTCGCCTTCAACGACTTCGACATCCAGACGGAACTCGACGGTGCGCTGGGAATGCCCGCGTGGGGTGAAAAAGCACTTGGGCTCTTTGGAGAGCCAGAGCCCATTGGTGACGGACGCCCAGTCGGTGCCCAACAACTGTGCGGTCTGCTCTTGCAGGTCTTTGTCCAACGGGGCGAAGACGGCGAAGGCACCACCCTTCACCTCGGGCATGCACAGATCCCAGGCCTGGCCATCGAAGAGTCTTTCCAGACATTTCAACAGCGGGGTGCCAGGCGTCGAGGCGACCGTGTGCTGGGCCAGGGGCACCTGGCGCGCGGGAGGTGGTTCCAGGGCGCGGTCCAAGATGGCCTGCATCTTTTCGTCGACGACGCTCTCAGGGTGAACCTTTCCACCCTCCCGACACAGGACCGACGCCTTGCGCCATTTCTCCTCCAGGTTGAGCAGTTCCAAGCCACCCAGCGCCTGTTGGAATCCCGTCTCGCGAGAGGCCAGGTCCAGGTAGGCCGTGGCCAGGTCCTTGAGGATGGCCTTGGGCTTGTCCTTGTGCCGGGCGCAGGTCCATCGGTACAGTTCCAGAAGCCGAGGCAAGGGGACCGGGCGACACAGCGCTTCGATCAGGGCCGGGACCTGCTCCTTCAGCGTGGCGTGTTCGAGCAGGGCCCTCAGCAGCGGCGCTGCTGGCATCAATTCTTCGGGCATGGCGGCAAGAGCCTCGCCCAGGCGGTCCAAGTCCTTCAGTGGGAGGGTTCCCAGTGCGGGGACCTCTGCGTCGCCCATCAGGAGGTGGAGTATTTCTACGACAACCTCAGGTTTCGGGAGCATTTCCTGGCACAGGTCCACCCACGCCGGGTGGGCGATGACCTTGTCCGAGACTTCCAGCACGGAGAGGTAGCCGGCTCCGAAGCGGTCCAGGAAGGGCTTCAGGATGCCATCCAGACCCTGAAGGGCCACGATGTGCTCCGGAGACCGGGCCGGTCCCAGTCGGACGGGGAGCCAGCTCTTCTTGGCAACCTGTTCGAGGAGATTGGATGTCAGGTGTTTGGCCTCCGAAGTCCGCACGTGGTGCCAGGCGTCCAGGATTTCTTCCCAGAACCGGGATGGCTCTTCGGAACGCAGGGCCAGCATCATCACGGCGCCGGCATCGAGTGGGGTCAGGATCCGGCGCTGGCGAACCAGGACCTCAGGGTGGGACGAAGGTAGAATCCTGGGACCATTGAGGCTCAACGCTTCCGGAATCCGATATCCGATGTCCAGGTAGGCCTCCCCCTCGGCCGAGACCAGGCGCCCTTCAACCGTTTCGTGCAGGGCAAGCCTCTTGAGCTTCAGGTCGTCATGGACCCCCAGGAAGACGAAATCGCGCTGTTCTCGGCTCAGGCTTTGGAGGGCTTCACCCGACGCTTGCGCCGAGTGATCCAGGAGTGCCTGGACAACCTGTTGTTCCTCGGGCGCCTTGATTCCCAGGGCAGCCTGGGCCAGAGGCGTCAAGCCGTTGGTCACTGCGGGGTCGAGGACCCGCCAGACATCACCGGTGCTCTTCAAAAGCGTGGCCAGGACCCCGGGCCAGGAGGCTTCCGAGTCTTGAGGGCGCAGCAGCCATAGCGGCCCCTCGGCACCGTAATGATCTGGGAACCCGTGAGCCAGGTAGCGCAAGGGCGAAGCCCACGCCTCGGGACGTTCATCCTGGCACAGTCGCTCGGCCAGTCTCCCCCTGGCCTCTGGTGTGCCCAGATTCGGCCTCTTCTTCAGGAGTTCGGCCACGGATGCAGCGTCGCAGGGCGCCACGGCTTCCTCGACGCCATAGACGAGACGGACGGTCGGCCCGTCCAGGCTGAGGATGGCGGGGCCGCCCTCCGAGGGCAGGGCCTGCGACACCAGCGTCTCCAGGTCGGGCCGGGGACCGCTCAGTCGGAAGAGCCGTGCGGCCTCGCGCGATGCCTGCAACTGCTCGAAGCTGTGGCGCGACTTCTTGCCTGAGGTGGCCTCGAAGGCGGGGAAGAGTTGCAGTTGTGAATTGTCCAGCCACAGTTCCCGGCGCGACCCGGTCCAGCACGATGCCACCTGCTCCAGCATGCCGTCGACCACCTGGGACTCGCCTCGCCCGGCGAGGGCCTGGAGGATCCGCCTGATATCCTCTTTCGAGAGCGGGTCGCTCTCCAGAGGCTGCGTGTCGTCCAGCAACAGGCCGGGAAGGACCAGGACCCGGAGGCCCAGCGAGTTCAACTCGTGGACCAGGGAATAGCCGGCCTCGGCCGCGCCTTTGTCATATTGGGGCGCGAAGAAACTGCCCGGCGCCATCATCCGGGCCAACCTCTGCAGGAAGGGCGCCAGTGGCCTGGCCTGGCCGTAGGACAGGCCGTTCAGGGCGCAGCGCAGGAAACCGGCCACCCACTCTTGGAGCCAGGAGTGACCATCCCCATCGGGGGATTCCAGGCTTGCGGCCAGGACCTGGACCAGGAGGTTGAAGGCCTGTTCGCGCGATTCCTTGCTCTTGCGTCCAAGCTTGTCCAGGTGGCTGAACAGTTCCATGGGCTCGTCGCCGAGCAGGCACTGGAGTTCCGCGCGGCTCAGCCACGCCCGCGGCTCGACGCTCGACAGGCGGGGGGTTTCAGGCCGCAGGATGGCCGTCTGCTCTGCCAGTCTGTCCAGTCTGGGGAAGGTTTCCCGGACCACCGCTTCCCCTGCTGGCGGGAAGCTGTAGGAAGCGGCCTCGGGTCGGGGGCGAGACACCAGGACCCAGCGGCTGGTGGGGTCCTGGCCCGCCGAGACCACCGCGCCGTCGCCGTTGCCCCCCTGACCCAACCGGCACTCCCAGGCGTGGTCCCGACAGACCTGCGCGAGGCGCGAGTCCAGTTGCCTCCGAAGAGCCCCTGTAAGCTCGCTCAGGGGCGCATGGGGCCAGGCGGACTCCTGGGCAAACCGGGCCACGGCCTGGGGAATCAGCGGGAGGACGCCTTCGTGCCAGAGCAGGCGGTTCCAGGTGGTCTTGAGTGCCTCGGCGTTCGAGACCGGTTGCGGCGGAATCCCCCCCTGGCCGAAGTCCACCTGCGACCGATCGGGGGGCAGGAAGTAGTAGCCGTGCAGCAACAGGTCCACCTGGCTGTCGATGGCCAAGGGAACCGTGGCGAAGGGTTCTCCGACGGGGAGGAACGAGGTGTGACGCAAGCGCAATTCGCCCGCGCCCGGTGCCTCTTGCCTGACGGTCAGGTAGGCGCCCCCGTGGGGTTGGTTCTTGTCGGGGCTCTGGACCGAGTCGTCGTCTTCCATCAGCATGATGGCGGGCTGGGGCCAGTGGGGACTGTCTTTCAGGGTCCGGAATTCCTGGTGGTCCAGGACTTGCTCGCATCCTCCGAAAGGAAGCCTGGCGCTGTTGCCATTCTGGGCTGAACCACGGGACACATGCAGCGTTCCCTGGAGCACACCCATCTGTCTGGGCTTCAGGATTCCAGGGAAACCAGAACGCCGAGCTGCGGGATCGAGTTCCAGGCGGGCCACCTCAAAGGGCGTCGAAGCGCTGCCTTCGAGTCGCACCTGCCGGAACTCCCTCAGGTGCCGGAGCAGGGGAAAGACGACCGAGAGTTCCGTGCCCAGTTCGTCCCACCATCGCTGGATTTCGCTTTCGTCGTCGCCAGCGAAGACGCTGGCGATGTGCATTGCGTTGCCCTTGGGGTCCTTGGGACAATGCCCTTGGCTTCGGAGCGGCAGCCAGACGAAGAACCAGCGTTGCCAGTCCCCAGCCAGTTTCTGCAGACGTTCCAGCATGAGTTCCCCATGGTGCTCGGCCAGCGAATTCCAAGCATCATAATGGGCGCTGAGACGGGCGTGGTGCATTCCCGTCCAAGGGTTCAGCAGATCGAGGTAATCCTGCTCGCCGGTGTCCTCGACGCTGGAGGCTCCGAAGAAGAAGGCCTCGCAGAAGTGGAACACGCTTTTCAGTCCCAGCCCGAACTTGCCGATGGCCTCCTCGTCCAGGACCTTTCGCCCCAACCCGAGGCGTCGGATCGCTTCCCGGTCGGCGTCCCGGAACCGCCCGTCGTTCATGAGGACCAGGCTGGGCGCCTCCAGCAGGGGGTGCCCTGCATCGGGGAGGCCAGGGGCCACGGCCAGCAGCACTCGTTCGGCTCGGCCATCATCGGCATTCTGCACGAGTTCCCGGATGACGGGGAACCCTTCCTTGTATCCCGACAGGTTGGCCTGGACCTGTCCGATGAAGGCCAACGGGTCGGCCGTGAAGCCTTTGTTGCCTGAGCCGAAGCCCTGCTTGGACGTTCCGATGGTCATGGTTGGCGAGTTCCCTTCCCTGATGGTGCCAAAGCGATGTTCAAGATAGACCGGAGAACAACAGGTCTCATAGCGCTATCATCAATGCCTGGGGTGACACCAAGTGTCATCGGACCTGGGGGCCGCGGCTTGAGGTCATATCCGGTCACCCTTCCCTCGACGAAGCAGTGCGGGCCACGGTGACCTTGGCTCTCTTAAGCTTTGGATCGAAGCGCCAGGCCGCGAGGCCGCAATGATTCGTGCCGTCGTCGTCCATCAGGCCAGCTCGACGGAAAAACGCGGCAATTCCGCTGACGTATCGGCGAGATCGGTTGAATCGAAGCGACTCTTCCTTGCCGTCGATCCAGACGACCAGGCGTTCGATGGATTCCGGGAGCTGGTTCAGGATATTCCCTGGCAGCGGAAGGATCATCGAACGCACGTCGTTGCGGCTGATTCTGGTGGTGTATGCCTCCGGGAACGCCTCATCGTCCGGGCTTCTCGCATGCCCCGCTTCGGGGGTGGTGCTGGAGAGGGGCGAATCCAACTCGATTTGTCGGAGCAGGCGGTCTGGATTGAAGACCGGTCTGAACTCGACGCCCAGGGCGTGCCGGACACAAAGCTCGACGAGTCTGTCGCCGTCGATCAGGATGACGGGGCGGGACGGGTCTTGCTCCAGGAAGTCCAATGCCGATTTTGTGAACCGACCTGTGGTGATGAAGATCCCCTTCTCGGGGGGGACCAGTATGCCGCGAAGAGCCCGCACAGCCTGGATGGTCACCGACAAGCCGGGTTTGCAGCGCTTGGCCTGGATGCGGTATGTGATGCTGTCTGCCGCGGAAAGGCCTTCGACCCCTTCCCGACTGCATACCAGGTCGACGCCTCCGTCCCCCGGTCGACCGGTTACGACCACGTCTCCGAGGCCCATGGCCTCCAGGAGGGCACGGCAGAGTCTTTCGAAATGGCTGCCCGTCGTGCAGAATTCATAGATCCCCTCCAGCAGGGTCTGGCCCTCGTCGTGGGATTGCGACGGACGACGAGGGCTCATCGGGACCTGCGGGAAATGGCGCCTGGAAGGGGCACTCGGGGCAAGATCTCCTTCATTTCCAGAACCTCCCTTGTAGGCGTCCGGGGTCGTGGACTTTGTGGCGATGGAGCAGCAATTGGAAGTGCTTGACCTTGGCCAGCAGGATGTGGGGGCGTGTGGCCTGGTTGTGTCCGCCCCGGGTCTACATCGCGATGAGCCGTGAGCCGGTCGCGCGAAAAGTTGCTGGCGACACGTTCCGTGTAGGTGATAGAGTTGATGGACATGGGAGGGCGGGGCTCAGGCTCCTTCTATGGGATACCAGCGACGCAGGGTCTGCGCCAGGAGTTTGAAGGCGGGGTCCTGGCAACGGTGGAAAGGGGCGTGGCGGGCCACTTCCCGGTGCAGGGCCGAAGAAAAGTGGATCTTCGTCTGTCTGAGCGCCCATTGCAGGGCACCCTTGGGGTCCGGGGGCTTGGTCTGCCGGGCTGGCCACCAACCGTTCGCCTCCAGCCGGGAACGCAGGGACTGCACACCGTGTTCCCGGTTGAATCCAACAACTCGTTCAACGGAGGGGTCGTCCTGCCAGATCCAGACCTCGAGTTCCGGATCCAGCACTACGACCTCGAAGCTCTCGGCAGGCCAGGTCGTCTCCATCCGGTGGCGGAGCTTGTCCCGGATCACGCGTGGCTTCGGAGCGCCCTCCCAGGCCGCGTCCAGCATGAGCACGGCGTGGCGGTGGGTGAAGGAGTAGGGCTTCAGGAGCTCGGCGCCGCGGCGAAAGACTCCCGGGTCGTTGCCTTCGCGCTCCACCAGGAGTTCGAAGTCGAACGCGCCGATCCCAAAGGTCTCGGAGAAGTCAGGACGGCCCAGAAGCCCGCGCACGACCTGCTCCATCGTGCCGTCCGCCACGAGAAAGACACAACCACGAGTCGGGTCGCTCAATCGAACACCCCCGCGGCGAACAGGGTCCCCAGGCTGGACTCGCCCTTCCAATGCTGCAGGACCGGATGCTGCTCGCCGGGCGTGGCCACGACCCCGCCCTTTGGCGTCACGTGCAGGGAAAGGATGTCCCGCAACACGGTCTGCGCCACCACCAGGGGCGACTGGGTCGTTACCAGCACCTGGGAGCCGTACGCCGAGCCCAGCGACTGCATCACGGTCTCGATGGCTCTGGGGTGCAGGCCCTCTTCGGGCTCCTCGACGGCGATCAGACCGGGCAGGGCAGGAAGGTAGGGGAGCAAGGTCAGCGCCAGCAGCCTCAGGGTCCCATGGGAGAGGCCGCTCGAGGTGACCTCGTAGCCGGCTCGATACCGCAGCCGAAGGTAGGCGTGGTGGTCCTCCTCGCGCACGACAGCCCGCACGGCCTCGACATCAGGCAAAGCCGTCTGCACGTGGGCCTCCCAGCGAAGGAAGGACGCTCGGTCTTCCTCCCATAGCCTCTTCGCGAGCCAGGGAAGGTTGGACCCGTCCCGCGAGGGCGAGGCGGGCTGGCCGGGAGGAGACGGCCGCCGCATCCGGCGCCAGTCCGGCTGATACAGGAGGACGCCCCTGGTCAGGTGGTCCCGGAACCAGAGGGCAGTGGCGAAAAGGCGATGGTCTGCCGGCAGGTTGGAGAGCGCCGTTCGATCCGGCGGCAGTTCGAACCGGAACTCCTGGTCGGGAGCGTCGCCGCCGGCTCCATAGGGCTCCGAGCGGAAGACGGCGGCCCCGTCCCTGCCGCGGGTGAGGAGTTGCTGCTCAGTAGGGCCCCCCCCCTGGTCGTATCCCTCTACCGGCAGCACGATCAGGAGCTCGTTCGCGATGATCAGCCGGTCGGGCGGTTGGAGCTCGAAGGTAAGCTGATAGAGCAATTCTCGCCCGGGCTGCGCGTTGCGATCGACCACCTCATCGGCCGCCGCCGGGGGCAGATCAAGCTTTGACGGGGCCAGCGCTTCCACTTCAAGCGTGAACTGAGTGCCCTGGCCTCGATGCAGCAGCTCCAGGAGCGCTTGGGCCCGGGGAGCACCCTCACCCCGAGTGGCTCCGAGGAACACCTCGCTGCAGGTTTGAGGGCCGGCCAGGTCGCCCAGGAGCACCAAGCTGTCTAGCAACGTCGATTTGCCCGAGCCGTTTGGGCCGACCAGCACCAGGTAGCCGCCGAGCGTCTGGTCGAAGGCGTCGAAGCATCGGTAGTTGTCGAGGCGGAGGCGGGTCAGCATGGTGGCACTCCTGACCTCGGGCTCTTCGATGAGGATCCCGGTGTCTCGCTCGAGAGCTGCCCCTTCCCCCTCTTCCTTTGCGTCGCATTCTCCTGTGCGGCTGCGCTCGCGCGACAAGTACGCGAAAGGCCGATGAAGCGCCCCTGCGGCATAGGCGTGTCTCGGGTGTCCGCAATGCACCGAAGCGAGTGCATCTGCGCGTACAACCTGGAGTCCATCCGCAACGTCATTTTTCCTCTGGGTGCCCTCTCCACTCCCATGCGCGTCTTTCCTCGTCAGTTTCCTCGATCGGCGTCAGGCGTCCTTGCCGCTCCCAAGCCAGATCATCGATTTCCCGAAACAGGTCCATATGAGGGTTGTCTTTCGCCCTCTCGCTGGCCCTTCGTACCAACTCGCGATACCGGTCATATCCGATCTCTAAGAGGTGGCCTATCACCTTGAAGTCGTCGTGACCGACGGCGACTGCCACGCGCGTGGTGTCGTAGTAGAGTCCGTTGTATCGCTGTATAATTTCATAAGACGTTTTGAACGTGTCCCGCAGGACGCCAATCTGCACAGAATGCGATGGAGGGTCCTCCGAAGAGACCATCTTCTTGTCCAGATGGGCAATTAATTGATCTCGCCAGCCCTTTAGGCTATTGAGTTGCGATCGCAGGTCCTTTAGGCGTTTGCAGTCATCCTCAACCAATTTGATTACCGTACGAGCATCCCGAGCAGGGCACTGGTCTCTTCTGGCTTTGACATTATTCAACAGATACTCGAGATTGACTCCGCTGTGTTTTCCCGGTTTCTCCAGGAGTATGGCCGCGTGTAGGATAGTCGCCCGCAAATGCGCTCTCAAACACGGTCCAACGAAGCCTTCTGAGCCTTGTTCTAATTCAGGCCTCTGAAGAAAGAATCTGCCGATCTGCCTCCATGCATAGAGGTGCGACCAAGCAGAAGTGACCTGATCGTTCAATGCTCTGATAATCTTCTTGAGGTCTGGAGGGTTGTCGGTCATGGCTGGCTCCATAATAACTCGTCTCGAGTTGGACGCGGCAGCAACTGTCCGTCAGTTGGACGGCTTCATTGTTTTCTCTTGGCTGGCCTTCGGTTGTATGAATCTACGCAACGCTGCACATAGTCGGGGTCTTGACTGATCCGATTCTTCAGGCGGTTCAGACAAGCTTCCGAATAACCGTGCGTTCTGGAGATCTCATAGTGGTAGTGGAACTCATTGTTTGCCGATTTGAATTTCTCTCTCTCGATCATTGCCAGCATCTCGTGATTGGAGAACTCCCGGTGGAAATGCTCGCTCAATAGCATTCTAAGGTCCTTCAGCCGATAGCGGAAGTCCTTGCTCACGTCTGTTGGCTTCTTGACAAATATGACCTCAGCGTCCGCTTCGACCGGAAGGTCTGTTAGCGATAGCCGGATATCGTGAGGGCCGGGCTTCTTTGTCAGGACTATCTCATGCCCGAGCGGAAACGCGTAATCAATCGGGTAGCCCTGAATGACCTTTGCTTCCATCTCTTGTGCTTTAGTCAGGATATCCCTTGCAGTAGCGCTACCGTAGACCTCTTTCAGGTGCACCGGATTCAGGGGAGGCGGGGTCAGGACCAGTGACATCAAACTGAGCGTCTTTCCGGACACCAAAGCCTCGTCACAGACACTCAAATACCGTTTGGCAAAATTTAGAACTCCTGACTGGAAAAGAAGAGACGCAAGAGGCTGCAGTTCCCGCATAAGCAGGTGCGTGGATTCGTCCCGCAATTCCTGAATGTCCGCAAGGTTCTGGCGGACTGGCGAGTTTTCGGGGAAGAGCGCCTTCAGGCAGTCGTTAAAGCCGATAGTTTCTCTTCTCTGCCGGTTCAACTTTGCTGGGCGAAATATGGAGTCGGGGGCGCGTTCCTGTAGTTCCGCCTTCATGAGTTGCTCCCAGGCCGTGCAGAAAATCTGGGTGAAGGAGTCCAGCCTGTTGGCGAGGGTCGGTCGGTTGTAGATTTCCAAAGCCAGGAGCATGTTCTCCCTGGCCTTCGCCACCAAGGCCCGGGCCAGGGGGTCTCGGAGCTTCATCGGCGTTTCGCGGCGACGCCTGCTTTGAGAAAGCAGTCGTAGAAAACCCTGCTCTTCAAGGTCCCTGATACCCGTCACAGAATATGCTCCTCTCTCAGCAAGGTGCAGGTGAGAGCGTAGCATCTTGGACACATAGGTCCGAACGGTCGACGTCTTCCAGCCAGTAGCAGCCACGATATCCTGGATGCTGACAAGGCTGCCTTCCTTCTCGCTTGCGATGAGAAGCTCGCGAAGAGCTGCCTGTCCGGGTTTGGCTGTCAGAGGTGGTCTCATGGACGGTGCCCCGAAGCAGCCGAGCTAGAGGTCAGCTCAGTCCGTGTGGAACGGTTTTGACCTTGTGTGGTGATCTGGATCTGCAGTTGAGTCTCGTTCACTCTAATTGCCCTCTTTGCCCGCCTCATCGCTCGTGTTCCTCGAACAGCCACCCCTGGTCCCGGCCGTGGTCGGCGGCGCGGGGCAGGTCGTGGGCGCCGGTGGGGCCGTCCGCGGTGGGGGTGCCCTCGCGGGGGGGCGGGCCGCCTGGCGAGGGCGACGGGCCCGGCTTTCGGGGTTGGCTTCCGGTCCCCGAGGGGCCCGTGTCGCTGTCGAGGCCTAGTTTAAGGCGGCGGTATTCCAGGTCGCCCAGCAGGTTGCGGGCGTGGAGTGCAGGCGTTGTCATGGGTCGAAGAGCCCCAACTGGTCGCGGCCTGCTCGATAGGGTCTCTCCTGTTCCGCAGCCCGCGGCAGGCCCTCGAGCATGCGACTCTTGGAGGCAGACGCGGCCTGGCTTGGAATCGGTGTCATCTTGCGACCGCCACTGGCCTCGGCCCAGGCCTGTTGCCAGCCACCCTTCGGCGTCCAAGAGAGCGCCGTGGATGGTGAGAAGCGGTCGCCTGCGCGTTGACGGAACGTTTCAGAGAATCCATCCAGGCCGGTCTCCTGCAGGGTCTCGAAGGCCAGTAGGCTCAATGTCGTCAGTCGGCATTCCGGAGGGTGGTCCTTGTCGACCCGGAAGAAGCTGATCGGGTCATCTGGATCGTGCTTGAGCACGTGGCGCACGTCTTCGGCCTCCAGGTCGAACGCTGTGGCTGCCAGGGCCTCGATTTCGGCTCGGGCGGCCGAGCGATCACTAGGCGCAACGGCCCAGGCCGTGGATGGGACGGCGTCGGGACCAAGAACCGGCCCCATGAGGGCCTGGACTCTCTCGCCCATAGCCTGTCGAAGAACCTCTGGTGGATCCGGAACTGGTAGGAGGTCGTAGCACGTGGAAAGGTGGTAATTGCCCCTGAGTCTCGTGACCAGGTCGAAGGCAAAACTGTTGAGGACGGCCACGAGCCACCACGGAATGCCGGAGCGCAGGTCGATCGCTCGGAGTGTGTAGGTCGTGATGCTGCAAGGTGGTAGGAGGCTAGCGATTACACTTCGCGCATTGGTGTTACTCGCGATTTCCCTGAACACGATCCTGGGCCGCATGAAGGCCGCCAGGTCAAGCTCCGGTCGACGCCCACCCTTGGACTGATACCATTTGCGGACCTGCTCCCCGGCCATCAGGATGCCAGGCTCGGCCCAGGCATTGTCGTACATATGGGTGGTCTTGCCTTCGGCCACCGGGAAGATGTCCTGGCTCTGAAGCCAGGCGCGTGTCCTGGGATCACGGAAGTCGGGGAGCGGTGCTTGCGACCTCAGGCGCTCCACCTCCCGCGCGGAGAGGAAGAAGCTGTGGTCGTTGGTTTTGTGCACCTCCGTTAGGACCAGGGTGCCAAACTCCTTCACGAGGAACTCCCCAAAGGTCCGGCTGTTGCGGTACATCCGGTCGACAAAGCCCTGGTCCTGGTTGTTGCGGATTTCCAGGAAGGCGAGCGTCCCCGGGCTGAACCTCAGCACCTGCTCCCGCCCGTAGGGGATGGCGTGGCGCTCGGCCTGCTCCCAGTCGGCCAGGTCGCGCTGCATGAAGGCGGTCTGGATGGCCTGGGTCTGGCCGCCCTTCTGGACCAGGACGGGGCAGAACTTGAACGAGCGATGGATGTCGAAGATCTTCTCCCGGTTCTCGAAGCCGAAGAGCCAGCGCCAGCGCCCGTGGTCCAGGAAGAGCTCGCGCAGCCCCGAGGTGCCCTTGTCGGTGTAGACGCCGCTGGGCACCACCAGGCCCAGTTGGCCCCGGGGGGCCAGCAGGCGCCAGGCCTGCTCCAGGAACATCTTGTAGGTGTTCAGGTCGGCCGAGCCCTGGTGCCGGAAGGGGTGGGCGGGGTCGGCGTGGCCCCGGCGCCCCCGTCGGTGTCCGGCCCAGATGCAGTGCAGCATCTCGTTCCTTTTGCTGCCTCCGCCCAGGTTGAAGGAGGCCCCCTGGTCGGCTCCGTCTCCGAAGGGGGAGGCGGCGTTCTTGACCAGGTTGGACATGGCCTTGAAGTCGGCGTTGTAGGAGAGCCAGGCCGACTCGTCCCGGGGGCGGTCCCTGAAGAGCGCCGTCTGGCGGGCCAGGGCCTCCTGCTTGCCGTAGGTGCGGTAGAGGGGGTCCAGGTTGCTGAAGAACTCCTTGGAGTTGGGCTTCTGGATCTCCCAGGGCGGGTTGCCCACCATGGCGTCGAAGCCGCCGTGGGCCGGGGCACCTTCGGCGCTCCTGGGGCCCGCGGTGGCCTGGAAGACGTCGGGGAACTCCAGCTCCCAGTGGAAGAAGCGGTGCCGCTGGAGCAGTTCGGCGGTCAGGGCCCGGGTCGGCTCGGACGGGGCGTGCAGCCGGCCGGGCAGGGGGGCGTGCTCCAGTTGGTCGGCCGGCCAGAACCAGGCGGCGCACCAGCGGTCGAAGGCCTCGCGCAGGGTCTGCAGGGCCTGGGAACCCTGGATCCGCTCGCGGTAGAAGCGGGCCTGGGCCTCGGCATCGGTGGCCTCGAAGGCGTGCAGCTCCTCGAAGAGGCGGACGGCCTCGTCGTGGGTGGTCTCGGGCTGGAACCCCTCCAGGGCGTGATCCATCAACTGCTGGGGACCCAGGGTGTCGATCCAGCGGCCCAGGGCGGGCTTGACCCGGTCGCCGCGGAAGGCCTTCAGGGCCCGATTCCAGGCCTCCTTGGGGAAGTGGACGCCGTTGGTGTGGGCCCTGTCGCCGCCCTCGCGCTCCCAGGCCAGGGCCGGGTAGTCCTGGAAACGGTCGAACCAGCAGCCCACCAGCGAGTTGCCGCACTTCACCTTGTGGTCCAGGAAGGTGAAGGGAAGATCCCGGTCCATGGTCTCCACCCACAGGGCCACCCGGCACAACTCCACGGCCAGGGGGTCCAGGTCCACCCCGTACAGGCAGCGCTCCACCACGTGGCGGCGCAACCGGGCGCGCACCCGGCTCTCGGCGTCCTCGGCGTCCACCGGCATGTCGCGCACGCAGCCGGCGAACCAGGGGGGGCGGGCGCCCTCCTCCAGGGTCACCTCCAGGCGGTCGTCGGGGCCCGCGGCGCCCTGCCCCCGGGTCCCGCGGGTCAGCCAGCCGTGGTGCAGCAGGCTCTCCCACAGGGCCTCGGCCAGGTAGCGCAGGGCGGCGATCAGGAACGAGCCCGAGCCGCAGGCCGGGTCGCAGACCTTCAGGGCCAGCAGTTCCTCCGGCGTGCGCACCGTCCACTCGGCGGGCGGGGCCTCCTCGCGCCCATCGGGCGGGGCGTACAGCAGGGGGTGCAGGGTGCGCCGCACCGTGGGAATGGCCAGTTGGGGGCGCGTGTAGAAGGTTCCCGAGCCCTTGCGGGTGCCTCCGAAGCGCACCAGGTACCACTCGCCGGGCAGGACCACCCGGCGGATCAGGCTGCGGGCGGCGCTCTGGCGGTCCTGCTCGTGGCGGGCCAGGGCCTCGGGGCTGCGGGAGGAGGGGCTGCGCACCATCTTCCCCGCCTCCACCGCCCTCAGGGCCCAGCGGACGGCCCGCTCCCGGGCCACCCTGCGCCGGTCGTCGGGGTCCTCCTCGTCCTGGTCGGCGGCCCCGGGTTCGGAGTCCGCCTCGGCGCCGGGCTCCTCCGCCTCCTCTTCGGCGGCTTCCTCCTCGTCGGTCTCCTCGCCCTCCTCCTCGGAGGCCTCGGACCGGGAAGGCTTCTTGAACTTCTCGACCAGGGAGCGGAGCCCGCCCGCGTCCATGGCCTCCAGGCGGGACAGGGGCAGGGCCGGCTCGTCGCCCAGGGCCAGGAAGACCACCGGGTCCTCCTCGGCCACGTGGCGAAGCTCGAAGTCCAGCAGGCCCTCGTATAGGATGCCGATGTACTCCGAGGACAGGTCCGCGAAGTCCACCGGGGCCTCCACCCACACCGAGCGGTTCCCCTGGCGCACGCGCACCTTGCTGCGGGTCAGCAGTTCCAGCATGGTGCGCACGGCGGCGTCGCCGGGCAGGCACTCCAGGGTGGGATCCTCCAGCACCGCCAGGGCTTGGCGGATGGGGTCGGCCGCGGACGGGTCTCCGGGCTCGAAGAGGGCTCCGCCATAGCGGCGCACGGGCAGGGCCTCGTGGGGCGAGCCCTCGTGCACCAGCCGGAACAAAGCCAGCACCCGCGGCCAGGCGGCGGGGGGACGGCTGCGCAGGCGCTCGGCTCCGGAGGACCAGAAGGCCTCCCCGGCCCGGCTGCCGGCCGAGGCCCCCACCCGGTCCAGGGCCTCGCGCAGGCCCTGCAGGCTGTAGCCCTCGTGGTACAGGGCGTTCTCGCGGGGCAGAAGGTCCAGGGCCTCCGAGAACAGCAGCACCACCATCCGCATCACCACCCGGGTGGCGGCCCGGTAGATGTCGCGCGCCGAGACGGGGCGGACGGGGTCGGCCTGCAACCCGGCCAGGGCGGGGCCGTACTCGCGGATCAGCACCTCCACGGCCTGGCGAACCCGCTCGCCCAGCACCGAGGACAGCTCGGCCTGGCCTTTGCGCGAGGCCTCGATGGCGGCGCGCAGGGGCGCGGCCTGGCCTTCCCGCGCCGGCGCCAGGGCGTGCCGGGACAAGAGCGCGCGCAGGGCGTCCACCTGGGGGCCCGGGGCGCCCTCCAGGAACCACAGGTCGGTGTCCCACTCGGCCCAGGCCTCGTGGTCCAGGCCCGCGTGGACCAGTCGGAACTGCCGGGCGTTGGTCAGGAGGCCCAGGCGCACCTCGGTCCGGCGCAGCCACTCCACCATCCGGGCCACGGCCCGGCGCCCCCGGCCCACCCCCAACCGGCGGGCCTGGTCGTCGAAGAAGACCGGCAGCACCGCCCCGTGGGGACCCTGCCACACCCGGCGCGGGCGCACGGCCTCGCCGGTGATCGAGCGGCGCGTCCACTCGGCCGAGAGCGCCCCGCCCTTGACCCAGGCGCCCGAGTCGGCGTCGGCCCGGCCTCCCAGGCCCAGCACCTGCTCCAGCACCGTGTCCAGCAGGCGCGACTCGCCACCCTCCACCTCCAGGCGGGCCAGGTCGCGGCGCAGGCGCTCCTCCAGCCAGGCGGGCAGCGGCTCCGGCCCCAGGGGAAAGAACTCGGCCACCTTCGAGGGCGACAGCAGCAGGCCGCCGTGGCGCAGCGAGGCCCACCAGTCGCTCATCGGGGAAGGCCGCCTTCGTCCCACGGGTTGAAGATCTGGGCGCCGGTTCGACTGAAGTCCCGGGTGTTCCGGGTTACCACGACCAGGCCATGGGCCTGGGCGATCGCCGCAATCATGGAATCGAGAATCGGAAGAGGGGTCCCCTGGCGCAGAGCCTCTCCTTGAATCCTCCCCCAGGTTCTCGCCGCCAGGGAGTCCAGGGCAAGGATCCGTCCATGGAAGGCAACCTGGAGTTCCTCCTCCAGCCAGGCTGTCAACTTCCTGCGCCGATTCTCGTCCGGGTGGTGAGAGGCTCCTTTGAACAGTTCCCCAAGGGTCACCGCGCTGATGAACAGGTCCCTGGTGTCCTGTCCGTCCAACCAGGCGGCCACGTTCGGGTCGGGTGCAGGTTTGCGGCCCTCGGCAAGGACACACGTGTCCAGAAGGAAGCTCAAAGCTCGACCTCCCGGCCCATCTCGTCTCGACGCTCCAGGTCCAGGTCGGGGTCGGCCAGGGGGGACTCCTGAAGGAAGCGCAGCATTGAACGCCGCGGCTCCCTCAAGCGGCGATACTCCTCGATGGACAGCACGACGGCTTCCTGCTCACCCTGCACGGAAATGACCTGCGGGCCTTGCTCTCGGGCGTCGCGGATAAGATTCCCGAGGTTCGTCTTGGCCTCGTCCAAGGGCCACGTGTTCACGGGCACACCTCCGAAGTCTGCTCCCTGGTCGGTTCGACGCCGGTGCCCTCAAGTCCGTGAGGAACCCGACAGGACACGGCCCTCTCCCAGTCGCTCATCGGGTCACCTCCGTCCCTGGTTCGAGTCGTGTGCATCGCCGCTTCCGGGGCGGGAAACCGCCGGCCCTGGGGCGAACTCTTCGGGTATGGACAAGTCGGCGTCCCAACTCCACCGGATCACCGTGGACCCCGAGGTCTGCGGCGGCAGGCCATGCCTGCGGGGGCTGCGGGTCCGCGTCAGCGACATCCTCGAGATGCTGGCGGCGGGAAACTCGCACGAGTCGATCTTGGAGGACTATCCGTACCTCGAACCGGGAGACCTCGTGGCCGCACTTCAGTTTGCCGCCCGGCAGGCCGATCACCCGATCCTGCGCAGCGCCTGATCCGTGCGGTTCCTCGTCGACGCCTGGTTGCCCCCCGCCCTGGCTCGCTGGCTTGAGCAGGCCGGGCATGAAGCCTGGCACGTCGCCGATGTCGGACTGCTTTCGTCGCCGGACAGTGAGGTCTGGGCCTTTGCCGAATCCCGCCGCGCCGTCGTGGTCACCAAGGACCAGGACTTCTTCGAGTTGGCCGCCTGACGAGCCCAGGGGCCTCAGGTGCTGTGGGTTCGGATCGGCAACTGCACACGGGCGGAGTTGATCCGTGCCTTCGAGTGTGTGCTGCTGGCGGCTGTCAGGGCCTTGCAGGCGGGCGAACAGATCGTCGAGATTCTCTGAGGGGGCCCCAGCCTCCGGGAGTCGCCTGCCCCTCATCGCCTGACCTCCGGCAGGCGGATCTCGAGGGCCACCGGGAAGACCTGAGCCTCCCCGCGCATTTCGTAGCGCCTGGGCAGCAGGTGCGTCAGCACCCGGGTGCGCTCCCTTTCCAGTTGGTCGCGCAGCTCCACGTAGTGCTCCCGGCGGCGGCGCAGCTCGGCCTCCTTCTCGGCAGTGCTGCGCTCCAGATCGGCCACGTCCTCGTCGAAGAGCAGGCCCTGGCCGGCCTGCGAACGCAGCTCTGCAAGTTCGCGCTCCAGCCGCTGCATGGTGGCGTTCTCGATCAGGGACGAGACCTCGCCGTGGCGGGTCTTGAAACGGGCCTCCTCGTTCTTGCGGGCGCTGGCCGCCGTGGCCTGGAGGACGGTCCGCAGCCGCTCGGTCAGCTCGCGTCGTGACTGGTCCACGAAGGCTCGCACCTCGCGGTGGATTTCCAGCCAGATCTCGCGGGCCTCGGCCAGGTCCTCGGGGGTCGGGGGGACCCCATCGTCCGACCGCCACTCCAGGGGAGCCCGGTGGGGCAGGGCAGGGGCCAGGTCACCCCGCCGCACGGGCAGGGCCACCGTGCGGATCCAGTGGTGGAAGCCCTCGCGCAGGTCGTTGACGGCCAGCTCCTCCAGGGTCAGCAGCACCAGGGCCTCGGCGCCTTCGGGCAGGGGGCCGCGGCGGACCGACCAGCGGCTGGCCGAGCTCTCGCCCGGGAAGCGCTCGCGGGCGAAGGCGGCCAGGGCGGCGTGGAAGAGGGGATGCCCCAGGTGCAGCAGGGCCGTGTCGCGCCGTGGGCGGAAGACCGGCCTTCCCCCCACGTCCACCACCAGGCGCTCGGGGTCGAAGACCAGGCCCGGCAGGACTCCGCGGACCCCGCGCCGCTCGGGCAGGCGCAGGGTGTCGTCCACCAGGCCCGCCCACAAGCCGGGGATGGGATGCACCAGTTGCTGGCGGCCCTGCTCATCCGCGGGGGCCAGGCGGGGCAGGCCCGCGCGCATGCCCATGGCCTTCTCCAGGGTCTCGCGCAGGGCCGGCGGGTCCAGGTCCAGCTCGGCGGCGAAGTCCCGCAGGGCCTCCCGTTCCTCCTGGCCGCCCCATTCGGCCTCCAGGCGGGGGACGTGGGCCCGGCCCCGGGCCCTGTGCAGATCCGCCTCCAGGTCGGCGCGAACCGCCGAGGCGGAAGCGCCTTGGACCAGTCGGCGCTCCACGGCCCGGTCGAAGACGTCCGCGGTCGAGCCCAGGTCCTCGCGGATGGTGTGGACCTTGCCGGCCACGTAGGCCAGGAAGGCCAGGTCGTCGTCGGCCTCGGTGTGGAAGTGGAAGACGGTGACGTCGCGGGCCTGGCCGTGGCGGTCCAGTCGGCCGTTGCGCTGCTCGAGGCGGGTCGGGTTCCAGGGGATGTCGTAGTGCAGCAGGTAGCGGGCCGACTCCTGCAGGTTCAGGCCCTCCGAGGCGGCGTCCGTGGCCACCAGGATCCGCACGGGGTCGGCCGGGTCGTTGAAGGCGGCCTTGATGGCCTCGCGCTCGGGCTCGCCCATCCCTCCGTACAGTTCCAGGAGGACCCCGGGCTGGGGGAAGCGCGCGCGCAGGCGGCCCACCAGGTCGTCCAGGGTGGCCTTGTACTCCGTGAAGACCGCCAGTCGCTCGTCCGCGCGGAAGGCGCCCTCGGGCGTCCGCAGGCGTTGGTCCAGCAGTCTCAGCAGGGCGTCGAAGCGGGCATCCCGGCGCGGAGGCCTGCCCGGCGCGCTCAGGCCCAGGGCCTCCAGGGCCCGGTCCAGGGCCTCCATCTCGGGGCGCAGCGAGGCTTCCAGGGGTTTGAGCCAGGCGCCCACCGTCCGGGCCGCGTGGGCGGTGCGGCCTTCGGCCTCGCGGTCGTCGGCGATCTC
>Ga0334885_1001781_pt1 | contig 24695 bp, 30 predicted proteins | sample GraSluR1_MG_8_FD_207233 | JGI IMG/M metagenome (GOLD analysis project Ga0334885, IMG submission 207233) | Sludge microbial communities from methane-producing bioreactor in Wageningen University, Netherlands - Granular Sludge_31_05-R1 | ecosystem: Engineered > Bioreactor > Anaerobic >...
CATGGTCTGAAAATTGGGTAATTTATGGGTAAGAATTGTGGAACAACCGAGTTCTACGGGTAGGAGATCTATGGCCATCCGACCGCCGGAAGACCCGTACTTGAGGAAGGGCAAACCCAAAGTGGACCCCTTCGCCTCTAAGGCCGAGTCGCTCCCCGAGCTGCTGAACCGAGGCCACCAGCTCCTCCTGGAGCTTGATAGGCAGCATCAACGGATCCACAGCGAGGTCAAGAGCGCTTTGAGGCCCGAACCCCAGGCTTGGAAGGGGGCACGGCTGGCGAAGGGCGACTATGACAAGGCCTATGCTGAGCTTTTGGCTCTGAGTAAACGGGTCAACGTCATCCTATCCGAGGAGCACCCCGAACTATTGCAGAACGATCCCGAGGCGGCGGGGAGCTTCGGTTTTGCGGAAGCTCCCGGATGGGGCAAACGACGAGATAGGCGATAGCTGGGGATGTTTGGGGGGTAGAGGGTTGAGGAGGATGTTCTGGGGCTCTGGAACAAACATAGAGCAATCGTGTAGCATTAAACCAAGCTTAGTCGAACCGAGGCTTAACATGAAATTTTTAGCGGGCCGGGAAGGGCTTGCGCCTGATATGCTTGGCTTTTCAAGGTTTTGATCTCGTCCCATGGGTCATCGGTTAAGAGCAGAATCGCGATGAGGCAGCGATCTCGGTAGCAAGTACGGTGAGATTGGCTTGGTCAAAAAGGCTACAGCAAGTCAGTCTTGAAATCGGATCAAATCTAGATGACGCATAATTCGTGTTAAAATGGCAATATTATGTAGCTTAAATTCCTTAACCGATGACCCATGGATCTCGTCCATGGTCACCTGACGCCATTTCAACGATTAGCTTGACGGGAAGGGCTTCAAGTTGACAGTATCTTGACAGAGGAAGGGCAATAATCGGAAGCATGAGACCCGTTCTAGGTGGCTGTAACCGAGGAGCAAATTGACATCTGCCCCGCCACCCAAAAATGGATGGGGCCGGAGAATGAAACTATCCGGAGGCGAGATCAAGCGGATGGGGGATGATGTCGAGACCCTGAAAGCTTAACAGCCCATCTATAAACTCCGGCCAGTTCATGAATGAACCGGCTGAGACCCTGAGGGTCTTTAGATCTAGACCTGGGGGGTAAGTTTGCGAGACACGATTCTGATTCTATAAGTCCCAGAGAATTCCGAAGTTATTAATAATCGAGATATAATTTGAGTTTTATGAGAGAGGCCGTAGTTGGTGGGCTAAACGACGATCAGCTTGAGATGGCAAATATTCTCCGTCGCCTTGGTGTCCAGATCAATGTAGCCAAGCTGATAACCTACCTGGCAGCTGCCGGCGAGTCCACATCCAGGGAGATCGAGATGGGCGCTGGACTGAGGCAGCCGGAGGTCAGCATAGCGATGCGTACGCTTCGTCGCGAGAACTGGGTCCGAGAATATGATGTAAAGGCCGCAGGGAAAGGCAGACCTCACAAGGTTTACGCCCTCACCACGCCCTTAGACGAGATCATAGGGCTCATCGAGGAAGGTAAAAGGAAAGACTCTGCCCAGGCTATCGAAAGCGTGCAAAAGCTGAGAGGCCTGGCGACGACCTTGGGAGGCAGGACCATTGAAGCTTGAGATGCAGATGGGCGAGAGTTAGGATAGATGGTTGTCCGGGAGGGAATGCCTTTCGGTTCCCTCCTAGCAGAGCGGTTGGTCTTGCCTCCCATCTCACGCGAAACGAGACGGCGGTAGTCCCCAAGGATGGCGCCCAGGTGGTTCCAGTTCTATCTTACTAAAAATCCATATTCTTGAACTCTTCCAGCTCTTCAGCTGTGAAGAAATCCTGCCATTTGACGGGCCTGATTTCGAGGACCAATTTTCCGCCCCTCTCAGCCCTCTCTAAATACACCAGCCCGTTCTTCTCCAGCCTCTTGACCGATCCGTAAGCCTTACCAGTTGACCAATTCAGCTGCTTAGCCAGCTCATAGGCGTTTAATCCTGGTCTTCGATTAATTAAGTCGTACATAGTCCAGTCGGTGTCAGCTCCCTTTTTGCGGGTTGCCTCGGCGGCGTAGCTAACTTCTCTGGTTTGGACTTCTGGGGGGGCGGTCAAAAGCACGGATATTTTCTCCTTTTAAATCTCTGTCACCAGCATATTATGTTATAGCTATATCAATGTTATGGCTAAAGAATGTATTCAATCGATATTAATAGTAATTTGTTCAATTTGGGATATGTTTTGATGACATATAGATATGATATATCATCTAAATATGAATTTAATCTATTTTGGCATAATCTAAAAAACCAACAGATATAAATAGGCCCTCAAATATTGGTAGAAGGGGAGATAAAACTTGACTGATGAGCTGACTGAATTAGATAAGGCGATTTTAGCCAGTATTTGTGCGGCTACTGGTGGGAGCAAAGCTGCACACGTTCCCAAGCAATATTTCATGAGAAAATTCCAAAAGCAATCAAAATTAGCAAAGAGGGCGTTGCATAGATTGGTCTCTTTAGGGTATGTGGTTCAACACCCCACCGGTGGAGAGATGACTTACGAACTGACACAACGCGGTTTTGAGGTATGCAAGGCGATCAGAGACAAACTCCGTGATTTGAAGGTTTAGTCAGGGTCTTTTCAGCAGCTCCTCGATCTCCTCCTGCTTCGGTGGACTCTCCAGGCCACGATAACACAAGTGTTCCGCTTTCTGCATAAAACGGAAGTCACGTAACCCTATTCGGAAGTCGGATAGTAACCCAAACCTTTTTTGCAATGTAGGACGTACTTATCTCTAGAAGGTGGGCTCGACGAGACCAACCCCTGGGAGGTGTAGCGTGATGGTCACCGAAGAAGAGTTCAAAGAGGAAGTCATCGGTCTGGCCAAGGAATTGCGACTGGAACCCAAGGAAATCCAAATCAGGAAGGTGAACAAAAATGGGCCAGCCGATCATCCAAAAGGGAGGCTGGCCTTTGACCCCTCAATTCTGGACCTGTCCGGCAAAGAGCGAGCAAAGATCATACTGCAAGAACTGATCCACCTCCGATAGCCCACCCACGGGGGGGGGAGATACCACGCCCTAAAGGTGTATAGTAGCATACCAGTAACCTTTGGTGCGGGGGAACTCACCCCCGCACGTAGAATCTTATGATAGAGTTGAGATTAGTCTACCGAACATGCTGCAACCAGGCTAGCTATCCTTATAATCAAAAAGTCTATAATCGTGTAGTGTGTCTTATATCGCATAACGAATGGTTAACTAGATTGGGGGGGTGTTCCAGTTGCATAAAAAGATCTGTACATGTTCAGCGATTTTCCTGATCTGTGCAAGCCTCTTAGTGGCTCCAGCCCTAGGTCTCTCAACGACGGCTACCACTGGAGTTGGCGGTAAAGCAACTTCAGCAACGACTAAATGCGACCTTGACGCGTCTGCCAAATTTTATGAAAAGACCTTGGGCAGCACTGGCGCGATATATCAGAAAGCCGAGATGTCCGGAACTGGCGAGAATAGCATGGAAAAAAGAGCATCAGGAAACGGATATGCTGTGATGAGCGCTGTTGGTGCCTCCGGTACAGTCAACTCTAAGATGTCCACCGAGACGTCAGGTGATGGTGCAGTTATCAACTCTAAGTCCGATATATCCTCTGGAGATGCAGGATATATCGCCTCGGCCTCGTCCACCCAAGCGAACGAAATGGCCACGTTGGGTTGGTTCTCAGGGGAAGGAGGTCATTTAAGTTCGGATACGACTTCGATTGCTTTCGATAGGGCCTTCGTTGGAGGATCAGCCGATATACTGGGTGTCAACTGCCTTGACGGAGAGATATCAAACAACGTAGCATCTGGAGGGGATGTTCTCATGAAGCTGGACGGCCTCTATGGGGCATCCCCAGGCAAACTTGGCGACTTTGGTATGCTGGCCATCAACAGCGAGAAGTCGAATGCCCGCGGCAGAACAAACCCACCCAGCACTCCATCTAGCCCTGCTCTCGGTGATCCGAATTCGTATAAGCTTGCCGGCTGGAGATGGGTCAATAATCCGAACATCCAACTCTACGTAAAAGATGATACGTATCTAGCAACAACAAAAGTATCATCTTCAGATGCTAAATATGCGATATCTGGTGCTGCAGAAACATGGGACGCGGCTGTCACAAAACAGTCCCTTTTCAATGATAACGTGATAGTCTCAACGAGTGTGAACACCGACAAATATGACGCCAAAAATGTGCATGCTTGGAAGCCGATCTCCTCAAGCGCTATAGCTTATGCTAGGACCTACTACTACACCAACCAATTTGTAACTGGCGCTGATGGTAAGAGGTACTATAAAGCTAGAGAGTCTGACGTCTGTTACAACACCAATTTCGGTTGGAGTACATCTGGAACGCCTGGCACCACCTACACTAGCGGGCAGGCAATCGATGTTCAAACCGTAGCGCTCCATGAGTTGGGTCACACTCTTGGCCTAGGCGACATCTACGGCACCAATCTCGCTTGGGATACTTCCCAGATCATGAACTCGTACAATGATATTCAGCGGACCCTCGGAGCAGGCGATAAAAAGGGCATCCAGACGTTGTACGGCACGTAGAGCAGGATCTCTATAAAGAGATCCTCTCTTTCATATTTCTGTTATTTCCGCTCGTGTCTTCTACACTCAGCTCGACGATGTACTCCGCGGGATTTACTGAAATCTTATCAAGCCTCAGTTTATAGTGATGAATAGGCGATCGCGTAAGCAATATAGTTGGATACGGTTCCATTCCTCTATCAAGGTTCAAGTTGAAGAAGCGGAGGGTGGATAAGCCTTCTTTCAATGTAACGTTGCTCTTCACGTAATCCCCGTAGGACTTTTGTGGCTGGACTACACCGAGCAACTCCCTGGACATATAATGCGTGAAACCATCGGTGCCGAGAAGGGCATGAAACTCGCCGTCCTCTCCAAAGTACGCGACAGCATCGATAGGGATACTTTCAGGCTCAACCGTTAGGGTGCATGGTGCAAGATAGGTCATGTAGGGCTCTCTATCGGGGGAGACGCCAACGGTGTTGAAGGCGAATATGGGCTCAAATGTGACGGTACTGTTGCTCACCTGTAATACCTCGAGCGGCCAGGAGAGGGTAAGGTTCGCTCTGCCGCCCTCGATCAGCCTTTGCTCGGACCAAAGGACGTCTAGGCGCTCCGCGTCTACGATCTGCATCGAGGCTCTCGCCAAGTCTCCGTCCGGATCAGTTATCATCGCCTCTGCGACTAAGGCCTCTTGTTCCGACTTCAGGACGAGATCGACCGTCGGCATAGCGGAAATTCCCACGGCCACGATCGACCAATCGGTCTCGTTGCTCGGATAGAGCAGATCCCAGGAAACAATGCGGTTCGGATTTCTTGAGACTATACAAGACCTGCCAAAAGAGGTATTGGATAGATCGGCCCCCACGTATACATTTGAGAACTCAAAGAGGCACACAAAAAAGTCGCCGTATAAAGTGATGTCTGGAATGTCGATCTCCGCCCAGGCCAGCTCGTCCCCGAAATAAGATTTGGGATTGTCGGCTCTGCTGTAGAGTAGGTCGAAATTCTCATCCCAGATCTCCAAAACGATGAGATCCTGGCTCGACTCTGGATTCAGCCTTCCCGATATCGCTATCTTCGAGAGGGTCCAATTACTGCTCGGAGGGGTGAATAGAACGGCATGACCTCTGCTGCTATCGATCCACATTCCGTCTTCTGGAGTGCCGTCATCGTAACGGAGCAAGGCTGAATTTCCCGCTACCTGCCCCTGGCAACATAACAGGCTGCAAAGAATTAGGGTACCCAATAGTCCTTTCATATTCATATTGCACCCTCTTCAAGAAATATGTAGTCACAACTCTGGGATCGTGTGAAGTTGGGATCGTCGCCCATGCAGCATTCGAGCCAATCGACTTCCTGCTCGGTCTTGTTTATCCCAGGAGAAGCCATCGAGATATGACGCTGGATGCTGAAAGTCCCAGCATATCGCTCTTCAGATTCGCTGGCTAGCTCTCTGTCCGAGGACTGCCTGTACTTCAGGATGACAAGACCTGTGGAATATGAATCGAGGTCGTAATCTGTGGTCTTGGCGGGCCTGAATATGTCCTCAAGAATGGTATTCGTCGTATCGTTCAGCAGAGCTTCGAACCAGGTATTGTTGAGATCCAGATCGCATGTCCTATCCTTTCGGAAGTCCGTCGTGTAGAGGTGCTGAGATCCTACATAGTCCAGGTTGTTGCCGAAGATCTCGCGATCGTTCATGCCCCGGCCCACGTAATCGGTGCTCCTTTTCGATGTCAGCGATACGGGCCAAGTCTCGTTCACCGTCAGGGTATAATCCTGGCCACCAGGAAGCTTTTCAAGCTCGGATTCCCATGGGATTTTGTCATCTGCGCTGAGGGTTATGCTCTCCTCGGTATCCAGAGTCCCCTCCTTCGCCGAGATCCGTTCCCTCATCCGAACATCGTTGACATCGATCTCGGTGTACCGGCGATAAGTCCCATCTCCCAAGGCGAATCCTGAAAGCTCAAAAGATGCATTCATGCTCCTTCGATAGCCTGTGGTCCAGCCTGTTTCATCCTCGCTGACCTCGTAAAAAGAGCATAATGCTGATAACGAGGAAATCAACAGGACCAGAAGCACGAATATAAACCCACGTTTCCGAGATCCTGCGTCAATATGCCTTCTTGCCATAGATCGCCTCGCAAAGTTTCACAGTTCGTGGGTCAGAGTTTTGGAGTTATCAGGATGCAATTGCCAAACTAGATTAAGTAATCTTTGTGCAGTATAGCAATTCAGATCTCGAACCCCTCGTAGCTCTTCCGCCGGTGGTTGATATCGGCCTTAAGGTAGATCGAGGTCGTCTTCAGGTCGGTGTGGCCAAGCTGGGCCTGAAGGTCATTCAATGGGACACCGCTATCCAAAGCGGCCACAGCATGTAGGTGGCGCAAGGTGTGCGGGCTGACGATGTTCATCGGCCTGCCATCTTTGGATGTCGCATACGGTCTCTGGACACCAGCAGAGAGGGCTGCCTTGTCGATCACCATCCGAATCCAGCGCTGGGATATGTGCTTCGAAGGATCCCGACCTGGGAACAGCCAGACGGAACCTTCGGGCAGGCTCTTGACCCATCTCTCCAGGTCAGGGATCATGGGCTCGGGGACGATCACGTCTCGGTATTGGCGGGTCTTCGTCCGGCCTGCATGAATGTGGATCTCGCCTTTAACTGTATCAACATCTTCAAGTTTGGTGCCGACCAGTTCCTCGACCCGGCATCCTGTACCGAAGAGGAGCCTGATAACGATTCGGTCCCGCTCGGATTCCACCTTATTGACCAACTTCCTAAAGTCATCAACACTGATGAGTTTTGTGACTGCCATGATCAATATGTAGCGGCTCGTTCTATAAGTTACTTCCGATATTTGCCATATTCGGAAGTCGGGCATTGATCTAAACCTTTTTTGCTAAGTATCTAGTTCTATGATATTATCTCCACTAGATCAGAGCAATATCACAGAACAAGAATGGCTTGTCGGGTCTCTTTCCGGAATCTACTTTTATTCCTAGTTTCACGAGCCATTCCTAAGAGCAAGAGATTATACCCATTGTTTAACGATCCGTTAAACCAGGCATAGATATTTAACCAATAGTTAAACAATTGGTTAAACATGCCATTCTTAGGGGTCAAGATCTCGGCAGAGCTGGAGACCCTGATCGATGAAGAGGTTAAACGCTCCGAGAAGTCCAAAAGCGATATCGCAAGAGATGCGTTAAACCAATATTTTAACGTCGCAATCCCTGAAGGTACGGGCTTAATAGTATTTGATAAAAATGAGCTTATAGATCTTATTGACAGCAGATTAGCGATTAAACCCGATGTTAAACCAGAAGTTAAAACCGAAGGTTTAACGGTTAAACCAGAAATTAAACAAGACGTTAAACTGGTTAAACCAGAAGTTAAACCCGAAGGTTCAAAGGTTAAACCAGAAATTAAACAAGACGTTAAACCGGTTAAACCTGATGTTAAACCAATGGTTAAACCTGAAGTAAAACCAACGCCCTTAGAGGATCCCGTAACCACCGCGAAGAGGTTCATCCTCACCGAACTGGAGGGGGGGAGGGAGCCGACGGCGGCGGAGGTGGCCGAGGCGGTGGAGATGGATCCAAAGCGGCTGGGAACTCTTTTGGGACGGGCTGGGATCAAGGCCCGGAGCGTCCACAGGGGCGGGGTGAAAGCAAGGCGATATACCTTCGACCTGAAGGAGAAAATCGAGGAGATACTTACGGCCGAGAGTGACAAAAGCGACAGAGGGACGGCAGATCAGAGGCGGTAAAAATGCCAGACGAGACACCTACCACAACCCCCGCGGAGGGGGAGACGAAAGCAAAGCCCAAGACGAAAACCCCAGGAGGACCAAACTTCCTACCCGATATGCTGGGCCAGAAAGTCCTGGCTCGACTGGTGGATGGCAGACCGATAAATGCCACCCTGGAAGCGTTCAACGCCTACGAGCTGTTATTCGACCTCGGCCACGGGAAGATGATGATGGTCTTCAAGCACGCGGTAAGCTCCATCGAGTTCACGAAGAAAACGAAGGAATGAGGTACACGGTACCGGTTCTAAGAGGGGTTTGTGCCGGCAACCCCTCCCCGCCCCCATCTCAACAGTTATGTGACTCTACCCCAGAATTTATATGAGATAGTCACATAACTACATACCATGAAGAACATCCACCGAACCGCCAGCGGCCGAAAATCCAAGGAGCTGAGAGCGGAGGCGAGGACCTGGAGAGAGAAGGCCCAAAATATCCGGGACGCGGCCCCCGAGCTGGAGCCTGCGGCGAGGCTACGAGAAGAGGAGGCCCGAAGGCTGGAGGGCGAGGCCCTGGTGGCCCTGGAGCGGGCGAAGCTGGAAGCGGTGACCGTCTACCTCGGCGGTGTGAAGAAGACCACGGCGAAGGGGACGAAGACCTATCGATACTATTTCGCGTCCTGGAGGGTGGGGGATAAGGTCGTCAACAAGTACATCGGCTCCCCTCGGAAGATGACCATTGTGGAGGCGACAGCGAAGGCGCGGGAGTTAAAGAGGCGGGACCTTCACCTCACCGTTTAGTTATGTGACTATCTCCGCCTTTTCATTTCATCGGATGGTCACATAACTAAAGTGCGTGGCGGACTGCCACTCCTCCGAGAGAGAGACGAGAGCGAAAATCGAGCCTAGAAGAGCCAGAACCAAAACCGCCAGAACGACGGAGAGACAACTAACCACGACGACGACGACATACGACGACCGGGGAAACGTATTATTTTTCGCCTACAAATCTTGATCGCCTACGATACGGGCCGGGGCCGAGCCCCTCAATCCTCTCCATCCCAGGGGACGGCCCACCTCCGGGGCCGTGGCACGGTGCCACGATCCCCACCACCTCCGGCGGCGACTGGCTGAGGCTGGCCTCCGGTCGGTTCTTTTTCCCTCTCCCTCCGGGGACTGGGGACGACGAGCCTCCTAATGCCCCCCACCACCTCCGAGGAGGCCCGTAGGATACCTCTGGCGGCGTCCATGGCGCGGTGGACGGTCTTTCGGTCCAGCTTGCGGCCTTCTATCGTCTCCAAGACCGTTCCTGCCTCTGTGGACTTTATAGCGGCTTTCCCGGTCTGCTGCGCATGGGCGGCGATGGCTTCGCCTCTCTTCTGGTTCAGGGTCTTGGTGTCGTATCGGAGTGGGCTTCCGGGTTCTGGCGTGGCGGCGGTGGAGGGCGAGTCTCGGATCATGGCCGCCGCCGCTTTGATCCTTGCGTTGATGACGAGCGGCTTATCTTCAGGATCGGCTTTTCGGATCCTATCCTCGGATTCGCGAAAAAAGCGGGCCGACTCCGCCCCCGGCTGGACGGCCCGGAGGGCTTCGATGACTACGTTCAGGGTCTCGGCGTCGTCCTTGAGGTGGGCGGTCTCCCTCTCCTCCAACTCAGATATCCGGGCGTCCTTGCGGGCGATATCGGCCTCAAGCTGGCGGTTTCTCTCTCTGAGGAGGGCGTTCTCCTCCTCGACGGAAAGGTTTATCTTCGCAGAGACGTTACTAGTCTCTTGAAGAGTAACTGCAACCTCCGGTATGCTTGGACGGCGCCCGGAGGCTGTTTCCTCTTTACTCATTTTTCAGCCTCGCATGTTTCTGATGGCTTTGCTTACGACGCGTGATATATTAAAGATGACCCTCTAAAGGGGGAGATGGCTCCTCGTCCGAGGATCAACTCCAGGACCTCGACGGAAGCCCCCAGGTGGGCTTTAACGCCCCCTTCATCGTCTCATCTCACTTCTCACCTGTGGGCCGGGAACGCGGGGCTCGATACCGGGGGATCGAAACCTCTTTTACCCGTCGGGACCGTCACCACCTCCATAATGCAGATCCGAGTCGTCGACTCCCGGGCCGAGATAGCCACCGTGGACCCAGAGGAGAGGGTGTTTCATTTGACATTTCCTCTTACCACCGTCGCCCTCTTGGATCTGATGCAACGGTGCCCTAGTTTGGAGGCGATACAGGTTCCGCCATTCCAATTTAGAAATATGTTCAAGTCTTCTCGGTATTTTCTGGAGGCACGGGGGGTGACGTTTTTCGAGGGCACGATTCAGGGCTATAGATCGGACACGGGCGCCCACTACACCATCGACGACGCCTTTATCCTCCAGAGGGCGGGGGAGCTCCGGGCCGAGGGGCTGGACTCCGGGGAGATCGTCGCGAAGGTGGCGGCGGAGGCGGGGTATCGGCGGGGCTGGCGGGGTTTATTTTGGATTCGAGCACTAGATTTTAATCGAATTTTGATCGAGCCACGTTGCAATATCTGTGCGTCAGACGGGCGTTTTCAGGAATTGTTTTCCCCCCTCGCCAATATTGCTCAATATGGTCTACAGCGGCATCATCAAGATGCTGTATTCGTTGGCCGCAAATAGCACAGGTTGGATTTTTATCGAATAGGACCTCTTTAAGTTCGAGGGTAAAGCATCTAGGCTGTGATCTATATCCTGTTAAGACATCTTCTACTGTCTTCCTTGCTAGATCGAATCGCTTTTGAACTCGCTTTTTGTCACTGGTTCCTATGAGGATAGATTCGATAAATTCCTCATTAGATGCCATTAGATCAATTAGACCCTCTCTGATAGAATCTAAAGCGGCATATAGCTGATTCTTATCACAATCGGTAAAAACTCCCATCCAGACGTCATAGAGAGAATAATTGAACTTTTTTTTCTCCCATGATCCGTCTTTATCACCTTCGGTGCCAATATGATATCGTTTAAAGGCGTTTTCTCCGAAAATCGATTTAACTACTTGAACGGCATTCTTGAAGGCTGTGCGAAGGTCATTTGCATCTTTATCTGAAATGTATTGGTACCTTTCCATGTCATTATTAAGAAATAGGCGCATGGAAGGCTTATATTTCAAGTAAGTTGAATGATAGAAGGCTGCAAATCTTAGTACCAGCTCGACATCTTTCATCCGCTTATCTGGCTCGTTTAATTTTAATATCCATCTAAAGTCAGGGTCGGAGGATAATTCCCTTAAGAGATCCATGTAGGGTCCACGGTAAACGCAATTCCGTAACTCGGTGTCATTTAATGGGACTGAGCCGGTATTTAGACGTTCGAATATCTCAAACTTAAGATCCGAATCGCTTTCTTTTAGGATCGTGATGGTACGAATGTTATAATATTGAATCGCTTCTTGGCTAGCTTCATCTAGCTCTGCATAACGTTTCCTGTTTAATTCGGGGAATACTCGCAGGCCAGTTAACCAGAAATCTTCTTCGCCGGGAAATTTTCCATCGAGAAATGAGAAAAATGCTGTGAGACGTTGTTGTCCATCTATGACATACTCTTTGCCGTCCATCCCTTCTGCCAGATAAAAAATCGGAAGAGGTACTGATAATAGCGCAGATTCTATTAATTTGCTCGATTTTTTCCTATCCCATACAAATCGGCGCTGGAAATCTGGTTGAAGAATGAGTTTGCCCCTCTTCCATTTATTCCAAAGTGATATGATTTCAGGGTCCGATGATTGTGTAATTATAGATCGTTTATCCATCTCAGTTGCTATTGGCTGATCCTCTTCTGGCTCTTCTTCGAATTGGATTTCGTTTTCTTCCATCTAAAATCTCTCCTTGTTACTTTATCGTTTTAGGACCTCAACGATCCTGATCTCCTCATCAGTCAGCCCGTAAAGCTCGTAGACTAGAGCGTCGATCTGCTTATCGGTGGCTTCAATCTGGCGTTGTAGGAGGGTCTTTTCATGGGCGATCTTCGTCTCCGCCAGCCTCTTGTGGAGGTCCAGCATTCTCTCGACGAGGCTCACCATCTTATCGTGGCGGGCGACGTCGGCGGGGTCGGAGAAGTCGATGGTGCGGATGGGGATCTGTTGCACGTACATGGGCTTATATTCGAAATATCCGCCCCTCTTCGTGGAGGAGATAGAATGTATAACATAGTCGGCAACCTTTGAGTTCAATATGCTGAGCAGGTAGAGATCATCTGTTGGGATGATCGAGGTTTTGTCGTTCGAGTAAAATGCCGTGACGTCAAAAGCATAAGAAGCACTCCGAACGATGGCGGGAACGATTATCTTCGGCTTCTCGAACTCCGCGTAATAATCGCAAGCTCGTAGCTCCCACCAATATTCTCCTTTGTCATACCGCTTTTGGGCGGCTTCTGTAAACGGCATCAGATAACCAGCTACTGCGGGATAGTTCTGTTTGAGCCAACCTAGAGCATCTTTTGTATTATTGGACTTTTCTCGGGTCCAGCCTCTGGGCATCAAGATCAGGTACTTATCGCTATTTGGTGTTTGATACCGTTTGATATCCCGCCCGGCGAGGAAGGGCTTGATCAGCTCCGAGCTCTTCGGGTCTTCCCGGATCAGACGGGTCCGGGTCTCTTCGTCGATCACAAAGGCCTCGTTTAGGCCCGTGAGAACCCCGCGGTAAATCTTCCCCCCGACGTACTCGCCCAGGGGCGTCCCCGCCCGGCGGAGCTTTTCAAGGAGCCTCTTGGCCGATTCATCCACGAGAGACCAACCGGAGTCGTCGAGATCAGAAAGCTTCACCTGAAAGTGGTGTTCATCGACGTAATCCTTCAGATTGCCGAAGTCGAGGGTTTCCATTTCAGTAGCATCAAAGACATCGTGGGGCGCTTCCTTGGTGATGCGAATGATGCAGGGGTAGGTCGTCGCGTTCTGGAAAACCTGCAGGTCTCCAAAATCGACGATCTCCTCTATGTGTTGTCCTTTAAGCCAGACACGCAAAGGCAACCCGTAGTTGGCTCTCATCCACTTATTGGCTACTATGTAGGAGAAGATCCCCTTTGGACGCAGTAATGAGACTCCCTTCTCGATGAAGTAGGTGTAAAGATCGGCAATCCCATGATAAACCTGGTAGTGCTCCTGGAAGTATGCTTTAAACTCTCCCAGCCCCTCCTGTCTTACATAAGGCGGATTCCCGATCACGGCATCAAAACCACCCCGCCCCATGATATCCGGAAACTCCCCCTCCCAGTCGAAGGCGTTCACCCTGTAAATCACCTCCTCGTCGAAGAGAGAGGTCTGGCCGCCGTAGAAGTCGGGGCCGATGAGAGAGTTCCCGCACTTGATATTACGGCCGAGGTAGGGGAGGGCCCTCTCCTGGAAGAGCTTGAGCTGCTTTGAAAGCGTCTCCTCGTTCTCCCCCTCCAGGACCTTCAGGTGAAGGGAGAGCTTCGTCACCTCGACGGCCTGGGAGTCGATATCGACGCCGTAGATGTTATTGAGGAGGATCCTCCGCCTCTCCCTGGTGGTGAGCTTCCACTCCCCGCCCTTCGCCTCGAATATCGGGAACTCTGGAGACTGGTCTCTATTGGCCTCCTTCTTCTTCCCTCTTTTCTTATTCGGGCCGGTGTACCCGGCGGGTAGGAGGGCGAGGACCTCCTTTGAGGCGGGGGTCTTCCCCTCGTTTAGGAGGGGGACCAGCTTCTCGACATACCAGTCTCGATGCCAGTCCAGGAGCTTCTGATAGGCTCCGATCAGAAACGAGCCCGAACCACAGGCGGGATCGAGAACCCTCAGCTCCGCCGCCGTCGAGGGGGTCTGGCCTTCCAGAAGCTTTCCGACGGTGTTATCGACGATGTACTCGACGATGTAAGAGGGGGTGTAATAGACCCCTCCGGCCTTCCGGACTTCGGGTTTGTAATCGACATTGACCCGGCGGCCGGGCGAGACGGAGATAACCTTTCCGAGGAATTGCTCATAGACCTGGCCTAAGATCTCCGGGGGGAGGACGGAGAACTCATAAGGGCTGTCGGGATAGTAGATGCTCTTGATGATCTCTTTTAGGGGCTTATCGTCGATTTCGAGGCTGAGGGTTAGCTCGTCGGGAGGCTCCAGGCGGTCGGAGTCCTTCCCGAAATGGAATAGCCCGGCGTTGTATCGCTCGTCGGCCCGGCGGAAGAACTCGCAGAGCCTTGGATAGACCCTCGCCCCTTCGAGGAGGGACTGGAGCCAGCCGTACCTCTCGATCCCCCGATCTTCGCATATCCGGAGGAAGACTATCCGGTCGATCGTCCTTTGGACTGAGAAGTTCAACTCCCTGGTTGATAGATCGGGGTTTCGCAGGGCGATATTTCGGGCGAGAAGGTCTCGCCAGATCTCGATCTCTTGGAGGAAGGCGTTATCTACTCCGGCCGTCCCTCGTTTGCCCTTGGTGGACTCGGCGTATTTGTCAAAGGAGCCTTTCAGGATCTCATCTTTTGAGAAGATCGAGGCGATCTCATCCCATCGATCGACGTACTCTTTATAAGTGAAATATTTGACGCGGGCTACAGATGCCTTATCTGTCTTGGAGGGCTGAATCCGGCCGTCGTAGACCGCCAGCTCGTCGAAGTCGGTTAGGATTCCCAGGGGGAGCTTAGCAGACCACGAATAACGGCGGAGCTGGAAGGCGGAGCTGATATCGTCTTTGAGGTTGACGGAGGGCTTTTTGGCTTCAACAAAGAACTTGCGGGTTCCGCCTATCCGGAAACTGTAATCAGGGGCTTTGGTTGACCCCCCCACCTTCACGGCGTCTTCATGGAAGACGTCTTTGTAGGCCTCTGCATGGCCCTTTTCGTTATCTACATCCCATCCCAGGGCTTTGAAGAAGGGGTCGATGAACTCTCGTCGGAGCTGAGTCTCGTTATACTGGCCGGACCTGTAAGATTCGACGTTGCGGTCGAATCGCTCAACCAGATCCATTATCGCTTGTGGTGCTGTCAATTCTCCTTCGCCCTCCGGGGATGAGATTTATGGGGTAAATGATAAAAGTATCGAGAAACGATGTTCTCAAGGATGAAAGCGCTATGGTCCGATTTGTGTCTGCATATGCTCTCGGCTTGATCGGCGATCCGAGGGCGGTCGATGCACTGACCTACGTAGCAAGTAATGACAAGCACTCGTTGGTCCGAGAGGCGGCGGCGGAAGCGTTGGAGAAGATCCAAGCGGAGTAGCAAAAGCGAGCCGAGGGCGGGGCGGCGATCTTCTCCGGCTCCCTCTCCCTCCTCCGGCGGGGGTTCTGTGATATTGCCATGTCCAAGGCTGGAAGATGTCACAGAACTTATGCCAGGGCGGAACGGTTCGGGTTTTTGTGGGAAGGTTGACCGAAACCTTTTTTGTGTGTTACCACTACCACATTTCATAGGAGGCAAGAACTTGGGATTTCTGAAAGGCGTTCTCGGAGGCATGGGTTTTGTAGTAGGGATTATCGTTGTCTTTGTTATAATCCTAGCTTTGATCTTCGGAGGGTCGGACGATTCTGGTAGTTTGGGAAGTTCAGGTAGCACTTATACGGTTAAAGTAAACTACCCTGGTTCTTGGAGTGGATCAATAGGCGGAGCTGGCAACTCCAAAACAGTAGATGGGTATGGGAGCAAATCCCTGACTGTTGAAGGCTGGCCGGCGGTAGCAGTTATCCAAAAGCAGGACGGTGATAGCAGGACTATGGGCGTTGAAATCTGGAAAGGAGATAAAATGCTTAATAGCGGAAGTACCTCAGCAGCGTATGGGGTTGTATCAGTCTCTTCTTGATGGGTGGGGGCGGTCTTCTCCCCACCTCCTTCCCGCTGGTTATGTGACTCTATCCCATCGAAAGAGGCCGGATAGTCACATAACTACTTTTAAAAAGGATTTTGTTTTTCGATGTAAAATGTAAGTGATAATCCGGCTTACAGATTCAAAAAGATGATAATGGTATATATGGGTTTCCGGCTTTTTCGACCTCCATCACAAGGGCGCTAGATGCTGGTTCTATGGCAATTATTATAAGCCTTATCGTATGAATAGATTCTTTTCTCGTGAAGTAATATGGTAGGCTATTAAAGGGGATCTATTCCCTAATTATGGAGAATGAAGCAGTTTGTATCTTCGGCCCTTTGATCGGGCAGCAAGATCTTAAACAGACTAAATTACTAATAATCTTTTATAGTGAAATAGTTTATGATGATAGACAAAATCGGGAGAGGGGAAGAGCCGAAGACTGAAGACGGGCATATAACCCACTGTTCTTCCCCGTCTCAGTCGGCCAGCTCCGCTTCTATAGCTGCATACAACTCGGGATATTTTTCTTGGAGTCCTGGCTCGAGTATCTCCCGAATCTCGTTGCTTACTGAGAACCCCCTCGCGGGCCTCGTAGCCCCAAGATACGCCATCATAAGAGCCACCTGGATCGACCAGAACGAGACTCGACCGTTATTCGCCACCTCACCTATTAGCTCATGCAAGAGGTTCGTGTCTATAGTCGGAGCATCTGACATCCTACTCTGATCATCTTGGCTCTTAACTCCGACCTCCGACTGACCCCCACCGTCTTCGAAGATCGCATCGAGTCCGCGTTTCATTCGTTCCTTATCTCTCGGCATTGTACTTCACCACCTCTTCGGCAAGTTGTCGGTACGCTATACTGCCCGAAGAATCCGGGGCGTAGATGCTGATCGGCAAGCCTTCAACAGGCGCTTCTGCGAGGCTTATGTTGCGTGGGATTAGGGTCTCAAACACGATAGAATCGGCTTCCGGCTTATGCAGCCTTTCAATGGCCGTCTGGTGGACCATTTTGTGCAGGTTTGTTGCTGAGTACATCGTGATGAGGAAGAACCGACGCAAGTTCACTCCGAGGCGGATCTTCGATCTATCGAGCACCTTCAATAGCTGGGTCAAACCGTTGAGTGCATAGTACTCTGGTTGGAGTGGCACGAGCACGGAATCACTGGCCACTAAGGCGTTCAATGTGAGGACGTCTAGGCTGGGTGGGCAGTCCAAAAGTACGAAATCGTAATGGTCTTTGTCTAGCAGGTTCGTGAGTAGTGTCGATAGTATATGTTCTCGACCAACTTGGCCTGAAAGTTCCAACGTTGCGCCAGCGAGATCAAGATTGGCGGGAACCAGGTCGAGGTTCTCCACCGATGTTTTCAGAGGCGTTAGAGGTCCGTCTTCGAGCAATGAGTCGTAGATTGTGTATTCGAGCAGTCCCCGGTCGAATCCCAGGCCTTGAGTGCTGGCGGCTTGAGAGTCCATATCTATCAGCAAAGCTCTGTAACCCATCTCGGCGAGGAAACCGGAGAGGTTTATGGCTGTCGTTGTTTTGCCTACACCTCCCTTATGATTCGCTATGGTGATCCTCATATCTCTAACATCCGAGTTCCGACTTCTTAAATCTTACCTCCGACCTCCGATTGAACGTTGGCCTGGAGGTCCTTGGGCTATCCACCGGGGCGAGATCCTCCACAGGCGATGCAGTGGCGGGCTTGTTTTGGCGGTTGGGGGATCTTGTTGGCGGATACTGTCCACTAGCCCCCTACGTTATGTGACTATCAAACCATCTGCGTGGTGAGATAGTCACGTAACTTATACCGGAGCGCAACCTGTCGCCCTCGCCACCACTTCTGCAAAGTTAGCGTTTAAGGGTAAAAACGCTAACTTTTAATAAGTTCCACGCCCCCTCCTCCACCGTGGTTCCCAAGCTCATAACCCCAGCCGAGTTCAAAGCCCTCGTCGACTCAGTCCAAGGCCGGGACCGGCTCATCATCAAGCTCCTGGCGGGCACCGGCCTCAGGATCTCGGAATTGACCCGCCTGAAGAAGTCTGACCTGGACCTCGATACAGGGCTCATCCGGCTCCAGGCCCACAAAACGAAGACGAGGAAGTACCGGGACGTCGTGATCCCTGCTGCCCTGGTACCCGAGCTGAAGAGGTGGGTGAAGTCCTTCGACCACTCCGATTACGTCTTCCCCGGCCAGGGTATCGCCACCCCCATAGCAGCGTCGAGGATTCGCCAGATCGTCCACGAGGGAGCGGTGAAAGCGGGCGTCCAGAGGGCTTACGGCCGCGATAAGGACGGCAGGCCCCTCTACGTGGTCACCCCGCACACGCTGAGGCATTTCCATGCGGTCCTGGCCCTCGACCTCGGCATTCCGCTCAACGACCTCCAGGCTCAGTTGGGGCATACCGACCTGAAGACGACCTCTGTCTATCTCAAGGCCGACATCAACCACCGGCGGAAGAGTTACGAGGGGTTTGAGATCTGAAGGATACAAAACCGGATAATAGTGAGCTGCAGTTGTGGGTTGGATGCTAGCCATTGAAACAGATCTGTAGAACCTGTCTCGTGTATTTGATATGGTGGATCTCAATGAATGAGGCGAAAATTCGCGTTTTTCAACGTTTTGCAGTCTCGATCCGCAGATCCTTCTACACAAACCTTTAAGTTTATTAGGGTGTAAGTAGCACAGCGGAGGTGATAGTATATGAGAATTTATATACTATTTGCGATTGGATTGGCGTTATTGATGGGGGCCAGTCTTGCAGAGAACGTGGATATTGGAGACGTGGAGACGTTTAAGGCAGCATTGGAACAAGATGGGTTTACCGTGCAAGAAGGCAGGATAGGATATTTGGATCTGATTAGATTATGCGACTTGGGTATACTACCTTCTGCATATGGAAACAACCCTACCACGAAATATTTGACGTATTTTGTTCCACCAGCGCCTGGCTTTGAGGTGCCAGAATTATTCTCTAGGATAAGTCAGGCACTTGGAATGCCTCAGGACGCGTCCGCTTTTTGGTATCTTGATCCAGATGAAGCTCTTATTTTCATAGGGAGAACACCACCAGAATGCCGATACTTCAGCTTCGATCATTACTTGCTCTCAAGGACATATGAAAATGAGGCTCGGTGGATCTTTGCACCTTTGGAAGATACAGTAAACAATCTAGTGCCCCTTCATAGTAAGTTAACACGATTTTCTAAAAGCTTTACCGCTTTATCCTTGTTATTATTATTTCTCCAAATAATATATCGTCGAATTGCACTTGCCAATTCTGTATGATTCAAATAATTCGAGTTTCTTATGGCGAATTTTCTAAGTGCAGTGAAATGGCATTCTATGCGATTCAACCATGAGGCATTAGTTGGCAAGAATACAAGTTCGATATCATTCTTCTTGCACCATGATGTAACTTCGTCTTTTTTATGCGGAGAAAAGTTATCGAGTATAATATATAATTTCTCTTCATAGAGAGATCGGATGTACTTCAAGACGTGGAGGAACTCTCTCCATCGTTTCCGCTTCTTGATGTGACCATACAACTTGTCCGAATTGAGATCCAAAAATGCTATTAGATGTCGTACACCTTTATCTCTCGTATACGTCGCGGGCACAAGATCTGGTTTGACAACCCAGTTCTCACCAAGCTGAGGTCGAATTTCAAGTGGGCCAAATTCATCGATGCATATCACTCTTCCATCTGTAGGAGGAATGCGATACAATTCTATTATTTTTGTTTTTTTAATTTCAAAATCTGGATCGTTGGACTCCTTCCAAGTCTTGGTTCGACGATACTTGATTCCTCTTTCTTGTAGTATCCGTCTTATCGTCTCGTGGCTAACATAATCGATATCAGTATTGACGATAATGTAATCCTTGAGCTTGGGTAGAGACCACTCAGTAAACGGCAATCCAAGGTCTTGCGGTTTGGATAGAGCTATATCGATTATAATATTGCGTTGCTCGTTGCCGAATTTCGGCATGCTACCACAATTATCAGGCTCTTCGCTATTTCCTGTGGGTAATGGATAACCACTTATCATATGAGGTTATCGAATAAAAACCATGTCAATCTCACAAGAGGATCTTTTTAAGCTGGCCCTGAACTTGCAGCCGCCCTGGTATATCGATTCAATAGACTTCGACTTGGAGGAGAAACAACTCGACATCCACATAGATTTCAAACGAGGTGGTAAATTTCCATGTCCTCAATGCGGCAACTTCGAATGCGATGTTCACGATACTATCGATTGGATTTGGCGTCATCTTAACTTCTTCCAATTTAAGACATATCTTCATTGTCGAGTTCCCAGAACGAAATGCGAAAGCTGCGGTGTCAAGCTTATTGCAGTTCCTTGGGCTAGAAAAGGTAGTGGCTTTTCCCTCCTCATGGACTCTTTGATAATCTTAATGGCCCAACACATGCCTGTCAAGTCGGTAGCGGACTTGATCGGAGAACATGATACCCGGATCTGGCGAGTCCTGGAGCATTACGTTTCGAAAGCGAGATCAGAGGAGGACTTTTCAGAGGTAGAATCCGTCGGTGTCGATGAAACGTCCAGAGCAAAAGGTCATAACTACATATCCGTTTTTGTTGATTTGGATAAATCTAAAGTCATATATGTATGCGAAGGGAAAGATGCCAATGCGATCAAGTCGTTCAAATACGACCTTGAGGATCATAATGGATTAAGTAAGAATGTACGTCATTTTTGCTGCGACATGTCACCTGCGTTTATATCTGGAGTAACAAATAACTTTCCTAATTCTTCAATAACATTTGATAAGTTCCATGTGATGAAGCTTATGAACCAAGCTGTAGATCAAGTGCGACGTGAGGAGCAGTCTCAGAACAGCAACTTGAAGCGCACCAGATATATCTGGCTGAAAAATCCTGAGAAACTCACAAAAAAGCAGAAAGTTGAATTAGGGTCCCTTAGAGATATGAGATTAAAAACCATGCGAGCTTACAGCATCAAATTGAGCTTAAGAGATCTCTGGAACTTCAAAGACTCTCTTTTGGCAGAAGATTGGTTGAAACGATGGTATTTTTGGGCAACGCACTCCAGGCTGACCCCTGTTATTGAAATAGCAAAAACGATTAAGGCGCATTGGCATGGTATTCTGAACTATATAAATACTAGAATAGATAACGGAATCTTAGAAGGGATAAATAGCCTTATCCAATCAGCAAAAGATGCCGCGAGAGGCTTCAGGACAACAAAGAATTTTGTCACAACTATATATCTAAGATTGGGAAAACTCAAGTTCAATCTACCCACATGAAACAGCGAGGAGCCAATTATCATATTTCGATTCGAGGACTTCGAAACCACTTTCGTTGAATCCATGGATAACATATCTGACATAATCTACACTAAATCCAAAACTTTTGGCTATCTCAGGAACCCGCATCATTTGAGCGGATGCAAGAATGACTTGTGCACGCTTAACTTTGAAAGCATTGTTGGAACTTCTCAGAATTCTCTTAAGCCGGTTCCCTTCGTCATTCGTAATATCTCTAACGTATATGCACATACTTTAACCCCTTCTGATCCCTTTATTGGAGAAGGGGTATATTTAATAATATATAACTTATATCCCTGAAAAGTCTCGTTGAAAGAGCACTAGTTATCAATACCGAAGGAACTCCAAATGGGTCAGTAGGAGATCCATTCTATCAGACCACTGTGATTGTCGCTACGGCCGACAGAGGTATCGATCGACGAATCCGGGCGGCGGGCCTATCCGCAGGGTATTCGTCCGAGATATTCAACACCCAGGTGTTTCCATCCTCGATACTGAATATGGGCTCAGAGGAAAACTCTGATATGTTTCTCATGGTGATTCGCCCGGCCCTATACAAGGATGAGCAAGCTGGAGACGACTACCGCAATAACATACCGGCAGTTCTTCTCAGGATTACTCCCAATGAATCTACGGAACTTGATCCGTACGACTATCCAGAGTTGAGAGTCCGTGGGACGGGGACGACCGAGTTTGACCTTCTGGACGATCTCGAAGAGCTAAGGGTTGCGATCCTCAACAAACACAGTGGACTGACTGCTAGAGAGCTTCCGACCAGTATATTCGCCCAACCGGGAATCGATGGTATTCAGAGAGGAATTAATGCCATGGGCCCTGACAACGATGCCTGCTATCTATGGTCAGCAAATCAAACCGTCTCTTCGCCGACACCGCCCTTCCCTGATCTATCACAGTACTATGGTTTCTTGCGAGATCCACCAATTACATTGGGCAACGATATCGATGAGTTCATAATCGTCTATGGGGTCAACCATGTAGCAACAGGGAAGGCTACGTACTCAAACTTCGCCCTCTATGGAGCGGATATATGGAATGGCGTCAAAGCAGTCACCGACGCGGATTTCACAGGATCTGCTGAAGAGTACCTCCCTGACAACCCCAATGCGAAATATCTCTACGTCTACAAGCTTGCCAGGGATTGTAATGGCGATCCAAACTGCTATGAGGTCCCCTATGGTATGGGTGCCTACGGCCTGGAGCTGGATCAGCCGCTCTTAATCGCCTGGAGGATCTACCTGGAAGAGTCTACAAAGACAGGGCCATCCTATTCGGAGATCGTGTACGATAGGGCAATTAAGTTCGACTGAGCGATGCCAGGACGAAATTGGCAGAGTTTAAGCGGGCATCCTGGTGATGCCCTGACCTATTTTATATATCTTATTCGAATGCCGGGAGCTCCGCCGCAATTTGACCTGTTCATGCCCAAAAAAAACATAGTCACTTTGTGTGCGGGGGTGAGTTCCCCCGCACCAAAGGTTACTGGTATGCTACTATACACCTTTAGGGCGTGGTATCTCCCCCCCCCCCGTGGGTGGGCTATCGGAGGTGGATCAGTTCTTGCAGTATGATCTTTGCTCGCTCTTTGCCGGACAGGTCCAGAATTGAGGGGTCAAAGGCCAGCCTCCCTTTTGGATGATCGGCTGGCCCATTTTTGTTCACCTTCCTGATTTGGATTTCCTTGGGTTCCAGTCGCAATTCCTTGGCCAGACCGATGACTTCCTCTTTGAACTCTTCTTCGGTGACCATCACGCTACACCTCCCAGGGGTTGGTCTCGTCGAGCCCACCTTCTAGAGATAAGTACGTCCTACATTGCAAAAAAGGTTTGGGTTACTATTCGACTTCCGAATAGGGTTACGTGACTTCCGTTTTATGCAGAAAGCGGAAGTCGTACCGGCCTCTGTTCCGCCACGTTCCGCTTTTTGAGGGTTCGCTCGAAATATCTCGCCTTCGAATATTGTGCAATTGTGCGCACAGTGTGAATCGACACGCTGCAGTGCATAAACGGAATTATATTTATTAACGTTCTGCACAACTTGCACAGGTTTTGCACAATTGTGCGAACTGTCTGAACAGGCCACCATAACCCACCACGACACCCTCCGCACGCGCCCTATCGGCTCGCTCCGGATAGCCTGCCCCAAAATATTCGATCACCTCGTCGACGTCGTCGTCTGGCCAGGGGCAGGGCCTCCTGGGAACGAGCGGGAAGGGGATCATAGATCGCCTCCCCAGGTGTCGACGACGTCCACCTCGGCCTCGTCGTCCTCTCCCCGCAAACTCTCTCTGTTATCGACCATCCCGTCTTTTGCTCCGGCTCGGAGTCTCCGCAAAGCCGAAGCTCCCCGCTGCCTCGGGATCGCTTCGTAGAAGTTCTGGGTGCCCCTCCTGGAGGATGACGTTGACCCTTTTGCTCAGCGCCAGCAGCTCAGCATAGGCCTTGTCGTAGTCGCCCTTAGCCAATCGGACGCCCTTCCATGCCTGGGGTTCGGGCCTCAAAGCGCTCTTGATCTCGCCGCGGATCCGATGATGCTGGCGGTCCAGCTCCAAAGGAGTTGGTGGCCTCGGTTCAGCAGCTCTGGGAGCGACTCGGCTTTAGAGGCGAAGGGGTCCACTTTAGGTTTGCCCTTCCTCAAGTACGGGTCTTCCGGCGGTCGGATGGCCATAGATCTCCTACCCGTAGAACTCGGTTGTTCCACAATTCTTACCCATAAATTACCCAATTTTCAGACCATGCCCTTGTAAAGCTCCTCGTGATAGAGCCGCTTCGTCTTAGCCCGCTCGATGTCCTCCTCGGTCATGAAAACGAGCCTGACCGCCTCCTTCTCCAGGGCTGCCTGGCATTTCAGGAGCATGTCGAAGAGCTTGGACGTCGGGACGTCTGATAAGTCCCGCCTGGCCAGCTCCTCCTTGACGGCAAGAAGCCGCTCGCCTAAGAGTTCGATCTTCTTCTCCTTGGAGATCATGTACTTCTCCTGAAGTTCCTCGAGCTTGATGGCTCGGGCCGCCTTGATCTGTTCAAAGTAGGCCCGGTTCCAGTTGACGGCGGTGTTGTAGGATATGTCCAGCTCTTCGACGATCTTGGTTAAGGTGTGGCCTTCGGCCCTCAGCTCGACGAACCGGTCTCTCGTCTCGACGTCTTTCGTCATCGCCTAAAACTCCTCCCGGATCCAGCGGTTGAGTAGATCCAATGCCTTTTCTTCCGATGCCCCCAGGGCTATGAAATCGCAATACTTCCTCATCCATATGGCCCTCATGACTTTGATCTCCTCTTTACA
>Ga0334885_1001787_pt1 | contig 24594 bp, 29 predicted proteins | sample GraSluR1_MG_8_FD_207233 | JGI IMG/M metagenome (GOLD analysis project Ga0334885, IMG submission 207233) | Sludge microbial communities from methane-producing bioreactor in Wageningen University, Netherlands - Granular Sludge_31_05-R1 | ecosystem: Engineered > Bioreactor > Anaerobic >...
TCCGCGCGCATGCCTGACTGCCACAATGCCCCCGGCTTTCCGGGGACTTGAGGGGGTGTAGCGATGCTGCGGTACAGTGTCCCGGCAGTTGGTACTGTCATCTTGTTTGTGAGCCTTGCCTGCGTGGGCCTCGCTGCGGCGGAGCCCGTGGCGCCGCCGGTGGAGTTGATCGAGGGGCTGCAGAGCGGACAGATCTGGGCACAGTTCTGGGGCGCCGGCGACACCGGAGTCAGCGGCGTCGTGGGCAGGGCGGAGGGCGGTCCCGGCGGCGTGACGGTAGCGCCGGGGACGCAGTTCTGGGCCCAGGCCGCGGGCCGTCAGGGCCAGACCTCCCTGGGCTCCAGCAGGATAGATCTCGGGTCTAGTGCCTACGCCCAGGTATGGATCCCTACGGCCTGCACCAACATCGGTCGCCCCGCACCCACCGCCGAGGATATCATGGTTCCCTCGCCCTGCCCCAGCCAGGACATGGCACGGCTGAGCCGCTCGCTGGTGCTGGAGGGCGTCCACCGCCCCATGGTCCAGGTGGCCGTGTGGGCCGTGGCCAATGACCCGCCCGCCCGCTCGCTGCGCAGGTACCTGGCGGAGCAGGCGAGGCTCTCCGAGGGGAGCCTGACGGCCGATGACATCATGTACGGTGCCGCCGATCTGCTGCGGATCAGCGGCCTGGACCCGGCGGCCTACCGCATGTTCCGCTGAAGTTGGTTTTCGGACGATGGGGAGGCAGGACAGATGACCCAGGAACCACGGGGGCCGGACTTCGGTGACGCCACCGAGGCCGCAAGCCCTAAGGGCGCATCGACGCCAGAGCACAGCGGGGCCCGCCAAGTCCCTGACTTCGGCGACGCCCCCGAACACGACGCACCTGCGGCGGCAGCACGCACCACCTCGTCTGCGGCCGCAGACGACAGCGCCCCGGACTTCGCCGACGGTTCTCCGGCAGGCCCCGCCGAGGGTCCCGATTTTGCAGACAGTCAGGAGCCCATTGCCGCCGGCGGGCAAGAGCCGGCCGAGCCGCGCGAAGAGGCCCCCGGGGCCCCGATCCCCGCGCGGGCCTCGATGCCTGCCCGGGCGGAGGCCTCCGGAACCGGGCGCATGCGCGCCGTAGTGGGCGGCGTCACCATCCTGGCGATTCTGGCCATCGGTCTGGCGGTGTTTCTCCCCCGGGAGAAGTCCGAGCAGCAGCCTCAGGCGGGGACGCAGACCACCCAGTCGCCCTCGCCGACGCCCACGCCGACCCAGCAACACCAGCAGCGGAATACCGGACCGCAGGACCTGCAAACCGACGACTGGGCCCAACAGGCGCACCAGGCCTTCCTGGAGCAGCGCGCACGGGCCGAGACACAAAGCCAGAGCCGGGGGCAGGGGCGAGGGCAGGCCGTCACGGGCGACTCCGGCGGCAACCAGACCGCGAGCAATGCCGACGGCGGCACCGGGTACAAGACCTGTCCCGACTGTGGCGGGGAGGGCACCAAGCCCTGCCCGATGAAGCACCTGCCCAACGGGCATATGCTCAACCCGCTGTTCTGGGCCGAGGAGCGTTACTACTCCGGCAACGACCCGCTGCTGCCGGAGGATGCCGACATGGGCCCCTGTCCGTACTGCGGCGGCACCCTGCGCGTGCGCTGCGACGAGTGCCGTGGACACGGGCAAGTTCCCGATGCCCCCGGCGGCGCCGTGCCGGGCGCGCAGCCCGGTGGCGCCGGCGTGGTTGATGGCGCAATCATCGACAGTGTGGCCCGCCAACTGATGGGGGCCGGAGGGCAGTGAACCGTGGCAGACAATCAGAGACCCAACCAGCCGCCTCCGCCCATGCCTGCCGCCCCGGCGACGACCTCCTCCCCGTGGCCCGGGCGGATCGCCGGGATCGTGGTCATCATCTCGATCATCGCCATCGGGCTTGCCGTGTTCCTCCCCAGGGAGCAAAACGAGGCCGCTCCGCAGGCGGGCCAGACGGTCGCCGACAACCCGCAGACGCCTGACAACCAGGTTCAGGACGGCTATCAGCCTCAGAACGCCGACAATCAGGCCCAATGGCAGCCCCAACAGAAGCTCGATTGGCAGCAGGCCCAGCAAAGCGAGCAGCAATTGCAGCAGTGGCAGAACCCTGCCCGGCAGAGCAGCCCGCAGCAGCAGCCACAGCAGGCTCCCGCGCCGGCCCAGATGCCCACGCCGCAGCAGCCCGCGCCGGCCACGGCTCAGCAGTCTGACAGTCAGTCCAGCGTGGCGCCCAGCCCGGCGCCCACCCAGCCGGCGCCCGCGCCCGCCCCGAGCCCGACGCCGCAGCCCACGCCCACTCCGGCGCCTCAGCCCAGCCAGGCGCCCCGGAACCCCATCAACCAGCGCCAGGCCACGCAACTGGTCCAGAACGCCGAGGCCACCGAGCGGGCACAGCGCAACCAGGCCATCGACCTGTTCATCGGCATGCTCCGCCAGCCCCAGTACCAGGACCCGGAGAACTGGGCCCTGCTGGCGGCGGCCTTCGCCACCACCGGGATGGCTATGGTGCCCGGAGGACCGACATCGGGCACCGCCGAGATCGCGTCGATCGTCACCAACTCCCGCAGCGGCGCGGAGGCGGCGGTACGCCTCGAGCGGCAGAAGGCCACCTCCGTGCTGCCCCGGGCCGTGGAGCGCCAACTGGTGCAGACCATCGCCCGGGCCACCAGCTACCAGGACTGCGTCAACGGCCTCGATCAGGTACTGCGCCAGACCAACACCCAGCTCTCGGACCAGACGGTGGCTCAGCTCAAGGGCAATGTGGCCCGGGCCTGGCAGCAGCAAGAGCAGCTCCGGGGGCAGTACGGACGGTAGAAGCGACGTATCGGAGGCGCAGGACGATGGATGATCCGCGGCGGCCGCCGGAGGCCGCAGACGCCGGTGATGGCACCTCCCGGAACCCGGCCGTGATGGTCATCATCCTCGGCGTGCTCATCGCCGGAATGCTCGCGGTGCTGCTTCAGAATGCGGGGAGGTACTACTCCAGGACGATCCCCGCGACCCCGCCGCCCTCCACCGGAGCAGCGGTGACCGCTCCCGCACCTCACGGCGATCCCGAGGCCCCACTGCGGATCGAGGGCGCTTTGGGCGACTGCGTCATGTGGGTTGCCGATGCCGTCTCCGCCGCCGTCGAGCCCTGGCCCGACAAGGTCTCCACCCGGTTCATCTCCTACTTCGACGAAGAGGGCCAGGAGTTCGTGAAGGCGCAGGGCGAGACTTTGGCCTGCATCTGCTTCAACGGCGAGCACGAGTTCACCCTCAAGACCGCCGACGGGAGGAATCGGGAGGTGCGCCTCGTCGGCCCTCCGGGGGATGGCTACACCCTCCTCGATCTCGCCGCGGTGCTGCGGCAGCAGTGGAAGGCGCATTGCGGCGCGGAGCCCGATGGCTTCTCGGAGGCGCTGGAGCGGCTGGAGAGAGCCGGCGCCGCCGAGAGCTCCTGAGGCGAGCTCGGCGGCCGTATGCCCTTGTCACTGATCGGACCGCGGGCGCTCTTGAGGTGCAGCGGGCTCTGCGGGCCGGACACAGACGGCCGACGGCCGGGCCGGGTGTGCGGGCGACGCTGCGCGTCGCATCGGCTGCACGCTCGGCCCCTCCATGCGGCCCCATTCGGCCAACGACGAACGCCCACGACGGACTGCCACAGCCAACGACCCACACCTCCCCCTTAGCACCCACACCGGCTCCGGCGTTATAGCTCCAATCGGACCTCAGTTGCCTGAGAAGGAGGCTGGTGTCGTATGGAGCTGCCAAGACTGCCCGTCGAGGAAGACCTGTGGGGGCGCATTGTGCGTGATTACTACCATGGAGGCACGGAGCCCGTCGTCATCCGCCGTGATGACGGCTACGGGGAGAGTAGTCCGCGGTACCCGGGCGACTACTTCCTCGAGCCGCCCGAGGAGGAGCAAAGGCTCCTTCGCGGGCTGGGGCAACGTGTGCTGGACATCGGCTGCGGGCCCGGGCGCCACAGTCTCTGGCTGCAGCGGTGCGGGCATGAGGTGGCCTCTGTGGACGTCTCGCCGGGCGCGCTGCAAGTGGCCAAGGAGCGGGGCTGCGTCCGGGTGCTGTGCGCCGACGCAATGACGGTGGACCTTCCGGAGCGGAGCCTTGATGCCGTAACGCTCATGGCCAACGGCATGGGGATCGGCGGGACCGAGCAGGGCACCATCCACCTGCTGTCCGGCCTCTGGCGGCTGACGAGCCCCGGCGGCAGGCTCCTGGGCTCGGCCCGCGACCCTTTGGGCACTGAGATTCCGGAGCACCTGGCCTACCATGCGAGGAACCGGGAGGCGGGCCTTCCGCCGGGACAGATCCACATCCGCCTGGAGTACCAGAAGAAGGCGACGGACTGGTTCCCACTCCTGCTTCTGGAGCGCGAGCGGGCCGAGCGCCTGCTGCTCGCCGCCGGGTGGCGGCCGGTGGAGTGGCATGAGGGGCCGGGCGGTGGCGCGTACCACGTCGTGGCTGAGAAGCACCGGGAGGTGCCCTGCGATGGATAACGGCCGACCCTGGTACCAGGAGTTCTTCAAGCACGACTACCGGACGTTCTGGAGCGTGGGCCCCGACGACCCGGAGCGCACCTGCCGCGAGGTGGACGGCGTCCGTACGCTACTTGACCTGCAGCCGGGGCTGCAGGTGCTGGACCTGTGCTGTGGCCAGGGCCGCCACTGTATCGAGCTGGCGAGGCGGGGGATGATCGTGACCGGGCTGGATCTGTCGGCCACCCTGCTGGCCGAGGCCCGACAGACGGCGGCCGCTGCGGGAGCGCAGGTGCGCTGGGTCGAAAGCGACATGCGCCAGATCCCCTTCGAGGGCGAGTTCGACGCCGTCCTGTGCATGTTCACCGCCTTCGGCTACCTCGAGAGCGATGAGGAGGACCAGAAGGTGCTGGAGGCCGCGGCCCGCGCTCTGCGTCCGGGCGGCCGACTGCTGCTGGACCTGGCCAACCATGACGCCACCGGGCGCAGCTCGCTACGCAGCGGGACCCGAGAATGGCGGGAGGTCGGCTCGGGGAGATACACGCTGGTGGAGCACACGATGTGCCTTTACCCCCGATCGTGGCGGATGAGGGTGATCTGTCTCGAGGGCGCCAGAGCCACCGAACACGTCTTGTCGATCCGCGCGTACACCGCCGATGAGATCGCCGGCATGGTCACGCGCGCCGGACTGGAGGACATCCGCATCTACGGGTCGCTGGCCGGGGGCGAACCGACGCTCGATACCAACCGCCTGGTGGTCGCGGCACGCCGCCTGTGAGGGCCTGACCGCGCACGCGGTGGGGGCTGCAGGTGGTGGCGGGCTCGACTGCGGCCCCTCACTGCCTTATGATAGTGTCCACACGACGACTCCGAAGCTCCGGGCCAACCGGGGGAATGCGCCAAGGAGGGTACCGACTGCATGGATGCCGTCGAACTGTCCGGCCTGGGCGAAGTGGATGTCGCTCTGGCGTTGAGTGTGCTCTTGGCGGCGGGCTTTGCGTGTGCCAGACTGGTGAAGCTCGTTCACCTCCCCTCGGTTACGGGCTATATCCTGGCCGGAGTGCTGGTGGGGCCCTCGGGCTTCGACCTCATCCCTCCCGAGCTGGTAGAGACGCGTCTGCGCATGTTCACCAGCATTGCCCTGCTGCTGGTGGCCTTCGCCATCGGGGAGCGGTTCGACATCGGCCAACTGCGGGGTTCGGCCCGGGTGCTCGTGCGCCTGTCGGCGGGGGAAGTGGTGGGGACTTTCGTGATTGTGGGGTCGGCGGTGGGCCTGACCGCCTGGTTCTCCGGTGTGGGTGAGGGCGACTATCACGTCGCTTTGGCCATCGCGCTGATCTGCAGCTCCATCGCGGTGGCCACTGCTCCGGCCTCGACGGTGGCGGTGCTCCGCGAGCTCCGGGCTACCGGGCCGATCTCGCGGCTCTTGCTCTCCAATGTGGTGGTGAACAACGCCCTGAGCATCACGCTGTTTGGGCTCTGTGTGGCGGCGGCTCAAGGCCTCCTGGGCACCGGCAGCGGCGGCGGACTGCTCAGGATACTGATGCCGGAGTTCACCACCATCGCCTCCCTGCTTGTGGGTTTCCTGGTGGGCTTCCTTACCGACTACGTGGTGCACAAGCTCAACAGCCGACACGACGTGCTGGTGGTGTCGCTGGCGGCGGTGTTCTTCTGCGGCGGGATCGCCAACTACACCGGCCTATCGCCTTTGCTGGCCGGTGTGGCCGCGGGCTTCGCCGTTGTGAACCGCGACCGCCGCGATGTGCGCGCTTTCCGAGCCCTCAATGACTTCGAGCCCCCGATCTACGGGATCTTCTTCGCTCTGGCGGGTGCGGAGCTGCACCTGGAGGACATGGTCCAGGCCGGTGGCATTGGGGTGGTCTTCGTGCTCACACGAGTCGCGGGGAAGGTGCTCGGGGCATGGCTGGGAGCCCGCTCGGCGGGCATGCCGCCCTCGCGGGCGCGCGTGCTCGGTCTCGGGCTCCTACCGCAGGCGGACCTGGCCATCGGTCTGGCCTACCTCGTCCGCCAGGATCAGAGCCTGGAGGAGATCCGCGCGGTGATCATCAATGTCGTGGTCGCCAGCGTGGTGGTCAATGAGCTGGCCGGCCCGCCCCTGGTTCGCCTGATGCTCAAGTGGGCCGGTGAGGTTCCGCACGACAAGGTTGGCCCGCCGTGGACCGGTACGCCCGCGGCCTCCGCCGGTGTGGTGCCGTGGACCTGGGAGCGGCTCACTCCGCCACCACGGCCCGAAGGGACCGTGGTGGCGGCTTTGGGCAATCCGGCCACGGCGGCGGGGGTGATGCGCATTGCCACCTTGCTGGCTCACCACTATCGCGCCACCCCTGTGGCGCTGAATGTGATCGACGACTCCGGGCCTGAAGACTTCTGGAAGACGGACCGGGTGCGGGCCGAGAGTCCGGCCTGCGCCATCGCCAGGAGCGAATGTGCGAGCCTCGGCTATGAAGAGGTGACCGCGGAGGTGGAGCACGCCGAGGAGGTGGCGCAGGGCATCCTGCGGGCCGCCGAGCGTGGGAACGCCCAGGCCATCGTCCTGGGCCATCCCCTGGGGCAGGACGTGGCATCTTTCAGTCGCGTGGTCGAGGCCGTGGCCGATGACTCGCTGTGCCCGGTGGTGGTGGTGCGGTTCGCCGGCGCCCTCCACACCGAACGCATCCTGGTGCCCATTGCCGGGGACCAGGACCTCCTGGTGGTGCGCCCCGTGGTCTGCGCCCTGGCGATGGTACGGGCGCACAGTATCACGGTGCTGTGGCTCATGCCCCCGGACGCCACCGAGGCCGAACTGCAGGAGAGGGAAGCGGCGCTGCCGGACGTCGTCGCCAACGACCAACCGGGCGACGTGACGGTGCGGGCCGTGGCGACGGGCTCGCGTGTGCACGAGGTGCTCCAGGCCGCCGAAGAGCACGATATCGTGGTTATGGCCACCGGTACCCGCCGCGGATTGCGACGGGTCTTCTTCGGGTCTCTGGCCGAGGATGTCGCCCTGCGGCTGAACAAGCCCATGCTGGTGGTCCGCGGAGGGCTCGAGAGCCGAGGCCTGGACGAGGAGTAGAGCCTGCCTTGGCGGGCCGCATGAAGCCTCAGTCCGCCGTCGGGTAGCTCCCCAGGACCTTCAGTGTGGAGCACTGCTCCCGCAACGCGGCCAGAGCGGCCGCCACCGTCGGGTCGGTCACGTGCCCCTCGAAATCCACGAAGAACACGTACTCCCACATCGTCCCCCGGTACGGGCGCGACTGAATGAGGGTCATGTTGATGCCGTGATCGTGCAAAGGCTCCAGAGCCTGATGCAGCGAGCCGGCGCGGTGGGCGGTGGAGAACACAATGGAGGTCTTGTCCCGGCCGGTGCGCACCGCCGGGTCCTGCCCGATGACGAAGAACCGCGTGCGGTTGTCGGGCCTGTCCTCGATGTTCGCGGCCAGTATCTCCAGCCCGTACGGTTCCGCGGCGACACCCGGGGCGATGGCCGCCGCGCCCTCCTCCTCCGCGGCCTGCTTGGCCGCCGCCGCGGTGCTGGTCATCGCGATCTGCCCCACGCCCGGCAGATTCTCCCGCAACCACTCCCGGGTCTGAGCGAACACCTGCGGATGGCTGTACACCAGCTTGATCTCGCCCAGCGTGGCCCTCGACAGCAGGGCGTGATGGATGGGGAGGAAGGCCTCGGCGTTGATCAGAAGCGGCGTCTCCACCAAACAGTCATACGACTCGGCTACCACCCCATTGAGCGAGTTCTCCACCGGCACGATGCCCACCTGAGTCTCCCCGCGCACAACCATGTCGAACACGTCCTGAATGGAGCGGCAGGGCCGCAGCTCCGCCGAAGCGCCGAACTGCTGCAGGGCGGCCAGGTACGTGTTGGTCAGAGCCGGGCCAAGGTAGGCCACGCGAATGGACTGCAACGCCCGGCAGGCAGAGATGATCTCCTTGAAGATCAGCCGCAGCGACTCCAAGGGCAGCGGGTCGGCCCCGATCTCGCAGATCCTGCGCAGGAGCTGGGCCTCCCGTCCCGGGTCGTAGATCGGCCGCTCCGTGTTGGCCTTCTCCTGCCGCACGCGCTCCACGATGCCCGCACGCTGACTGAGCAGGTGGACGATCTGCTCGTCGATGGCGTCGATGCCTCTTCTCAGGTCCTCCAATGACATGCCCGGCCCTCCCGTGTGCGGTGCTTCAGACTGCGCCCCGTGGGGTCCGAAGAGTGTAGCACAAGGCCGGAGGGCACGGCAACGCCGGGCGAACACGGCGGGGGACAGGATATGGGCTCCGGGCGGCAGGGAAGGGCACCGGAGGGCGGTAGGGGAGAACGACCGCGAGGCGAATCCCGGCGGCAGCGGCGGCCGGGCCGGCGGGCCAATCATCGTGTCCTCGTCTGCGCACAGGGATGGGTCCCGTCGCGGTCTGCCCTGACCGCCCTGCAGACGCCAAACGGCCCGCCTCCGGATGGAGGCGGGCCGCGGTGTGCGGGGGCAAAGCCCGGCTACTTGACCGTGACGGTCTTGGCCAGGTTGCGGGGCTGGTCGATGTGCTCTCCGCGCAGGTCGGCGATGTGATAGGCCAGGAGCTGCAGCGGGATGGCGATGGTGATGGGGGACACGTACTCGTGGGTGGGGGGCACCCAGAGCATGTCGTTGGGCTGGGAGGCGATGTCGCCGGGATCGGCGTCCGGGTCCACCCCGGTGCCGGGGATCTTCTCGTCGCCGTCGTAGGCAACGGCCACCAGGGGGCCACTGCGGGCCTTGATCTCCATGATGTTGCCGATCATCTCGTAGTACGTGGGCCCCTGAGGAGCCAGAGCGACCACGAACATCTCGGGGCAGACCAGGGCGATGGGACCGTGCTTCATCTCGCCGGCGGAGTAGGCCTCGGCGTGGATGTAGCTGATCTCCTTGAGCTTGAGGGCGCCCTCCATGGCCGAGGGGAGGTTGACGCCACGGGCCAGATACAGGGCGCTGGGCTTGTTGTAGTGCTTCTTGGCCACGGCGAGCACATCGTCCTCGCGGGAGAGCAGCTCCTCGGCCTGCTGCGGCAGGGCGAGAAGGGCCTGCTTGATCTCCCGAAGCTCCTCGGGGCTGGCGGTGCCGCGCACCTCGGCGAAATACAGGGCCAGAAGCTCGATGGTGAGGATCTGCAGGGTGTAGGCCTTGGTGGAGGCCACGCCGATCTCGGGGCCGGCCTGGATGTAGGCCACACCGTCGCTCTCGCGGGCGATGGAGCTATCCACCACATTGATGACACCGATGACCTTGGCGCCCTTGTTCTTCATGGCGCGCAGGCCCTCGAGGGTGTCCGCCGTCTCTCCGGACTGGCTGACCACGACACAGAGCGTGTTATCCAGGACGACGGGGTCGCGCTGCTGCAGCTCGGCGGCCAGGTCGGCCTCGGCCGGGATGCGGGCCAGCTTGTCCATCAGGAACCGGCCCACAACTCCGGCGTGGTAGGCGGTGCCGCAGGCGGTGAAGACGACCTTGTCGAGCTTCTTGATTTCGTCTGCGGTGAGCCCGATGTTCTCGAACCGGATGGGCTTGTCCGCGTCGATGAGGCGGCCGGCGAGGCAGGCGCGGATCGCGTTGGGCTGCTCGTGGATCTCCTTGTGCATGAACTTCTTGTGCCCGCCCTTTTCGGCGGCGTCTGCGGGCCAGGGGATCTCGTAGACCTCGCGCTGGAGGGGACCAAGCTGCAGGTCGGTGATCTCGACCCCCGCGGCGGTGATCTTGCACAGCTCGTCGTCGCCGATGACGTAGACCTTGTCGGTCTCCGCGCGGATGGCGCCCATGTCGGAAGCGATGTAGTTCTCGCCCTCACCGATTCCCACAACCAGGGGCGAGAAGCGCCTCACGGCGATGAGCTCGCCGGGGCTGTCGCTGCAGATGATGCCGAAGGCGAAGGCGCCGTGGAGGTCCAGTACGGCCTTCCGGACGGCCTCACGCAGGTCGCCATCGTAGTACTTCTCGACGAGATGGGCCATGACCTCAGTGTCGGTCTGGCTCTTGAACTGGTGTCCTTCGCTCTCCAACTGGGCGCGGAGTTCCTGATAGTTCTCGATGATGCCATTGTGGACAACGGCGACCTTCCCATCACAACTCAGATGCGGATGGGAGTTCTCGACGGAGGGTTTGCCGTGGGTTGCCCAGCGGGTATGACCAATACCGAGAGAGCCCAGTAGCGGTTGGGTTTCCAGTGTTTCGGCCATGACGTCCAGCTTGCCTACGACCCGGCGCAGGTCGAGGTTCCCGCTCTCGGTGACGACGGCGATGCCCGCCGAGTCATACCCGCGGTACTCGAGCCTGCGCAACCCGGCCAAACAGATCGCCGGGGCCTGTCTGGTCCCTATGTATCCCACGATACCACACATCGTCAGCGACTTCCTTTCTTCACATGCAACCGCTATGGGTGATGCGCCGGGGAGCCCGGTGGTGAGTTCCAGAGTCGGCCCGCCGGGAGCGGACCGGAACCGGGTCATTATACAAACAAAGCGTCGCCGTCACAAGAGCGCGACGCTTGACGACCGGTACAGGGGTGGACTATACTATGTTATACAGTCCGTCACCGCCCGCAGCCGTCAGGCGACCCGATTCGCCTGCCCTTTTCAGCCACGGCGGAGTGTTCCTTCATAAGCCCCCCGGCGCCTTCAGCGGCGTCGGTGATACAGATATGTTTCGTGTTTCCAGGGTGCTGTCGGATCGCTTGTGGCATCTGGCACGGCCTACTGATTGTGTCTTCAGCCTCGGACGGAGGTGATGTTCGTGGCGCAGGTAGGCGACATAGAGGTGCTGTCGCAGTCGTATTCCCGCATGGGCGACGAAGAGTTGGTCGTGCACGCGCGAGGTGGCTGCATTCGTGCCATTGAGCAGCTTCTGCGCAAGTACAGAAGCTTGGTGGAGGGAAAGGCTGCGGCGTACTTCCTGGCGGGTGCAGACCATGACGACGTGGTGCAGGAGGGCATGATCGGCCTGTTCAAGGCCATCCGGGATTTCTCCGCCGACCATCTCTGTGCATTCCGGTCGTTCGCCGAGCTTTGCATCACACGCCAGATCATCACCGCCGTCAAAACGGCCACCCGGCAGAAACACTCAGTCCTCAACACCTGTGTGTCCACCGATGTGCCCATCGACGATGGGGACGAGTACCGGACATTCGGCGACACGATCCCTGAGATGGCCGAGACCGACCCGCAGGAGACCGTGGTCGGGCGCGAGCTGCAGCGCGAGATGCAGCGGCGGATCGGCAGCGACCTTTCCAGGCTCGAATCCCGCGTCCTGCTGCGCTACATCGAGGGACACTCCTACCACGACATCGCCTGTGAGCTGGGGCTGCAGGTCAAGCAGGTCGACAACGCGCTGCAGCGAGCGAAGAAGAAGATCGCCCGCTGCGCCCGGGATATCATGTTCGGCTAGACAGAGCGCCTCTGCGACGTGCGGTGTCGGTCGGCGCCAGGTCGGGTGTGCGGGAACACAACAAGGCCGTCCGGGGCCGACGTAGCTCAGTTGGAAGAGCGGGGCACTTGTAATGCCCAGGTCGTCCGTTCGAATCGGATCGTCGGCTCCACTGCAAGTATTTGGTGCAAGTCGTGATCTAGGGGCTTGCCAAAAGCCGCCTGTGGTGCTATATTAGGCTTCGCGCCGCTGATGGCGGCCCGTCGAGATGGTCGGTCTTCGGTGGAGGGGTGCCCGAGTGGTTAAAGGGAGCGGACTGTAAATCCGTTGGCTAAGCCTACGGGGGTTCAAATCCTCCCCCCTCCACCACCCACCAAGATAACAGCGACCCAGCCAGACCCCAGCGACGGCGCTACGCACGCCCAGACCCGGTCCCAATCAGTGGAGGTACGCGGGGTGGGGAACCGAGTTGGGCTTGCGGTCACGTGTCCGTCGCGTCAGTTTCTCCGCAGCAGCCCACGTAGCTCAGTCGGCAGAGCGTGTCCTTGGTAAGGACAAGGTCACCGGTTCGATCCCGGTCGTGGGCTCCACTGAACAACCGTGCGAGTGGCGTCAGAGCCCTCGCACTTGTTGATATGGCTCGTTGTAAAGCGATCTGACCGGGAGGTAGGGCCAACAATGGGAAAAGCGAAGTTCGAGCGAACCAAGCCGCACGTTAACATTGGTACCATCGGTCACGTCGACCATGGGAAGACGACGTTGACCTCGGCGATCACCAAGTGTCTGTCCATGGCCAGCGACGGTTACGGCGCGGCCGTGATGGACTTCGACCAGATCGACGCGGCCCCGGAGGAGCGGGAGCGCGGCGTGACGATCGCCACGGCTCACGTGGAGTACGAGACCCCCACCCGGCACTACGCCCATGTGGACTGCCCCGGTCACGCGGACTACATCAAGAACATGATCACCGGTGCCGCCCAGATGGATGGGGCGATCTTGGTGGTGGCCGCCACCGACGGGCCGATGCCTCAGACGCGGGAGCACATCCTCCTGGCCCGCCAGGTGAACGTGCCGCACATCGTGGTGTTCCTCAACAAGTGCGACGAGATGGAAGACGAGGAGCTCCTGGACCTGGTGGAGCTTGAGGTGCGCGAGCTGCTGTCGAGCTACGACTTCCCGGGCGACGATCTGCCGGTGATCCGTGGCAGCGCGCTGAACGCCATGGAGAACGCCTCGGGCGACCCGAGCGATCCGCACTCCAAGTGCATCTTCGACCTGATGGAGGCCGTGGACGCCACGATCCCGGAGCCGGAGCGCGATGTGGATCGTCCGTTCTTGATGCCTGTGGAGGACGTGTTCACCATCTCCGGTCGCGGTACGGTGGCCACGGGCCGTGTGGAGCGGGGCCGGGTGCACACCGGTGACGAGGTGGAGATCGTGGGGCTGCGGGCGACGCGCAAGTCGGTGGTGACGGGTGTGGAGATGTTCCGCAAGACGCTGGACGAGGGGATGGCGGGTGACAATCTGGGCACTCTTCTGCGTGGCGTGGAGCGTGACGAGGTGGAGCGCGGGCAGGTCATCGCGGCTCCGGGCTCGATCACTCCGCACACGAAGTTCGAGGCCGAGGTGTACATTCTCAACCACGATGAGGGCGGTCGGCACACGCCGTTCTTCAGCGGGTATCGGCCCCAGTTCTACTTCCGGACCACGGACGTGACGGGTGTGATGAGTCTGCCTGAGGGGACCGAGATGGTGATGCCGGGCGACCGGGTGACCATCACGGGGGAGCTGATCGTGCCCATCGCCATGGACGAGGGCCTGCGGTTCGCGGTGCGCGAGGGCGGCCACACGGTGGGCGCGGGGGTCGTGACCAGGGTTATTGAGTAGTTGGAGGGTACGGGGATCGGCGGGAGCCGGTCAGGGCGTGCAGCCAGATTCAGAGGGAGCCCAGTCCTATGGCCAAGATGTCGCGGATCAGGATCAAGCTGAAGGCGTTCGATCACGAGATACTGGACCGTTCCTGTCAGAAGATCGTCGAGACGGCGGAGCGCACGGGAGCGCGGATCGCGGGGCCGGTGCCGCTGCCGACCGAAAAGCACGTGCACTGCATCGTCAAGCCGACGGCTCTGGGCCGCAGTTCGCGGAGCATGGAGCACTTCGAGACTCGAGTGCACAAGCGGCTCATCGAGATCTTGGAGTCGACGGCTCGGACGGTGGACGCGCTGATGAAGCTGGACCTGCCGGGCGGGGTGGACGTGGCGATCAAGACGACCAGCGGCTAGGTCGGGGTGGTGTGGCGGAGGGCGTGGTGGGAAGGTAGCGGCGGGCAGTAACATAGGTTTGGAGCACATTGCCGCCCTGCAGGTCGGTGGCCAACACGAGCGGTGACGAAGATGGCACAAGTGATACTGGGCAAGAAGGTCGGTATGACGCGGATCTACGACGAGCAGGGGAGATCCGTGCCGGTGACGGTGATCCTGGCGGGTCCGTGCGTGGTGGTGCAGCGGAAGACGCCCGACACCGATGGCTACGACGCCATCCAGTTGGGGTTTGAGGAAAAGAAGCGGAGCCACACGAACAGCCCGATGACGGGTCACTTCGAGAGCCGTGGCATCGCGCCCAAGCGTTACCTGCGGGAGTTCCGTGTGGCCGCCGACGAGAGTTACGAGGTGGGTGCGGAGTTGACGGTGGGTGACTTCTCGAAGGGCCAGATTCTGGACATCGTAGGGACGAGCAAGGGGAAGGGATTTGCGGGAGCGGTGAAGCGGTACGGCTTCAAGGGCGGTCCGGCGACGCACGGTTCCAAGGTGCACCGGGCTCCGCAGTCGACGGGGGCGACGGATGCGGCGCGGGTGTTCAAGGGGACGCGGAAGCCGGGGCACATGGGGGATGCGCGGGTGACGGCTCGCGGGCTGCAATTGGTGGATGTGGACACGGACCGGAATCTGCTGATCGTGAAGGGCTGTGTACCCGGTGGGACCGGCGGGCTTCTGGCAATCCGCGGTCGCCAGTAGTAACGAAGGGATGAAACGGCATGCCGCAGATGGCTTTGTACGATATGGCCGGTGAGAAGACCGGTGAGATCGAGGTTCCACAGGAGCTGTTCGGTCTGCCGATGAACCAGGCGCTGGTGCACCAGGCAGTGGTGGCGGTGGACCACCAGCGGAAGCGGCGCTGCGGCAAGGCCAAGACCCGCAGCGAGGTGTCCCTGAGCGGTGTCAAGTGGTACCGTCAGAAGGGTCTGGGTCGGGCGCGGCACGGGGCCCGCAGCGCGCCGGTGTTCGTGGGTGGCGGCAAGGCCCACGGGCCGGTAGGTATCCCGGGGACGCACAAGATGCCCAAGCGGATGAGGCGCAAGGCGTTGTTCACGGCGCTTTCGGAGCGTCTGCGCAAGGGTGGCGTGACGTTGGTGGAGGGGTTGCAGATGGAGACGATCTCCACCAAGAGGTTTGCCAAGTTCCTAGATGACCTCCGCCTGGGCGGACGGATCCTGATGCTGCTGTCGAGCGACGAGGCGGGCGACGAGGTGCTCTACAAGAGCGCGCGCAACGTGCCCAATTTGATCGCTCGGGAGATCCCGCACTTCAACACGCGCGAGGTGCTGTGGGCCGAAGAGGTGCTGCTGACCAAGGGTGCCCTCGAGCAGCTCATGGAGGCAGGCACGGCTGATGCAGACTAACTACGAGATGAACCGGTACCGGGCCATCATCCTGCAGCCCATCGTGACGGAGAAGTCGATGGCGCAGGCCGAGAGTCTGGGCAAGTATCACTTCCGCGTGCATCCGGATGCCAACAAGGTGGAGATCCGGTCGGCGGTGGAGGCGTTGTTCGGGGTCAAGGTGACGGCGGTCAACACCATGAACGTGCTGGGCAAGAGTCGACGGCGGAGCTACAAGTACCGCACCGGGAAGACGGCCAGGTGGAAGAAGGCGATCGTGACCTTGGCCGCCGGCCACTCCATCGAGATGATCCAGGGCGTCTAGCAGGCGTGCGATTGTGGGGGGCTGACCTGCGTCGGGCCGAGAGGGCGGCGAGGTGGCCCGCGTGGGAGACCCCGAAGAGGAGAGTTCCGAATGCCGATCAAGGAACACAAGCCGACATCACCAGGGCGCAGGACGTACGCCACAGTGGACACCTCGCACCTGGATAAGAAGAAGCCGGAGCGCTCCCTGGTCGTGACCAAGAAGAGCACTGCGGGCCGGAACCACCACGGTCACGTGACCTGCCGGCACAAGGGCGGCGGCCACAAGCAGAAGATTCGCCTGATCGACTTCAAGCGGAACAAGGACGGGGTGCCGGCGAAGGTTGCGGCTTTGGAGTACGATCCGGGTCGGTCGGCGCACATCGCGCTTTTGCACTATGCGGACGGTGAGAAGCGGTACATCCTGGCACCTTTGGGGCTGAAGAAGGGTGACCAGGTGTTGTCGGGGCCGCAGGCGGGGCCGCGTCTGGGCAATGCGCTGCCGATCGCCAACATCCCGGTGGGTACGGTGGTGCACAATGTGGAGCTGACGCCGGAGAAGGGCGGTCAGCTCGGTCGCAGCGCGGGGGCGGAGATTCAGGTGGTGGCCAAGGAGGGCAATTACGCCCACATCCGGCTGCCGTCAGGTGAGATGCGGCTGGTGTCGATCCAGTGCCGGGCGACGGTGGGACGCGTGGGGAATCTGGACCACATCAACATCCGCGATTCGAAGGCCGGTCGTTCCCGGTGGCGTGGGGTGCGTCCGACGGTTCGGGGCTCGGTGATGAACCCGGTGGACCACCCGCACGGTGGTGGCGAGGGGAAGGCGCCGATCGGGATGGACAGCCCGCGCAGCCCGTGGGGCTGGAAGACTCTGGGGGCCAAGACGCGCAAGCGCAAGAAGTGGTCGAACAAGCACATCGTTCGGCGGCGCGGGTCCAAGTAGAGGGCAGATTCGCTTGGGTGGGATCAAAGACCGGAGGGCCTGAAGATGTCCCGATCGATGAAGAAGGCGCCGTACTGCTGCGCCAAGCTGCTGGCGAAGATCGAGGGTCTCAACAAGACGGGTGAGAAGAAGATCATCCGGACGTGGTCGCGCAGGTCCACGATCTTCCCCGATATGGTGGGGCACACGATCGCGGTGCACGACGGCCGCAAGCACGTGCCTGTGTACGTGACGGAGAACATGGTGGGACACAAGCTGGGGGAGTTTGCCCCGACCCGCACCTACCGGGGCATGCGACCGTCCCGTAGCGAGCGGACCACCAGCGCGGGCCGTTAGTGGGGAATCGGGCCACGGCCTGTGTGAAGGAGTTCTGAGGAACATGGAAGTCAGAGCAGTAGCCAAGTGGGTGCGGACGGGGCCGCGGAAGGTGCGGCGGTACGTGGACCTGATCCGGGGCAAGGGCATCGATGAGGCGCGGGCGATACTGCGTGTGCAGAGCAGTCCGGCCGCCGGGGTGGTCCTCAAGGCCCTGGACTCGGCGGTTGCCAACGCAGAGAACAACCACGACTTGGACGCCGAGGACCTGACGATCGCCAGGACCTTCGTGGATGGCGGCTTCTCGATCCCGCGGCTTCTGCCCCGGGCGCGGGGCCGGGCGGACCGGATCCGCAAGCCCACGTGTCATGTGACGGTGATCCTGAGCGACGGGGCCGACAACTAGCCAACTAGGGCGTCAGAACGGCAGGGAGTGACCCGCATGGGACAGAAGGTTCATCCGTACGGCTTCAGACTGGGGATCATCCGTGAGCCTCGCAGCACCTGGTTTGCTGAGGGCCGTCGGTATCGCGAGAGCCTGCTCGGCGACCTGAAGATCCGCCGGCACATCGAGGAGCGTCAGGCCAACGCCGGGATCTCCAGCGTACGGGTGGAGCGGGCCGCGGACACCGTGACGGTGACGGTGGAGACGGCCAAGCCCGGCATCGTGATTGGGCGTGGCGGACGGGATGTGGAGGTCTTGCGCCGGCAGCTCGAGGCCATCTGTGGCCAGCGTGTGCGCGTCAACGTGGAGGAGACCAAGAATCCCGACGTGGACGCAACGCTCACCGCCCAGAACATCGCGCGTCAGATCGAGCGGCGTGTGTCCTACCGCCGGGCGATTCGCCAGGCGATGGAGCGGGCGATCAAGCTGGGAGCCAAGGGGATCCGGTGCACGATCAGCGGGCGGCTGCAGGGCGCGGAGATCGCGCGTACCGAGTCCATGGGTCCTGAGGGCCGAGTGCCGCTGCACACCCTGCGCGCCGACATTGACTACGGCTTCGCCGAGGCGGCCACGGGGTACGGGCACATCGGTGTGAAGATTTGGATCTACAAGGGCGACATCCTGCCCCCCAAGAAGATCAAGCCGGACCAGTTGTACACCGGGGAGCCGGAGGAGAAGGCCGCGGAGGCCGTGGAGAGCACAGAGGCCCCGGCGGCTGAGGCGGCGGAGGCGCCGGTGGCCGAGGCGGTAGGCACTGAGGCTCCCGTGGCCGCTGAGACCCCCTTGGCCGCTGAGACCCCGGCGGCGGTGGAGGCCGAGGCTCCGGCGGCGGCGCCGGAGGCGGCCGCCGTTGAGCCCAAGCCGGCCGCTGCTGCGCCGGAGGCGGCTCCTGCTAAGCCCGAGGCCGAGGACGTATTTGGTGACCCCCAGGATTCGGTGATCGACTTCGGATCCTTCGACGAAGGGGATGGCAGCTAAATGTTGATGCCGAAGCGACAGAAGCATCGCAAGCACCATCGCGGCCGGATGCGCGGATTGGCGTATCAGGGCTGCGAGCTGAACCAGGGCGAGTACGGCCTGATGGCCACAGAGCCCGGATGGATCACCAGCCGACAGATCGAGGCCGCCCGTGTTGCCATCACCCGCACCGCGCACCGCGGGGGCAAGGTGTGGATCCGGATCTTCCCGGACAAGCCGGTGACCGAGACGCCGCCGGAGACCCGTATGGGTAAGGGTAAGGGCGCGCCGGCCTTCTGGGTGGCGGTGGTGAAGCCGGGTCGGATCATGTTCGAGATCGGCGGGGTGCCGCCGGAGGTGGCCCGCGAGGCTTTGCGCAAGGCCAGTCACAAGCTTCCGGTAGCCACGAAGATCGCAGCGAGGGAGGATGACTAGGATGCCGGACAATGCCAAGACAACCTCCGATTTTCTCACTCAGTTGCGGGAGTCCAGCGACGCCGAGATCGAGCAGCGCAAGGCGCACATCACCGAGAGCCTGTTCAACCTTCGGTTCCGACTGGCCTCCGGTCAGATCGACGACCCCAAGCGGGTGCGCAAGTACCGCAAGGCGATTGCCCGGATCAACACGATCCTGCGCCAGCGCGAGCTTGGGATTGAGAAAGAGGGGGCCCGCTAGCGATGACCGAGAACGCAGCGAAAGTCATTGCGCGCCGTGAGGGCGTGGTGCTGAGCAGCAAGATGGACAAGACGATCGTGGTCGGGGTGGAGACACTCACTCGGCATCCGGTGTACGGTCGGGTCATGAGGCGGACCACCCGGCACAAGGCGCACGACGAGGCCAATGAGTGCCGGGAGGGCGACACCGTAGTGATCCAGTCGTGTCGCCCGATCAGCAAGGAAAAGTCCTGGCGCGTTGTGGAGATTCTGGCCCGGGCCAAGTAGCCGGAGCCGAGCAGCGCCGGTCGCCACATGACTGTGAGCCCTGTCTGCGGGAGGTAGCCGCGTGAGCAATTTCGGAACCGAGAAGATTCGCAATATTGCGCTGGTGGGACATCGAAGTTCGGGCAAGACGTCTTTGGCCGAGGGCCTGATGTTCTACACCGGCAAGATCGGGCGGCTGGGTTCGGTGGACGCCGGGACGGCCACGCTGGACTTCGTGGAGGAGGAGGTGGAGCGCAAGCTATCCATCTCGCCGGCGTTGGCCTTCGTGGAGCACAAGGGCTTCAAGATCAACATCATCGACACCCCCGGCTATGCGGAGTTCTACTCGGAGGTCGTGCCCTGTCTGTGGGTCTCGGACGCGGCGATCCTGGTGCTGGATGGTGTGGCGGGTGTGGAGGTGCAGTCGCGCAAGGTGTTCCAGGCGGCGGGCGAGCAGGGCGTGCCCGTGATCGCGTTCATCAACAAGCTGGACAAGGAACACTCGAGCTTCGAGAAGGTGCTGGGCAGCCTCAGCGACAGTCTTCCGGGCTGCACGCCGGTGGCGCTGCAGATGCCGATCGGGGCGGAGTCGAGTTTCACGGGCGTGGTGGACCTGCTGTCGATGAAGGCCGTCCTCGGCTCGGGCCGGGAGGCCAAGGAGCAGGACGTGCCGGCGGAGATGATGGAGGAGGCGCAGGCGGCACGGGAGGCGCTGATCGAGGAGATCGCGGGGACGGACGAGGCGTTGATGGAGAAGTTCTTCGAGAACGATACGCTCAGCGAGGCGGAGCTGGCTCAGGGCCTGGCGGGGGCGTTTTCGGCGGGGACGATCGTGCCGGTGCTGTGCGGCGCGGCCACCAGTCAGACCGGGGCGGTAGCGTTTCTGAACACGGTGACGGCGCTTGTGCCGTCTCCGGCGGATCGTCCGGCGTGGCGTGGCCACCGGCCGGGGACCGAGGACGAGGTGGAGCTGCCTGCGGCGGCGGACGGTCCGATCACGGCGGTGACCTTCAAGACGATGCGCGACCCCTTCGTGGGGCGGCTGTCGCTGGTGCGGGTGATCTCGGGGACGCTGGCCCGGGATTCCCAGGTGATCAACGCGCGGACGGGTCAGAAGGAGCGCCTGTCGGGGTTGACGCTGATCGTGGGCAAGGAGACCTCGGACGTGGACAGTGTGGTGGCGGGCGACATGGCCTGCATCGCCAAGCTGGAGGCCACCATCACGGGCGACACGCTGTGCGATGCGCGCCACCCGGTGGCGTTTGAGATGCCCGCTTTGCCGCAGGGGATGCACTCGGCGGCGATGGAGGCCGAGGCGCGGGCGGACGAGGACAAGCTTTCGGGGGCACTGGCTCAGATCGGTGAGGAGGACGTGGGCTTCCAGTACGAGCGCACGGCGGAGACTGGCGAGCTGATCGCTCGGGGCATGGGGCCGCTGCATCTGCAGATCATCAAGGACCAGTTGCAGCGGAAGTTCAAGGTGAGTGTGGTGCTGGGTGCTCCGGAGATTCCGTACCGCGAGACGGCGCGCAAGAGTGTGCGGGTGCAGGGGCGGCACAAGAAGCAGACCGGTGGGCGGGGCCAGTTCGGGGATGTGTGGCTGCGTCTGGAGCCGCTGGAGCGGGCGACGGGTCACGAGTTCGTGAACGCGGTGACGGGTGGTTCGGTACCGACGAACTTCATCCCGGCGGTGGAGAAGGGGGTCATGGACGCGATGGCGGCGGGTCCGTTGGCCAGGTACCCGATCGTGGACGTGCGGGTGACGCTGGATGACGGCAGCTCGCACCCGGTGGACTCGTCGGACCTGGCGTTCCGCCTGGCGGCGCAGATCGGGATGCGGAAGGCGATGGCCGACGCCAGCCCGACCTTGCTGGAGCCTGTGGTGCTGTGCGAGGTGACCTGCCCGGACGACATCATGGGTGACGTGATGAGCGACCTGAGCGGGCGGCGGGGACGGGTGCAGGGGACGGAGCAGATCGGTGGGGGGATGCAGGTAGTCCGGGCCCTCGTGCCTCTGGGCGAGATGGCCACGTATTCATCGGACCTCACGTCGATGTCTCAGGGGCGAGCCAGCTACAGCATGGAGTTGGCGCACTACGAAGAGGTGCCGGCGCAGTTGCAGGATGCGATCATCGCGCGCCGGAAGACGGACGCCGAGGACGAGGAATAGCCCGGTCCGAGCTTGAGGCAGATTTGCGAGGCAAGTGCCATGATCCAACATATGACGCGTCTGAAGGTCGCTGACAATTCGGGAGTGCAGGAGGTGGGCTGCATTCGCATCGCGGGTCGTGGCCGGTCGGTATACGGCACGCTGGGCGATGAGATTGTATGCTCGGCCAAGCAGGTCACCCCGCAGAGCCCGATTGCGAAGGGCTCGGTGCTCAAGGCGGTAATCGTACGGTGCAAGCAGCCGTACCGGCGGGTTGACGGCACGGAGATCCGGTTCGACGACAACGCGGTGGTCATCATCGATGACAATCAGAATCCGCGGTGCACGCGGGTATTCGGGCCGGTGGCCCGGGAGCTGCGCGAGCGACAGTACATGAAGATCGTTTCACTGGCCGAGGAAGTGGTGTAGGTCGGCGCTGAAGTGGGCCCGGGCCTGCAGGCGGAAGGTCGGTAATACCTCGGCGGGAGAGAGTTAGCGATGGCATCGAGCAAGATGAAGATCAAGACAGGGGATGAGGTCATCGTGGTGGCGGGGAAGGACCGGTCGACGAAGGGTCACATGCGACGGGGCAAGGTGATCTCGGTTCTGACCGGTGATGACCGGGTGATCGTGGACGGCATGAACATGATCAAGAAGGCCGTTCGGCAGTCGCAGAAGGTGCGGCAGGGCGGGATCATCGAGACTCCGGGCCCGCTGCACATCTCCAACGTGATGTTGGTGTGTCCGTCGTGTGATGCTCCGACGCGGGTGGCGATCCAGCGCAAGGACGGGCGGCGTGCGCGCTACTGCAAGAAGTGCCGGAAGGCCATCGACGATTAGTGAGAGTTGCAGCGAGCCGCGGGTTTGGGCTCGAGGTTGGCACCGTTGGCGGATAGTGGGAGTACCAGCGAGCCGCGGGTTTGGGCTCGAGGTTGGCACCGTTGGCGGATAGTGAGAGTACCAGCGAGCCGCGGGTTTGGGCTCGAGGTTGGCACCTCTGGCGGATAGTGAGAGTCTAGGCGAGCCGCGGGTGACGGCGCGAACGTCGCACCTGACGCGGCCAGTGAAAGCGAAGGCGAAGAGCAATGGCCGACAAGCCGCGATTGAAAGAGCGATACGAGACGGAGCTTCGACCGAGCCTGATGGAGCGTTTCGGCTACAAGAACGTGCATCAGGCGCCGACGATCGAGAAGGTATGCGTGAACATGGGCGTGTCCGACGCCCGTAGCGGTCCGGACGCGGGCCAGGCGATGGATGATGCGGTGCGGATCATGTCCATCGTGGTGGGGCAGCGGCCGGCGATCCGCAGAGCTCGGAAGTCGGTGGCGTCTTTCGGGGTGCGCACCGGGATGACGGTGGGTTGCGCGGCAACTTTGCGCGGTGCGCGGGCGTGGGAGTTCATCGACCGGCTGTTTTCGGTGGCTCTGCCCCGTATCCGGGACTTCCGTGGTCTGAAGCGCAACGCTTTCGACGGTCGCGGCAACTACAGCCTGGGCATGACGGACTTGCTGGTGTTCCCCGAGCTTTCCTACGACGACATGAAGACGCAGCGGGGCATGGACATCACGATCGTCACGAGTGCTCGGACCGATGAAGAGGGCACGGCGCTGCTGGAGGGCCTGGGGCTTCCGTTCCAGCGCCCTGAGGGCCGCTGAGAGTAGTAGGACCCGACGTTTTCGGATGTCAGGGGCACAGGAGGAAGCATATCGTGGCGAAGAAATCGTGGATCGCCAAGCAGAAGAGACCTCAGAAGTTCCGGGTCAGGGAGTACACCCGCTGCGCCCTCTGCGGCCGCTCGAGAGGCTACATGCGCAAATTCGGGCTCTGCCGCATCTGCTTTAGGGAGAATGCCCTGGCGGGCAATATCCCCGGGATCAGGAAGTCCAGTTGGTAGTCGTATCTCAGGGCCTGGTACGGCCAGGTCGTCCTATCCTCGGGCCGGTAGAGCGGTCGTGGACGCTCGCCCGACGGAGGACCCAGCGGGAGGAACAGGCATGGCTGCAGTGACCGATCCGATCGCCGACATGCTCACGCGAATCCGCAACGCGGCGAAGGCGAAGCATACAAACGTGCGGGTTCCGGTTTCGAAGATCAAGTTGGAGATCGCCAAGATCCTGCACGAGGAGGGCTACATCCGTGGCTTCCAGCTTGTGGGACAGGGACGCGATCTTCGCATTCGCCTGAAGTACGACGAGCACCGTGAGCCGATCATCTCGGGGCTGAAGCGAGTGAGCAAGCCGGGTCGTCGCGTGTATGCGCGTCGGGACGACTTGCCGCGGGTGGTAGGCGGCCTCGGCATCGCGATAGTCTCCACCAGCCAGGGCGTGATGACGGCGAAGGAGGCCCGCAAGCGCGGGGTCGGAGGCGAAGTGCTGGGGTATGTGTGGTAGCCTTTCAAACACGGGCGCTGCGAGAGCGTCTTGAGTTGGGAGAGACCGCGGATGTCGCGAATAGGCCAAGCGCCAATCGAAATACCGAAGGGCACGAAGCTGACCGTGGAGCCAGACGGCCTGGTGAAGGTCAAGGGCCCTCAGGGAGAGCTTTCGCATCGGCTGCCTGCCTCGATTAGCCTCGAGGTGGACGGCAGCACGGCCGTGCTGCAGCGGGCGAAGGAGAGCAAGGACGTCCGTGCGCTGCACGGGCTGTCCCGGGCTTTGGTTGCCAATATGGTGACCGGGGTGTCGGAGGGGTTCACGCGGCGGCTGCAGATTGAGGGCGTGGGTTATCGTGCGGAGTTGGACGGCCAGCGCCTGCGTCTGCGGGTGGGCTACTCTCACGATGTGTTCGTGGAGCCGCTGGCGGGGGTGGAGATCGGCGTGGAGGGCAACCAGGGGCAGGTGGTGGTGGTGAAGGGTGCCGACAAGCAGGCGGTGGGGCAGATGGCCGCGAACATCCGGAAGATTCGGCCGGTGGAGCCGTACAAGGGCAAGGGGATTCGCTATCAGGGCGAGCGCGTGCGGCGGAAGGCGGGCAAGTCGGCCAAGGTGGGGGGCTAGTCGTCCAAGCGTAGACCCCCGATCGGCACGAGTTGTCT